>CEUY01203106.1_pt1 | contig 12229 bp, 12 predicted proteins | sample 361481 | NCBI WGS metagenome assembly CEUY01 (sample SAMEA2622737, study PRJEB7988) | marine metagenome | isolation source: saline water (ENVO:00002010), including
GTCCTCGTCTGGCGACTGCGGGGCAGAGACCCTCAGAAAAGCTTTGATTACCGGGGTTAATCGCTCGGCAGAGAGGAAAAGCGCGATCCGGATCGACTGCGATAAACGTCGCTGGCGGCGCTCAACGGCGTCTTTTCAATGAGGGCTTGCGACTGGGCGATGAATCCACCGCTTATCTTGCCTACCGCAAGAATGGCATCTACGGCACTGCCGACAATGGTGACATTTCGGTTAACCCGGTAATCCGATGCGTTCTTCAAAGATTCGCCCATGGGTAATGTCTATCAGCGGCAGTCCGGGATAAACCGCTTTCCAATTTCACAGCCCCCGAAATTCTTAAGAATGGGCGGGGGAGGGACTTTCTGACATAATGCGCGCCTGCTTTGGGTTCCAACTAGAACGAACAACTATCTGCTGGATGCACATCCTGATCAGCAATGATGACGGCTACCTCGCCCCCGGACTGGCTGCGCTCCATGAAGCGATCTCATCGGTAGCCGAAACGTTTGTCATAGCTCCGGATCGAAACCGCAGCGGCGCAAGCAATTCACTCACTCTCACCAGACCCCTCAGGGTCAGCACTGGCCCGAACGGCTTTCTTCACCTCGATGGAACCCCCACTGACTGCGTCCATATCGGGTTAACTGGACTGATGGATCCAGAACCTGACATGGTGATCGCCGGAATCAACCACGGTGCCAATCTTGGTGATGACGTTTTGTATTCAGGCACCGTGGCGGCGGCAATGGAGGGGCGCTATCTCGGATTCCCGGCCGTCGCGATTTCGCTTGCGGGATCAAAGCCTCAGCACTTTGATGCAGCGAGCCGCATAGCGGTTAAGTTGTTGCAACTCATGCAAGATAATCCGCTTCCTCGTGACAGTATCCTGAATGTAAATGTACCCGACCTACCGCTTGAATTGATCCAGGGTTTTCGGGCTACGAGACTCGGGTGTCGACACAAGTCCAACCCCGTCATCCGCTCCGAAGACCCTAGTGGAAGAGAAATCTATTGGGTCGGTCCCGCCGGTGACGGCCAGGATTGCGGCGACGGCACGGATTTTCTGGCGATCGAGGAGGGTTATATTTCTGTCACACCTCTGCAAGTCGATCTCACTAAACATAACCAGATAGGACAGATTAAGGACTGGCTGAACGCGTGAGTGAAACGACAACCCCTCTTAACGACCGCTTTGGCGGTTTTGTTTCGGCGCGGTCGAGAAAAAGACTCGTGGAAGGCCTGCGTCGAAAAGGAATAGATAACGAACACGTATTGAACGCTCTGGCCAGCGTCCCCCGGCATGAGTTCGTTGAGGAAGTCCTCAAAAGTCGAGCATATGAGGATACCGCTCTACCGATCGGCTACCAGCAGACCATCTCACAACCCTACGTCGTGGCGCTGATGACCCAACTCCTTCTCACCGGACGGGACCGCCTTAAGCGGGTTTTAGAAATCGGCACCGGATCTGGGTTCCAAACCGCGGTGTTGGCCCAGGTCTGTGCCCGGGTATTTTCCATAGAGCGAATCGGTGCGTTGGCTGAACGAGCCCACCATCGATTGGAGAAACTCGGCATCGAGAACGTCTCACTGCGGTACGGAGACGGGACGAACGGCTGGAGCGTCAAAGGTCCTTTTGACGGAATCATGCTCACCGCGGCGTCCGACCGGGTTCCTGACTCTCTTTTTGCTCAGTTGGCGGAGCGGGGCGTGTTAGTCGCACCCGAGGGCAGTAACCGTCAGCAACGCTTGCTTTACTGGATCAAAAAAGACGGAATTGCACTTCGCCACAAATCGATTGATGTTGTCTTTGTTCCATTGCAGCCAGGACAGGCGTAATGCGAATTTTTTCACGCCTTTATGATCTCGTTCTGACATGGGCGGCTCACCCTAAAGCACCGCGTTACTTGGCGGCCTTGTCGTTCGCAGAGTCATCTTTTTTCCCCATCCCCCCGGATGTCATGTTGGCGCCGATGGTGCTGGCACAAAGACAGCGCGCCTGGCTCCTCGCTGCACTGACGACATTCTGGTCAGTGGCGGGGGGTGTGGCAGGGTACTGTATTGGAATGTTCCTGTTTCGCCTGGTGGCTGAACCCATTATCGAGTTTTACGACGCTCAGATGGCATTTGATGCCGCACTGACCCAATTTCGGACACACGGCATCTGGATTGTTTTTCTCGCTGGATTCACCCCAATACCCTACAAACTGTTTACGATCAGCGCAGGTCTTGCCTCTATGGGTCTTTTGCCTTTTGTAGCGGCGTCGCTGGTCGGCCGCGGAGCACGTTTTTTTCTCGTGGCAGGACTCATCTATGCTGGCGGAGAGCGTTTTCAGACACAACTACGTCGGTACGCAGATGGAATAGGATGGGCCATCGTTGCGATTGCTGTCGTTGCGATAATATTTTTTTATGCGTAAGCAGGAGACCGTGAATACTTTCAGACTCGGGGCAGCGTTGTCGATTCTTTCCATTATGGTCTTTGCCGGTTGCGCAAGTCCGCCCGTCGTCCCCGTAAGCGACCTCACAGCTGCGCGCTCAACTGACGCTGTTCGAATAGTGCGCGTGGGTGACTCGCTTTACACGATCTCCTGGGAAGCAGGGTTTGATTATCGTGACGTGGCTCTCTGGAACGACCTGCAGCCGCCCTACCAATTAACGGTCGGACAGGAAATCGTGCTGGGACCCGGAAGTCGCATCGTACAAAGCGGCACTGTTGCCCAGCCGGTGACGCCGTCGACGTCCGAGCTGGTCGTGAGTGAAGAGCCGGTAGTGTCTTCTGATTCAACTGCGGACACAATCGAAACATCAGGACAGGCCGGGGATCCCGTTACCGCTCCGAGTGGTGATTTCTGGATTTGGCCCGCCCGAGGAAAACTCCTTTCGCGTTTTGCCCCTGAAGCCGGCAGTAACGGTATAGATATCGCTGGATCTGATGGGAGCCCTATCCGAGCGGCTGCAAAGGGGAAAGTGGTTTATGCCGGTACTGGGCTGAGAGGCTATGGGCTTCTGATTATCATCAAGCACGACGAAACTTTTCTAACCGCCTACGCGCATAATCGGGCAGTCAAGATTAATGAGGGCGACGCTGTCGCCGGCGGTCAAATCATTGCTGAGATGGGGCAATCGGGTGCGGATTCTGTCCGGCTGCACTTTGAGATTCGCCGCGATGGCCAGCCTGTCGATCCACTTCAATACCTTCCGGAGTCCTGAGAGCCGGTGCTTACAGCGGCAGGATAATCGCCGCCAAGACCCGGCGATGATCGAGCGTTAGGATATTAAAAGTGGTGCACGCAGAACGTGAACTCATAAACTCCGCGCTTCGGCCATGATCGGCGAGGATTCGGCTTAACGCCGTATCCGGTAAACATTGATTGACTCCTGTCCCGATCATCAGCACGTCACTGTCCATGAGGCACAGTCGCTCCAGATGCGCCGGGGACAACGCGGAGAATTGTTGGACCTCCCAGTGCTCGGCTATTCCGTCGGGCGCAATGAGAAAACTCTGTGTGAAGGTTTTGCTCCCAACGACGACACCGCTCGACCCACAAGAGGAGATAAGCGTTTTACCATCTGAACTTTCGGTTTCGAGTTCCATGCTCCCCTGAGTCTACAACGTCGTTTATGAACGCAATTCTGACTTACAAAAAAGGTCGACGTTCGCAATATTGGGATAAAATCCGGTCTGCATCCCCCCGTTCGGGGGCATCCCCGTTGTTACTTGAAGGCGGTTAAATTATATGAGACCCGTAAATGTGGGCGTCATCGGCTTGGGCACCGTCGGCGCGGGAACGGTAGATTTACTTGCGCAGAACGGGGCCGAAATCGCTCGCCGAGCCGGGCGTGACATCAGGGTCACCCATGCGGCTGTGCGGGACTTGAACCGTACTCGTGACTGTGCGACAGCGGACATCCATCTCACCGACGATCCTTCCGTCATTGTGGGAAACCCGGAGATCGACGTGGTGCTGGAGTTGATGGGGGGTGAGGACACAGCCTACGAAGCCGTCTCGACGGCGCTCCTGAACGGGAAACATGTCGTAACGGCAAACAAGGCTCTCATCGCCACTCGGGGAAATGAACTATTTGAACAGGCTTCCCGGGCCGGATTGGTGATTGCATTTGAGGCTGCCGTGGCCGGAGGCATCCCCGTGATTAAAGTGATGAGAGAGAGCCTTGCTGGAAACAGGATAGACAGCTTGGCGGGAATCCTGAACGGGACCTGCAACTTCATCCTGACACAGATCCACGAGCGGGGCATGGACTACGATGCCATTTTGACGGAAGCGCAGCAATTGGGTTATGCCGAAGCCGATCCCTTTTTTGACGTCGGCGGGGTTGATGCGGCGCACAAGCTCACCATTCTCGCTTCAATCGCGTACGGGACCCCTCTCGATTTCAGTGCAGTCCACATCGAGGGGATAGAGCACTTGCGACAGCAGGATGTCATCTATGCTGATGAACTCGGGTACCGGATCAAACACCTCGGTATCGCCCGCTCAGATAGCGGCCATTTGGATCTTCGCGTTCATCCCTGCCTGGTAGAAAAAGATCAGTTGTTGGCGAATGTCTCTGGGGTAATGAATGCTGTGCATATTCATGGGGATGCGGTTGGAGATACGCTCCTGTACGGGGCAGGCGCAGGGGCGCAGCCCACTGCGTCAGCCGTCGTTGGAGACCTGGTTGATGTGGTACGGACGTTGACTTCTGACCCGGGTAATCGCGTGCCTCATCTCGCATTCCAGCCTCAACAATTGGCGCAACTGCCATTACGCCCCATATCCGAAATCTCGTGTGCCCACTACCTGCGCCTGACCGTGCGTGATGAGCCAGGCGTCCTGGCTGGCGTTACCCGAATCCTCGGCGAGCGGCGTGTCAGCATTCGCGTGATCAGCCAAAAAGGATTTGGTGATGAACACGGTCTTGTCCCGGTCGTCATCGTAACCCACGAAGCAAAAGAAGCCGATGTTGCAGATGCAGCGAAAACGATCGAGGCCCTTGAGACGAGCGCGGCACCCGTCGTTCGGGTCCGCGTAGAAACGCTGAGTTGAGGCATTGTCGGACCCCGGACCAATGCAACACTCTACTGAATCAGGGCTCATCGCCCGATATCGCGATCGTCTCCCGATTCCGGACAATGCTCTTCCGATCAGTCTTAATGAGGGGGGCACGCCTCTGGTCAGGTTGAATTCGCTATGCGACCCGGAAAAGGAAATAGAAGTCTTTGCAAAAGTCGACGGAGCAAATCCCACGGGCTCTTTCAAAGACCGGGGCATGACGGTCGCCCTGACTATGGCCGTCCACGAAGGCAGCGAAGCGGTTATCTGCGCCTCTACGGGAAATACGTCTGCTGCAGCGGCCGCCTATGCGGCCAGAGCGGGAATCAAGGCCTTTGTTGTGATCCCCGATGGAAAGATTGCCATGGGGAAACTGGCGCAGGCGATGATGCACGGAGCAAAGGTGATACAAATCAACGGTAATTTCGACGACGGTATGGAGATTGTCAAATCAATGCCGGACAAGGCGCCGGTTGCCTTGGTCAATTCCGTTAATCCCTACAGACTTCACGGCCAGAAGACCGCGGCGTTTGAAATCGTCGACACGCTCGGCACCGCGCCTGATTACCATTTTCTTCCCGTCGGCAATGCGGGCAATATCAGTGCATACTGGATGGGTTACTCCGAGTACCACAACATCGGAAACAGTGCTAAGTTGCCGATCATGGTGGGATGTCAGGCTTCAGGCGCCGCACCCTTTATTGCGGGCGGTCCTATTTCGAAGCCAGAGACCGTTGCAACGGCCATCCGAATCGGGAACCCTCAATCCTGGGATCTCGCGGTTGCCGCACAACAGACCTCTGGAGGATGGTTCCTCGACCGCGACGACCAGGCCATCTTGGCGGCTCAGCAGTTTTTGGCGAGGGAAGAGGGGATATTCTGCGAGCCCGCCTCTGCCGTGTCTGTCGCCGGCTTGCAGTCGGCCATGGAAGAGGGCCGGATCAGGGAGGGCGTCAGCATCGTCTGCACCCTCACGGGACATGGTCTTAAGGATCCGGATACAGCGATTGCGCAAAGCCCTGATCCTGTGCGGGTGGCGCCGACGGTGACGGCGGTCCGTGATGCCATTCTGAATTGAGCACACTTGTCACCCAAGCCTGTAAATACTTATGTTGAGTGGAAACAGCCTGGTCTTTGATGTTGAGACCGTCCCCGACGTCGAATTGGGGCGTCGGCTTCATAACCTCGACTCGCTTAACGACGACGACGTGGCTCGCGCGATGCGAACCCTCCGAATTCAAAAAACCGGGAGTACGGACTTCCTCGCTCACCCGCATCACCGGATCGTTGCGATTTCTGCCGTGTTGAGAAACCCGGAAAAACTGCTCGTCTGGTCTTTGGGATCTGAGGAGTCAACTGAACGCGAGTTGCTGGAGCGTTTTTTTGATGGCATCGAAAGATTCAGACCCGTGTTGATTAGTTGGAACGGCAATGGCTTCGATCTCCCCGTGATTCACTATCGAGCACTGCGTCATGGGGTTGCGGCACCAATCTACTGGGAGAGCGGTGAGAGCGACCGCGACTTTAAGTTCAATAACTACCTGAACCGCTATCACGCGCGTCACTTGGATCTGATGGACCTGCTCGCAGGTTACCAGCCTCGAGCATTCAGTTCGCTGGAAGAGGTTGCCATTATGCTGGGACTTCCTGGCAAGATGGGAATGAGTGGAGCGCGGGTCTGGGAGTATTTTCAGGCCGGAAAGATTGCAGATATCCGGGCCTACTGTGAAACAGACGTCCTGAACACCTTCCTGGTTTACCTGCAGTTTGAGAGAATTCGCGGCATCCTTGACGAAGCTGCTTTCTCAATGGAGATAGAACGCCTCTGTGAATTACTCAGGACCGCCAACGCAGCCCACCTCAAGGAATTTCTGAATCAGTGGCAGGGCGATCCCGGTGGCGCCTAAATCACGGGAGCCGTTTGACGCAAAGATTGGGGGATTAAGCCATGATGGTCGCGGCATCACTCGGATCGACGGCAAAGTCTGGTTCATTGAAGGCGCCTTGCCGGGCGAAAAGGTAATCGTCAGGCCGATCCGGGGAAAACGCTCCTACTCGCTCGGAATCGCTGAAACGATTCTGGATCCTTCTGCTTCTCGGATTGAACCCCGTTGCACTGCATTTGGTGTTTGCGGCGGGTGCGCTCTGCAACATCTGGAATATCCTGAACAGCTCGCGTTCAAGAAGACCTCTGTCACCGAGACCTTGGGTGCCGCAGGGGTCAAGGTACCGCAAGACATCGTACAACTTCAGACTGAACCCTGGTCCTATCGTCGTCGGGCTCGTCTTGGAGCAAGACTGGTGCCAAAAAAGGGCGGGGTTCTGGTCGGATTTCGGGAACGCAACAAAAGTTTTATCACCCCTCTTAGCAATTGCCCGGTGATTCACCCGTCCGTGGACCCGGTTCTGGCAAAAATTCCGCAACTGATCGGCCAGCTCAGTATCCCGGATCGGATTCCTCAGATTGAGGTTGCTGCTGGAGAGAATGGCACCGCGCTCGTGTTTCGCCATCTTTCCCCCCTCACGGAGTCGGACCTTTCCTCGCTCAAACAATTTGCTATCCAGGAAGGATTACTTATCTATACTCAGGCCAAGGGACCGGAGACCGCCATCCCGCTAGACGCCAGCGCAACTCCCGAGCTCTTTTATACACTCCAGGCTTTTGATTTAAGGATTTGGTTTTCCGTGACACAGTTCGTCCAGGTGAACGCAGCAGTCAACGAATTACTCGTTGAACTTGCGGTTGACTGGCTCGCGCCGAACGACAAAGACAGGATATTAGATCTTTTCTGCGGGCTGGGGAATTTCTCTTTGGCTCTTGCAAGGCGAGCAGGGCAGGTCCTCGGCGTGGAGGGGGACGAGAGTCTCGTTCGAAAGGCAGCAGAAAATGCGTCAGCGAACGGAATTAACAATGCCCGGTTTCAGACAAGAGACCTGTTCTCGGACTCGGTCCTGGACTGGGATCCCGGGCATTACTCCCAGGTCCTGGTTGACCCGCCGCGAAGCGGTGCGATAGACGTCTTAAAAAACATCAGTTCAGGGCTTAAGCCCGACCGCATTGCTTATGTCTCGTGCAATCCTGCAACGCTGGCACGGGACGCTGCCTACCTGACGGGGCCGGGAGGGTACCGGCTGACCCGGCTGGCGGTAGCGGACATGTTTCCGCATACCGCGCACATAGAAAGCGCCACGCTTTTCGCGCGTTCTGCCTAGGCCGGGCCCATCGGAACTCGTTTACCCGGTTGTCCCGGTCTTTTCGTTGTCGGGATTATTGCCAGGATTGCCCCCTGACGAAGCATTTCCCCGCGATGCGCCGGGATTAGCGGACGCATTGCCCGATACATTTCCAGAGCGGCTGGGTTGACTGGACTGAACTTGTCGGTTTCCATTGCGCTGCCCGCCAGAGCGGCCTCTGCCGCCGCGAGAGCGCCGCTGAGAATTCCTGCCCGAGTCTGTCTGGGCATTTTCTCCGGTTGCCCGGGATTTCGGCTCGGAACGGCTGTTCTGACTCCTTCCCTGGCTGGAATCGGATCCTGTTCTGCGGTTCTGACGAGACCGATCACGTCGGCGATTATCACGGCCGCCCTGCGATTGTCTCTGTGAATCAGACCGCCCACGTGAGCGCTGCCTCTGACGTCGAGGCGGGCTTTCTGTCTCAGCCTCCTCTTTTTTCCCTGTCAGACTCTCCCAGAATTTTGACCAAAAGCCCGGGGTAGATGCTTCACGAACCGGTGCCGGGGGAGGGGGAGGAGGTGTATCCAGCTGATCCAGATTAACGGCCGCGCGCCCTTTGCTCCGACTGAGTGAGTATTCGCCCTGGTGATCGGTCTCAGAGACAATCTTGATCTTGTGGCTAGCGAGTATGTTCTCGCTTTCGTCCAAGTCTTCACTCTTCAGTCGTTGAATGTTGGATTGTGATCCGTGCAATGCGGGAGAAGGAATGAGCACGATCCGGGTCCCCAGTCGCGCTTCGATCTGGTTTACCTCATGGCGCTTCTCGTTCAAAAGGAACGTCGCAATATCTACGGGCAACTCGGCGAAGACGGCCTCCGTGTTCTCTTTCAATGCCTCCTCTTCGAGGATCCTCAGAAAGCTCAATGCGGAAGAGGTGACATGGCGGACTTGGCCGGTACCATCACAAAGGCCGCAGACCCGATAATTTGATTCACTGATCGAGCTCCGGAGCCGCTGTCGAGACATTTCCAGAAGACCGAAACGGGAGATATGTCCCATTTGAATTCGGGCCCGATCACTCCGTAACGCCTCGTCAAGACGGTTCTCGACGGTTTTCTTGTTCTTGGCGGAAGTCATATCAATAAGGTCGATCACGATCAAGCCGCCGAGATCCCGAATACGCATTTGTCGAGCCAGTTCATCAACTGCTTCCAAATTGGTCTGGAGCGCAGTCTCCTCGATGTCCGAACCCTTAGTTGCCCGTGCGGAGTTCACGTCAACCGAAATGAGCGCCTCGGTGTGGTCAATCACCAATGCCCCGCCGGACGATAGCTTGACCGATCGTGCGTATGCGTTTTCGATCTGATGCTCGATTTGAAAGCGTGAAAATAAGGGTGTGGGATCCTCATAGCGTTTGAGCTTGGCCGAGTTGTGGGGCATGACCTGCGTCATGAAACGGGATGCACGCTCAAACACCGATCCCTCATCGATCAGTATTTCTTGAATGTCCCCCCGTAAATGGTCCCGTAGGGTCCGGACGATCAGATTACTTTCCTGGTACACCAGAAAGGGAGGTTCCTGACTGTCGGCTACCTCGGCAATCACTGTCCATAACTGCAGAAGAAAGTCCAGATCCCACTGAAGCTCTTCAGGGCTTTTTCCTATTCCGGCCGTTCGTGCAATTAACGAGTGTTCTGGCGGACATTCCAGGCCGGACATCGCTTCGCGCAGATCAGAACGTTCCTCCCCATCAATCCGCCTGGAAATGCCGCCCCCTTTCGGGTTGTTGGGCATCAAGACAAGATAACGTCCTGCGAGACTGATAAACGTCGTGAGGGCCGCGCCTTTGGTACCACGCTCATCTTTTTCTACCTGTACCAACAGCTTCTGGCCCTCCTCAATGACGTCCTTGATTCGGACCTGAGCCATCGGCGTAGAGGGCGAGAAGTTGCGGAAATGGGCCCGGCTGATTTCCTTGAGGGGGAGAAAACCCTGCCGCTCAGCCCCATAGTCCACAAAGGCCGCCTCGAGGCTCGGTTCAACACGGGTAACGCGGCCTTGGTAGATATTTCCTTTACGCTGCGCATTACTTGCTGACTCAATATCGAGATCGAGCAATTTCTGGCCATCGACGATAGCAACCCGCAATTCTTCAGGGTGGGTTGCATTAAAAAGCATTCTTTTCATTATATTTTCCGTATTCGTCGGCCCCGCCTGCAGACACCGCCAGGGCGGTTTGCCTTCGGCAACGACCGACAGATTAATTTTTCCGCTCTGGAGGGAACACACAGATGCGAGCGATACGGATTAGACGAACACCAGGAAGGGGACAGAGACATACGACTCTGCCTTGGGTAGATCGATACCGATCTTAGCAGCGGGATCGGGATGTGCCGACCTTTGCTGACACTCCGGGACAACGGGAGATTTGCCTTTACCTTGGACAGTGGGCCGGTTCTTCACAGCACAACCCACTGTTGGCAGTCTACATGACTACATGCAGACGGTATCCTGTTCGTCACGGTACCTGATTTTCGTCAGGTACCCTCCGTATCGGATCGCATATAAAAGGGACAGGCAAAACGCGCTAGATGCGCTCCTTATTTAATTGGGGTAAGGTTCCCAGGGATTGCGTTTTGGCATCCCGAATCGACTGTCCCGGCGCCGCTTGCGGCGGCGGTTGACCTCAATGGTCTGCGGTTTTCCCGACAGGGCGACGGCAGTTTATATAAAAACATACGTTTTTACAAATATTTATTGACCCAATTTGATCTTTTGGACGCACCCAAAAAACCCAAGGTTCGTATTCGGCTGGTTCTGGACACTGAATCAGGCCAAAGGCTCGACAATTTTCTGATTCGGGAACTGAAGGGCGTCCCCAAAAGCCATATTTACCGGATCATTCGAGATGGCCAGATCAGAATCAACGGCGGACGTTCGCGTGCGGCAAGCAAGTTAAGTTCCGGAGACCAGATACGGATTCCCCCGTTAAGAGTGTCTGGGTCAGACAAGGCTCAAAATAAATCACGGGATCGGAGGTTTGCACTCGAAACGCTTTACGAAGACAAAGACCTCCTGATTATCGATAAGCCCTCTGGTATTGCGGTTCACGGTGGCACAGGTCAGCGGATCAGCGTGATTCAGCAGTTGCGCATAACCTCGCCTGGCTACCTCGAATTGGTTCACAGGCTTGACAAGGAGACCTCCGGAATCCTGGTCCTTGCGAAAAACCGGGAAACTCTACTGGGAATGCATTCACGGCTTCAGGGATCTGACTCCCGCCATAGAATACAAAAAATCTATCAGACGCTTCTCTGTGGGCGTTGGCGGGGAAGAGCCCGAACGATTTGCGAGCCCCTTGAAACGATCCGGCGAAACGCAGGAGAAAAACGATCCAGGGTTGCCAAGACAGGACGGGTCGCTCAAAGCCTGTTTTCACCGTTGGAACTTTTCCCGGCTTTCTCCCTGATGGAGGTCGAGCTCTCCACAGGCCGTCTTCACCAGATTCGAGTCCACGCAAACGCCCAGGGAATGCCGGTAGCCGGGGATAAAGTCTATGGAGACAAAGAGCAAAATAGAGAGCTGCGACAACTTGGACTTCATCGACAGTTTCTACACGCCTCGAAATTATCATTCTCCCATCCCCGTACCGCGAAAGTCATTAAAGTGAGATCAGGCATTCCAGAGACGCTCCTGTCGGTACTGTCCGCGCTTCGTCAGCAGGCCGAAAATGACTTCCACTGAGATCGCCCCCAAATCCTTCCTCTGTCGCTCAGATGAATTGGACGTCGGAGGCCTTGGTTTGAGGTTCGAGGTGCAAAAAGAGAAGGAAAACCGGCCTGCGTTTATCGTGCGCTCAGATTCAGGTATCTCGGCCTTTCTGAATCGATGCGGCCATCGGGATCTGGAACTGGATTGGTCGCCCGGGGAGTTCTTTGACCTGGATTCCCGATTCCTGATCTGTGCAACTCATGGCGCGCTTTACGATCCGCATTCAGGGG
>CEUY01488226.1_pt1 | contig 12212 bp, 8 predicted proteins | sample 361481 | NCBI WGS metagenome assembly CEUY01 (sample SAMEA2622737, study PRJEB7988) | marine metagenome | isolation source: saline water (ENVO:00002010), including
GTTGCTGTAGTTTCTGATGGGTCTGCTGTACTCGGTTTGGGAGATATAGGTGCCGCCGCATCACTGCCAGTGATGGAAGGGAAGGCATTGTTGTTCAAAGAATTCGGTGGTGTAGATGCTTGGCCGGTTGTTCTTGATACTAAAGACACTGAAGAGATTATTCGCACCGTAAAGGCTATAGCTCCTGGTTTTGGTGGCATTAACTTGGAAGATATAGCAGCACCACGTTGCTTTGAGATCGAAGAACGTCTGCGATCTGAGCTGGATATTCCGGTTTTTCATGATGACCAGCATGGGACTGCAGTCGTTGTTTTGGCGGGGCTAATAAATGCTCTAAAGATAGTTAACAAGAGACCTAGGGATTTAAGGGTAGTGCTTGCTGGAGTAGGAGCAGCTGGTACTGCTTGCACGAATATTCTTCACACTTATGGGGTAAAAAATATTATCGGATTCGATCGATCTGGAGCACTTAATCAAAGTCGGGATTACGGCGACAATTCGATGAAGCAGCTATTCGCAGATAGTACCAATCCTGAAAACTTTAACGGAACTCTCGCAGAAGGGTTAATTGGTGCGGATATGTTACTGGGACTTGCTGGTCCTAGTCTCGTTACTTCTGATGATGTTTCGAAGATGGCTGATGATGCTATCGTTTTTGCGTTGTCGAATCCTGACCCTGAAATTTGGCCGGAAGAAGTCCCTGTGAATGTCAGAGTTATGGCCACGGGTCGAACTGATTACCCAAACCAAGTCAACAACTCTCTATGTTTTCCTGGTTTATTCAGAGGAGTATTAGATGTTAGAGCTTCCACGATCAATGATGATATGAAAATCGCGGCTGCTGAGGCTATCGCAGGTGTAATTCCAGATTCTCATATATCGGAAGATTTCATCATACCTAGTGTATTTGATAAAAATGTTGCTAAACGAGTAGCACGAAGTGTCGCCCGGAAAGCCCAGGCAACTGGCGTAGCGCGGCGAAGACGGCGTAGGGGCGATGAAGTTTATGCTGCATTTAGAACGCAAAGCTAATTCGGTTATCTGCTTGGATAATTTCATGTTTTCATCGTATTTTTTCATTAATTTTGGAAGATAACTAAAGTGTGGGTCTATTGAAAGCTGTAATTGTTGGCGGTGGTATCGCGGGATGTTCGACCGCTTACTATCTAGCCCAGCTAGGGCACGATGTAACTCTGATAGAGCGGGACTCTGTTGCTTTTCACGCATCAGGATTTGCTCAGGGCGCACTAAACCCTGTAATACGTGGTTCTAGACAGATCGAGTATCAGAAATTTTCTGACTTTTCGATTGGGTTACACCGTCAATTAGCCTTTGATCTTTCAGGTCACAGCTCGAATGAGAAGTATTCTAATTTGAATCAAAAAGCTTCTGTTCTTTTGGTCAAAGACGAGTTTCAAGCAACGGCGGCCAAGCGAATTTACGAATCGTATTTGGATGATACTGACGTTGACTGTCGTTGGTTGGGTTTAGGGGAGTTAAGTCATATTGATGCGCGCATCTCGGAAGATGTGGTTGGTGGTTTGTATTTGGGCGGTGCATACGACCTGGATCCTTACAAATTTACACTGGCTATCTGGCAAGCCGCTGAGTCTTTGGGGGCGAATCTTGTGAATCTAGCAGTGGAAGGAATTGCAATTAAGGACGGTTTAGCAATCGGTGTTCGCACCAGTGATTTGATTATCCCTGCCGATGTAGTTGTGATTGCTGCTGGTCCTTGGACGGGTGGAATATTGAACGAGTGCGGTATTTTCGTTCCTGTTTCGCCGTTACGTGGTCAGATACTTCGTTTGGATGCTCCAGATCCTCCATTGAAAATTTCATTTTGGTGGGATAAAGATTATGCAACTTCTAAACCGGATGGTTTAGTTTGGGTGGGTACGACTGAGGAAAATGTTGGGTTCGATGCTCAGACAACTGAAAAAGCTCGCGACCTCATAATTGACTCGGCGATAAAAATGCTTCCTTTTCTTTCTCAAGCTAAGGTTGTAAAACAGACTGCATGTTTGCGCCCGATGACACCGGATAATATGCCTATTATTGACAGTGACTTGAATGTCGATGGATTGGTGATTGCATCTGGTGGTGGAAGACAAGGGATTGCACTTGGTCCTGCGATAGGTATATCGGCAGCGGCGCTAGTCACGGGTTCGGAACCTCCCATTGATATCAGTGGGTTTTCATTAAGTCGTTTTTCTGATTCGAAATAGTGATTCTGCGCAAAGTCCAAGTTATTTCGCCCGAATTATTGGAATATAGATACTCAATTTACGAGAAAACTGTTTCCTAACGAAACGGCCAAACACAATTTAGTGAATAGAGGAATTAAAGAGTTGATCGATCGTTCGAGGGTTACTAAGGTTTCTGATGAGCAATCTGGAAGTTGGACTCGTAGTGGTGGGTCATATCAGCTTGTTTTTGATTTAGGGCATCAAATTAAAGACAAGCCCCCTGTGATTGCGGTGGATGAAATTGTCAAGATAATGCTTAGATCCCATGAACCCGGGTTAACCCTTCCTTCGGTCCGCGTATCTGGTCGTATGCGACGAACATTAGGGTCTTATACTCCGACAAAAAAGCTAATATCTATTTCCTCCAGATTACTTGCTCTTGGCAATGATGGCGACATACGTGAGGTGGTTTTGCATGAAGTTGCCCATGCCATTGTTCATTCGCGTTGGGGAGAGCGTCCGACTGCGCATGGTAAAGAGTTTCGTTCAGTGTGTCAGGAGATCGGAGCGAAACCTCGCCGATATGTCGATGTGTCTACTGATGACTGGGATTCTAGAATTAGATATCTATCTAAATGTGAATCTTGCCACGTATCGATTGTAAGAAAGCGCCGAATGAAATCGGTTCGTTGTGCTTGTGGAACTAAGCTTTATCCCGAATCTTGGTTTACTGTTGCGCCTGATCAGGAGGGCGCGGCTGATGAATGGGTAAGAATTTAATTGTTAACTTTTCTGATGCTTTGATGGCAAAGAAATCCAAATTGCCGTTGTGGTTCGCAGATGTGGGTGATAGCTTTAGTTGTTAAGAACTGAATATTTTGTGGACCTTTAAATCCAGTCCAGAGAGGCTGGCAAGGAATCTGCTGAGGCATCACGTATATAGCAGTAGTTGTTTGTGTGCGTCTCACTCGCTCGTAATCATCACGAAACTTGTGAACTATCTCCTTGCCAGTAGGCAAGGATTTTTTTATCTCGTTTATTCTGACTTTTACTAGAATATTTATGGGGAATTAGTGACAAACAAGGCTGAGCGGGTCTTGCTCAGGCAGGACGATATCAGAAGAGCGACTATGAGGATTGCGCATGAAATTCTTGAGCAGAATCGTGCAGCATCTGATCTGGTTTTAGTTGGTGTCCAAAAACGTGGGGTATATCTTGCTAGAAGGCTTTCCGATAATATCGAGCATATAGAAGGATTTACACCAGTTTTGGGTACTCTCGACCCGAGGCTTTGGCGAGATGATCCAGATATAGCTTCAACACAGCCTTTGCTTCCATCAGAAATCCCGTATGGTGTAGATGGTAAACCTGTGGTGATTGTGGATGATGTCTTGTACACAGGACGGACAGTACGCGCCGCGATGGAAGCTTTATTGGATTTTGGTAGAGCAAAGCGGATACAGCTAGCGGTATTGGTAGATAGAGGGCACAGAGAATTGCCGATTTCCCCAGATTTCATTGGAAAAAATATTCCTACAGCCTACGGCGAACGGGTGCAAGTTCGAATGATAGAAATTGACGGTGATGACGCTGTTGTTTTGGTACAAGAGGCTAATGACTAATCCAACCAAGCCAGCCGCATCAGGTCAAGTTAGTAGGCAGTTGGCTGAGGTCGAAGAATTTATTGACGTAAAGCCTTCGGAATTAAAGCAGCGCCGTCACTTAATTGATCTCGATGATCTATCTGTAACTGAGATAACGGAGTTATTAAACAGTGCAGAAGGTATGCTAGGAATCGCAAGTAGGGGCATGCGAAAAACTCCAGCGCTTCGCGGCAAAACTATAATCACAATGTTTTTTGAGAATTCTACGCGCACACGAGTTTCGTTTGAGCAGGCAGGGAAAGTCCTCGGCGCTGACGTTATAAATGTGACAGCTTCAGCGAGTAGTGTGTCGAAGGGCGAGTCGCTGCTAAACACAGTGAAGACACTCCAAGCTATGCAGATTGATGCTTTGGTCGTGCGTCATCCAGACTCTGGAGCTCCGTATTTTATATCGAATCATACGGAAGCTGCTGTAGTTAATGCTGGAGACGGAATGCATGCACATCCTACCCAGTCTTTGCTTGATTTATTTACGGTACGTAACCACGTTGGAGATATTGAAGGTAAGAAAATCGCGATAGTTGGCGACATTCTTTACAGCCGAGTCGCTAGATCCGACATTATCGCTTTTCAAAAAATGGGAGCGCACGTAACGGTTGCTTGCCCGAACACTTTATTGCCTAATGAATGGCAACTCGGATCAGTATTAGATAAATCGACCGGATTTGGAGATCTAAAGATAGCTTCTAGCGTCGACGAGGCCATTGACTCGGCAGATGTCGTAATGCCTCTTAGAATTCAACAAGAACGTCAGGATGCTGGTCATTTACCTAGTTTTCGTGAGTATTCAGATCGGTGGGGTGTCAACGAAACACGTATGGCACTTGCGAATGATGGTGCATTGCTCATGCATCCAGGTCCGATGAACGAGGGCGTCGAGATATCTAGTGACGTTGCACATGGCAATCAAAGCGTTATTCAGGAGCAGGTAAAAAATGGCGTGGCGGTTCGAATGGCTGTGCTTTATGCGCTTTGTGCGCCTAGAAAATCCACTAGTCCTGACAACAATCAAGAATCCTAGTAGCGAAAGAAAAGGAAACCAATTTGGCAGCCAGAAAACTGGCAATAACGGGTGGTAGGGTGATTGATCCTAAACAAGGGTTTGATGGATTAGCTGACGTACTAATTTCCGGCGATGTAATTGAAGATGTAACTTCTTGTTCATCAATGGAATCTTACGAAGATTATGAAGTTGTCAATGCCTCTGGAAAGATCGTAGCTCCGGGTTTTGTTGATCTTCACACTCACCTCAGGGATCCTGGTCAAGAGTGGAAAGAAACGATCTTATCAGGTACGCGTGCCGCTGCTCATGGCGGATTTACGACTGTATGCGCGATGCCCAACACTGATCCCGTGCAGGATTCAGCTGCTGTTGTTGATGATGTCACTCGCAGGGCAAGTCATTACGGTCTCATTCGGGTGCTGCCCATAGGTGCTATCTCAAAAGGACAAAAGGGTAAGCATCTGTCACCTATGGGAGAGCTAGCTGACGCTGGGGTAATAGGTTTTTCTGATGATGGGAATCCAGTATCAGATGCAAATTTGATGCGTCAAGCGCTTTCATATTCTGTGGGATTGGGGCTGCCGATTATAAATCATGCTGAGGAAAAACAGATTGCTGCTGGAGGCGTGATGAGCGCAGGTCGTGTGGCTACCCGGCTTGGACTCGCAGGCATGCCGGTTGAGGCTGAGAGTGTGATGGTTTCGAGAGATCTTGATCTCGCTGATCTCGAAGGCGCTCGCTTACATATCCCACATATTTCAACGATAGGCTCATTGATAGCACTGCGTTCAGCGAAAGAACGAGGGGTCGATGTCACTGCCGAGGTTACACCACATCACTTGACATTGAATGACGATTGGGTGTTCGGCTTGCATGGTGATGTCCCGGATGCCGTGGGATTAGAAGCTTATGACACTAACACCAAAGTTAACCCACCACTACGAAGTCCTGATCATGTCAATGCTGTAATTGAGGCGTTATCGGAAGGATTGATTGACGTTATCGCTACTGATCATGCTCCACACGCTGTCACTGACAAGGCATGCACCTACAACGAGGCGGCGTATGGAATTAATGTTTTAGAAACTGCATTTTCATCGGTGTTTGCTTTGGTAGATGCAGGGAAGGTTTCTATAAACCGCTTGATTGAATCACTGACGTCTGGCCCAGCTGGAATACTGAATAAGGATATTGGAACTCTCACTAAAGGTTACTCTGCAGATGTGGCGATCATTGATCTAGGTAAAAAATGGGTTGTTGTTCCTGAAAAATTTGAATCCAAGAGTACTAACAGTCCGTTATCAGGATTGGAGCTAAAAAGCCGTGTGATTATTACGATTTATCGAGGAGAAATAGTGTTCAGTTTGGCGGGCCATCTGCCGGAGACGCATGGAGCTGATCGATGAGCGCACTTAGACAAAATGCCTACCTTGTGCTTGAGGACGGTTCAGTGTATCCAGGTAAACGTCTTGGAGCTGCTGAAATAACGACGGGTGAAGTCGTTTTTAACACCTCGATGACTGGATACCAAGAGATGTTGACCGATCCTTCTTACGGGGGACAAATACTGGTTCCCACTTATCCAATGATCGGCAATTACGGAACTAACGTAGCTGATGTTGAATCAACTTGTATCCAGGTCAACGGTTTCGTCGTGCGAGAGGCCTGTGGGGAACCGTCTCATCCTTTGTCAACAGGTACGATTCATGAGTATCTGGAAAATAACGGGACTTCTGGTATATCTGAAGTTGATACTAGGGCAATTACCCGAAAGCTACGATCTACAGGTGTGATGATGGGGATAATCACACCAAATGCTGATCGACAGGAAGCTCTGCGTTTGTTAGGTGAAGTCCCACGATACGGGGAACTTGACGTGGTTAGAAATGTGTCTACATCTAAGACTTACGCGTGGGAAGGTGATGCTGGAGAGCGTTCACGGGCATTCTTTGATCTTCGGGGTCGAGCTCGTCAAGGTGGTATGGGAAATGATGTTGAACCTGGGATTGGTCAGCGGGATCTAGGTGATAACTACATGAAGGTCGTTGTGAACGATTATGGGGTCAAACTCAATATATTACGTTCACTCAGGGCTCGCGGATGCGAAGTAATCGTAGTTCCAGATGATGCAGGCGCTATAGAAATATTGAGTCATAAACCGGATGGGGTGATGCTTTCGCCCGGACCGGGCGATCCTGAGCTATTAGATCGTTCGGTTAGTGCAGCTAAAGAACTTGTGGGTAAGGTGCCGATTATGGGTATTTGCCTTGGCCATCAGGTGATAGCACGTGCTTTTGGCGCATCGACTTTTAAGTTGCACTTTGGTCACCGGGGGGGGAATCAACCTGTCAAAGATATCGAAACAGGTCGCGTCTATGTTACAGCGCAGAATCATGGCTATGCGGTGGATCCATCGGGTCTTCCGTCCAAGCTAGAAGTTAGCCACATTAACCTTAATGATCAGACTGTAGAAGGCCTGCGACATCGCGACATGCCGATTATGACTATTCAATACCACTCTGAAGCATCACCGGGTCCACATGATAGTGAATATCTATTCGATCGATTCGTGACTCTTATTCAGTCTGGTATGGCTGAAAAAATTAGATCCCTATGATAGCTAATTGGTGTTCGGAAAATACTTTATCTACACGGGAATGACTGGAGAATTGATTGACTAGTGGTGTTTTCGCGGCTGAGATGCCGAAGAAAGTTCTTGTTATTGGATCGGGACCCATAATCATTGGTCAAGCGGCCGAATTTGACTATGCCGGGACTCAGGCTTGTCGATCATTACGGGAAGAGGGAGTCGAGGTGATTCTGGTCAATTCCAACCCTGCAACAATCATGACAGATGAAGACATGGCCGATCGTATATACATCGAGCCACTGACTATTTCAGTGCTTGAGCGGATAATTGATCGCGAGAGACCTGATGGTGTTTTAGGTACGCTTGGTGGTCAGACCGGACTTAATCTGGTTGTCGACTTAGAGAAGTTAGGAATTCTAAAGAAATACAACGTCACTGCACTAGGTACTTCAGTCGCCTCTGTAGAGATGGCTGAAGATCGTGAGCAGTTCAGAGATTTACTTGAAAGATTGGGTGAGCCAGTTCTACCTTCGTACGCTGTTGAAACTGTTGAAGCGGCTGTTGAAGCTGCAGAAAAAATTGGTTACCCGGTGGTAATTAGACCTGCTTATACGCTAGGTGGAACTGGTGGCGGAATTGCGGAGAATGAGCAAGAGATTCGGGCCATTTCTGCCAGTGGGATTGCAGCGAGTAAGGTAGGTCAGGTTTTAGTTGAGCGCTCTTTATTAGGTTGGAAAGAAGTCGAATATGAAGTAATGCGAGATGGTGATGGTAACGTCATTACGATCTGCAATATGGAAAATCTTGACCCTATGGGGGTTCATACTGGAGACTCGATTGTCGTTGCTCCCAGCCAAACTCTCAACGACAAAGATTATCAGCGTCTGCGTACTGCTTCATTAAATATTATTTCCGGACTAGATATTAAGGGTGGGTGTAACGTTCAACTCGCTTATAGACCTTGCAAAATGGTCGCAGAAAAAATTGGTGATGGTGCTGGTTACGATGACGAAGGCTCAATGTATTACGTCATTGAAGTTAACCCACGAGTTAGTCGTTCATCTGCTTTGGCATCTAAGGCAACGGGATATCCTATTGCGCGCGTTGCGGCCAAAATTGCGCTCGGTAAAACTTTAGATCAGATTTCTAACGCTGTGACCCAAAAAACCACAGCTGCATTTGAGCCTGCCCTTGATTATTGCGTTGTTAAGATCCCAAGATGGCCATTTGATAAATTCCCAACTGGCGATCGCTCGTTAGGGACTCAGATGAAAGCAACCGGCGAGGTTATGGCGATTGACCGTACTTTTGAGGCAGCTCTTCAAAAGGCTGTTCGTTCGCTTGAAAATGGACGTGGGACGCTTCTTTGGGAAGATAACGATTGGGAAAAATCTGGTCCATCCGATCTTTTGCCTGATGATGATCGTATTTGGAAGCTAGCTGCTGCTATTCGCCGTGGTAGAACCGCTGAGTCAGTAACACTTGAGACGAATATTGATCCTTGGTTCACACGCGCTATACAAAGGATTATCGAAATGGAGCGTACTCTCCTCGCTGAAGAACTTACTCCAGATCTGATGTGGAGGGCAAAGAGATTAGGATTTACTGATGTGCAGGTAGCTACTTTGGCCGACTATTTACCCGAACGGATTCGAAGTATGCGAAAAAATTGGGGTCTTAAGCCGGTTTATAAGATGGTGGATACATGTGCAGGGGAGTTTGAGGCAGTCACTCCGTATTTTTATTCCACTTATGAGCAAGAAAATGAGGCTGAACCCACCAAACTCGAGACTGCGATAGTGCTTGGTAGCGGTCCGATTCGAATCGGTCAAGGCATAGAGTTTGATTATTGTTCTGTGCATGCAGCTTGGGCACTGCAGAAGTCTGGTATTGAGTCGGTGATGATAAATTCAAACCCGGAAACTGTTTCGACGGATTTTGATACCTCTGATCGGCTGTACTTTGAGCCACTCGATGAAGAAAGTGTACGGGATATAATCGAAAACGAGGGGGGCAACGGCGTTAACCCCGCTTCGATGGTCCAGTTCGGAGGTCAGACGGCTATTAATCTTTCTCAGGTTTTAGGTGTCGCCGATCTTCCAGTAATGGGATCAAGTCCTGATGTGATTGACCTTGCTTCCGAACGGGGTCGCTTCGAGGAGCTTACTGCTGCTCATGGTTTGCCTCAGCCTCCGGGTGGTATGGCTTCAGATGTAGAGAGCGCCCTTCAGGTGGCAGGTAACGTTGGATACCCGGTTCTGGTGCGGCCTAGTTATGTCCTTGGCGGTCGAGCTATGGAGATAATTCAAACTCCTGCCGAATTGCTTCGGTACTTTCAAAACGCGATGCGTGAGTTCCCCGACCAAACAATACTTATTGACCATTATCTAACTGGTTTGGAAGTCGAGGTTGACGCTGTATGTGACGGTGAAGATGTTTTGATTCCAGGAATAATGCAGCACATAGAACGAGCTGGAGTCCATTCAGGTGATTCTATGGCTGTTTATCCAGCTCAATCACTGACTGAGTCCGAGGTTGAAATCATTGTTGAATACACGCGACGTATCGGTCTAGCTTTGGGTGTAATCGGGCTAATGAACATTCAGTTTGTGGTAGCTGGTGGTGGTACGTACAGGGGATTTGATAACAATAGTTTAAACCGTAAATCTGGCAAGCCAGAGATTTATATTATTGAGGTTAATCCTCGATCGTCTAGGACAATACCTTTTATTTCGAAAGTTACTCGAATTCCTATGGTAAGAATTGCTACTGACGTGATGCGAGGTAAATCCATAAAAGAACAGGGCTACACGGGTGGTCTCGCGCGAAAACGTGGTCTAGTAGCGGTGAAGGCTCCTGTATTTTCAATGTCTAAACTTGCTGGAGTCGATACGTTTTTAGGACCTGAAATGAAATCCACGGGTGAGGTTATGGGGATTGATTTCACATTCGAAGCAGCTGTTACCAAAGCTTTGCTTGGATCTGGGCTTGATGTTCCACAGGGTGAGCCGGTGCTTTTGAGTATTGCTGATCCCGATAAGGCAGATGCTTTAGGTTTGGTCCGCACACTCGATGAAGCCGGTCATAAGATTTATGCTACTTCAGGAACAGCCGAAATGATTCGCGCAATGGGTATTGAGGTTGCCGAGGTTGAAAAACGGTTGGAAGATGGGTCTGGGCAAACGGTAGTAGATATTATTGAAAACGGTTTAGTTAAGGCTGTGGTCAACACCGTAACCGGTGATAGGTCCACAATGCAGGATGGTTTTCACATCCGGCGAGCCGCCGTGATGCAGAGGATTCCATGCTTTACTTCTATTGACACGGCACGCTGTGCTGTTGAAGCTGAAGGATTAGGTAATCTACCAGGTCAGAATTACAGCATTAAGACTATGGCTGAATATCTCGGAGATTCTTAGACGGCTTCTAAGCTCTAATTAAACATTTAGCTTATTTGTAGTGTGTTAAGTCAGACGATTTTATTGCCTGTATGCCAAATTATTAAATTTACGATTTGGCTGCGCTTACTGATAGCCAGACGCGAGGGACTGTTGTTAGATTCATCTCATCCCAAGTTTGGGCAAGACCTTTCTGCAGGCTCTCTCTACCTGCGTCAAGCGGCACACCAGGCATGACGCCTTCTATCCAGTCCGAGAAACCAGAAATGTGATGCCATCCTTCGTGAGGGACATCAACTCGATTTAAATCGTTAACTAGAACATTAAACCCTGCATCTTCTACCAGTTTGATGTAATCATCTGCCTTTAATTGAACTCGTGATTCAACTTTGGCGTTCTTGTCGGCAATCATGCCGTATTCCCGTTTCAAGATTCGCAGAGAACGCATCATCCACTTGCGGAAGAAAATCAGACTGTCTTCTGGGTGAGATCCATCGAAGAATGATGTGTTAAAAGCGAAGATACCGTTTGGTTGGAGCTTTTCCTTAATTTGTCCTACTAAAGCTGTCTTGTCTGGCACATAGTGAATTGAGTTGCAATAAACAATCGCATCGACTTTTTCCCTCACTGCGTCGGTCAAGTTTTGGACCTCCGAGTGAACATAGTTGACAGCGACTTCTTTCCGGTCGCCAATTTCATCCGCTGCGGTCTTGAGGGCTGTCGTCGAATGATCAACGGCATATATAACTGTGTTCTTTGCTGATTGGATTCTTTCAAGTATTAACTTGGTGATCCCACCGGTTCCACAACCGAGATCAACGATTTTTTGCTGCCTACCTACTTCCGCGAGATCTAGCAAACGTTCGTTAACTTGCGTGTAGAAAGGAAGCTTGGAGAAGCTCGTGAAGGAGTATTCTTCGCTAGCTGTTACCAAATTATTGCCTCAATACTTACTGCATGTGCAGGGTTTGTTTCAATACGACTCATTTGAGAATGCATTATGGATGGTGATAATAGATGTGAAAGTTTATCAGAGTGGTCAAAAGTCAATGTGGAGTATTCAAGTTAATTTTGTTGATAGGTAGAAAGCTTAGTTTATTTGTTTATTTATTGATCTTATTTATCTTGGTCGCCTGCGGTCGAGATACGGAAGATGATGTGCCATTAATTTTTGCTGCAGCGTCACTTTCGGATGTTCTCGAAGACTCTGCTGAGGTTTATGAGAAGCGAACTGGGAAACAGGTTGATTTTAGTTTTGGTGGATCGCTTACTTTGGCAAATCAGATAGCCCGATTGGGCGCACCCGCTGATGGTGTTTTTCTTGTTGGCGATGTAGCACTTGGAATATTAGATGACGCGGATCTGTTA
>CEUY01042298.1_pt1 | contig 12199 bp, 8 predicted proteins | sample 361481 | NCBI WGS metagenome assembly CEUY01 (sample SAMEA2622737, study PRJEB7988) | marine metagenome | isolation source: saline water (ENVO:00002010), including
GTGGGTTGGATTTAGATTTAGGGGGTTCCCACTTTGCTTATCGCATCCCGCACATTGAAGCGCCTGTCGCCAACCACCGAGTCAGCGGTGTGACGTTTTTCTGATGATTCCTCTGCACGACGACAACCCCACTCGCATCACGCCGGTGGTGACGATTGCCCTGATCGGCCTTTGTGTCACGGCTTTTCTCTGGCAGTTGTCACTGGGTCCGCGTCAGGAAGCAGCCATCTACGCGCTGGGGGTCATTCCCGCAGTCATCCTGGACCACGCGCGACTGGTGTCACACCTCGAATGGGTGGACCCGATGCTGACGCCGTTTACGTCGATGTTCCTGCACGGCGGATTCATGCACCTGGGCGGCAACATGCTGTATTTATGGATTTTCGGTAACAATATCGAAGATGCCATGGGACACGGCCGGTTTATTGTTTTTTATCTGCTCTGCGGAGTCGCGGCCGTGTTTGCGCAGGCGCTGCCCGATCCGGAGTCGACCATTCCGATGATTGGTGCGAGCGGCGCAATCTCCGGGGTGCTGGGTGCCTACCTGCTCCTGTTTCCTCATGCCAGGGTGCTGGTGGCGATTCCGATAGGCTTTTATATCCATACGATGTCTCTCAAAGCCGGTATCGTGTTGATGATATGGTTCGGTATGCAGATTTTCAGTTCATTGACAGCTGGCGATGGCCCCGGGGTTGCCTGGTTTGCCCATATTGGAGGCTTCGTTGCCGGGGTCGCGTTGATACCACTTTTTAAATATCCGCATGTGCGCCTGTTGGCGCCCGCCCGAACCGGCGGACGTTGGCACCGACGTGGCCGCAGGCGCTAATGCGATGGCGGCACCCGCTCCCCAATATCTTTTTGATCCGTCGGACAAGCCGGCGCTGCCGCTGCATGATGTGCCGCTGATCGTCGCCACGGATGAGAGCGTGCGTGGTTATGGGGCGCTGGTAGAGCATCCCGATGATATTGAGATCGAGGTTGTCCGTTGGCCAGCTACCGGGTGGCGGCAGGTGGATGACGACAGCGGTAATGAGGCAGGCTGGGTGGAGGGGACATTCCACGGCGAATGGCAGGGTGACGTCCTTTTCGGGCGCAACGACGCGGTATCAGGCCACTATGTGCTGGGCTGGTCGACCACGGACCCCGCGGCCTCGCGCACCGACCAGCAGACGGTCGGCCGCGAACGGGTTGTGTTGTGGCACCTTAACTACCATCCGGATGGCGGTCAGTTGTTTTTTCCCAAAGACAAGAGCCCCTTCGTGGTGCCGGTGGCATTACCGGGGGATGACCTCACACCGCAGCAGGTGATCGCCTTTTGGTGTGACGGCAGCCGGGGCCTTTATATCCATCCGGGTATCTGGCATGACGGTATCTTGCCCGCGTCAGATCACCAGCGTTTCCTTGATCGCCAGGGCAGGGTACATGCGCGGGTGAGTTGTGACCTCGCTTCGGAGTTTGGTCTTTATCTTTGCGTGCCGCTGACGGCGCCTTGATAGGGCTTGCCGGATCCTTGTCAGGCGTTTTGTCTCTTGCCGGGGCTGAGTGACAGGTAGATTCCAACGCCGATAATGAGCGCGATACCGGCGACGGCCCATCGGTTTGGGATATCACCAAACAGCCAATAGCCGAGCAGTACCTGCATGACGATTTCGGTGTACAGAAAGGGCGCCAACAAAGAGGCTTCGGCATATTGGAAGGCACGAATCAACAGTAGATGACCGCTGGCTCCGATGAGGCCCAGCGCGACCATCATTGTGAAATCAGTAAGGGTGGGCGTAACCCAAACAAAAGGAACCAGAACGCTCATCACGACAAAACCGCCCACCCCCTGCCATGCCAGCATGACAAGCGGTGGCGTGTTGCCGCTGAGATGTCGGGTTGAGAGAAAGTACAGCGCAAAAAAGAACGCGGCAGCCAGCGCCAGCAGGCTCGCCCATTGGAAGTTGCCGAATCCCGGCTGGACGATCAGCAGCACCCCGCCCAGACCAATCACGGCAGCGATGAGCCTCCCGGGCGGCACCCTTTCTTTCAGGAGCACGGCCGAGAGAATGACGATGATGACGGCGTCAAAAAAGATTAAGGCAATGGCATCGGCGAGCGGGATGGTGCGGATCGCGCCGAAGAAAAATATCGTTGCGCCCATCAGGCAGAGTCCGCGCCCGACCTGCATCATCGGCGCGGGGGCGGCCAGGACTGAGCCGCCGTGCCGCCAGAGGGCGATGGGCAGTACTAACAGGAAATGAAAGAAGAAACGGGCCCAGACCAGCTGCAGCACGGGATATTGACTGCTGAGCAGTTTCGCCAGCGCATCCATGAAAGGCACGACAACCATCGCACCGATCATGAGGGCAATCCCCCGGGTTCTCTGAGAGTGGAAACTTGGACTCACGGTGCGGCCTGTGATTAATGTCGGGCTATTCTGACCGAAACCAACCCCGTTCGGCGGGTATCATATCGAAGACGGACATATCAGCTTATGCCGCTCGTCGCCGAACCGATACCCAAACAAGCGACGGGAGCGAGGAACTTTCCCGAGTTATGGATAACACCCAATCGGCTCATCGCGCAGTCGCTGCGGTGGTCACGACCTATCAACCCGATCTGCAAACGCTTGAAGCGCAGTTTGCCCGGTTGGACGGCCAGATCGATTTGCTGTTGGTGATCGACAATGGTTCAGCTGACTCGCAGAGAGTGGCCGAATTGGTGGCGCGATATCCTTCAGCCCGTTTTATCGGAGCGACGGAGAACCGCGGGCTCGGTTGGGCTCACAATAAGGGTCTGCGATTGGCGCTTGATGAGGGTGCTGATGCTGTGCTGCTGCTCGATCAGGACAGTCTTCCCAGCGAGGACATGGTGAGGGTACTTTACGGGGCTCTGACACAACAACGCGAGCAGGGCGTGCAAACCGCTGCAGTCGGGGCCCGATACCTTGGCGTGGACCAGGGGCACCCATCCTATTTCGTACAGTTTAGTCGGCTGCATTTTCGTAGGTGTTTTTGCTCGCAGGCCAGCGCAGGCAGGTTGATTCGCGCCGATATGCTGATCTCTTCCGGGACGCTTTTTGCCCGTGAAGCACTTGAAACCGTGGGGTTAATGGAAGAGGGTCTATTTATCGACCACCTGGACACAGAGTGGTTCTTGCGCGCAGGGGCTAGGGGTTGGCAGTCATTCGGTGTTTGTGATGCGCTGATGGATCACGGACTCGGGGATCGGACCGTACGCGTCTGGCTTGGCCGGTGGCGCTATCTGCCGGTGCATAAGCCGTTTCGCTACTACTATGTGTATCGCAACAGTCTTCTGTTGTGGCGGCGAGACTACCCGAGCCGGCGCTGGAAGCACACCGATATGCTGCGTCTTGCCAAGATGTTCTTTGTCTTTGCGTTTTTCACCGGACAGCCCCTTAACAACATGGCCATGATGTTCCGGGGAATCCGTGACGGCCTGTCGGGCAAAACCGGCCGGCTGCAACAGGATTTGCTGCCATAGCGTAATCCCCGCAAAATATCCCGGTCGGTTTGGTGCTGATCCCTTCTGCCAGTCAGGTCTCATAGAGAAAATTTTAAACCCATGCAGGTTTCGTTCCTTATTCCCGTTTACAACACCGATCCGGCGGTGCTTACGCTGTGTGTGAACAGCGTTCTGAAAGCGGCCGCTGATCATCACCAGGTAGTAGTGGTGGACGACGCCTCCCACAATCCCGAAACCCTTGCCTTTTTGGAACGTTGCGACCGCGCAGGGCTAGCCAATCTGAAAATGATCCGTACGGCTACCAATGCGGGGGTATCCCACGCGCTTAATCTGGCCGCGGCGGAAGCCTCGGGAGATTTCTTGGCACCGGTAGATCACGATGATGTGGTGGTGAGTCAAGGTTTTTCGCAGATGCTGCGATGCCTTCGGTATTACCGTGCATCATGGGTTTATTCTGATGAGATTCAGGTTGATGCCAACGGCTTCCTCATCCGGCGGATGTACAAACCGGAATACAGTCCGCAGTTGCTGCGTTCCCTAATGTATATCAATCATCTCCAGCTTTTCTCGCAAGAACTTTTTCGCAAATTGGGCGGATACCGTGAGGGTTTTGAAGGCAGCCAGGACCATGATCTGGCTCTTCGCATGAGCGAGGCCGTGGAGCCGGTCCACGCCGAGACCATTGCCTATCACTGGCGGATTCTGGATGAGACCCAGTCGCGTTCCGGCGAACAGATGAGCACACAGACGATAGACCACAGCCAGCAGGCACTGCGCGAACATTTCTCACGGTTGGATCAACAAGCGTCTGTAGAGCCGGTCTTGCTGTGCCGTCATCCAGATAACAAGCCGGAACCGATCGGGGTCTATCAATCCCGGTTAAAGCCGCAACACCCATCTACGGTGTCGATTGTGATTCCCTGCCGCCTTGGTACCCGCAAGGTGGTCGATGGGACGGAACTGATTCTGCTGGAGCATTGTCTGCTCGCCTTAAGTCAGTCAATCGCCTCCTCGGGCGAACAACAGGCTGACCGTGCAGATGTCGAGATTGTGCTGGTCCTGAATCACAAGGATAACGCCGATGAGGCGAAGACCCTGATTGACCGGTTTGGTTTTGATGGAATCGCGATCTGTGACGAACCGGGATTTGATTTTGCGCGTAAATGCAATCTGGGAGCACGGGAATCGAGCGGCGAGATTCTGGTGTTTCTCAATGACGATACCGATATGCAGTCACCCGGCTGGCTTGATGACGTGGCGTCGCTGCTGGAAGACAAGGATGTTGCCTGCGTGGGCGGCATGCTGCAGAACGCGGACGGGACGGTACAGTCCTGCGGCGACAACGTTGGACGTGATTCGGCGGTGCACTACGCACCTGATCCCCATGCCGACAATGTGGGTGATGCCATGCACCGTTACCTGGCTGATCACGAGACCACTTCAGTTAGCGGGGCATTCCTGTGTTGCCGTCGATCAACATTCGAGGAGCTGAACGGATTTTCGGAGGCCTTTCCCAACAGTTTTCAGGATGTGGATTTTTGTCTTCGCGCCCGCGCCCGCGGCATGCGCTGCATTACCGCACCTGGCATTCGGCTTTTGCACTTTGAATCTGCCACGCGCGATGCCGAGGTGGATTTTGATACCCTGAGTGCGTTGCGTTCTTTTCACGGACCGGATCTCGCCGGAAAAGACCGTTATGCACTGTGGCGTTACCAGCCGATCTACTTTTCCATCTTTTCCTACAATGGACTCAAGTTTCGCGCTTACCTGCTGGCCCGGGTGTTTGTGCGGGCGGCAAGACGGGTAGAAAAGTCGCTGACCACCCGCCCGCGGTGTTGGCGCGGCGTGTTGAAGAAAAGCGAATACCGGGTGCGTTGACGGCCTGCCCGAGCGGCAAGAAAAAATAACAAAGAACAAAGGAGCAACAAGGGGACATTAATGACTCGTGATCCGCGTTATGACGTTCTGTTCGAACCCATAGCCATTGGTCCGGTGACTGCGCGAAACCGTTTCTATCAGGTGCCGCATTGCAACGGCATGGGCCATGCCATGCCCAACAGTGTGGCCGGTATGCGCGCAATGAAAGCCGAAGGGGGTTGGGCTGTAGTAGCAACCGAGGAGTGTGACATTCACGCCTCGAGTGATGTGCTGCCTTACCGGGAGGCCCGCCTGTGGGATCAGGGCGATCAGGACCGGCTTGCGCTCATGACCGAACGGGTTCACGAACACGGCGCCTTGGCGGCGGTCGAACTGGTACACAGCGGGCATAACGTATCGAACCGCTATTCGCGCCTGCCTGTGCTCGGTGTCTCGGATTGCGCCGTGAACAGTTTCGATCCGGTTCAGGCCTGTGCCATGACGCGCCGGGATATTGCGGACGTACGCCGCTGGCATCGCCAGGCCGCTTTGCGTGCCCGGAACGCGGGTTTTGACATCGTTTACGTCTACGCAGGCCACGACCTGTCTCTTCCCATGCACTTCATCAGCCGGCGGCATAACCGGCGGACGGACGAGTACGGCGGCTCATTGGAGAACCGCGTGCGACTGACCCGCGAGCTTCTGGAAGACACAAAAGAAGCGGTCGGTGACCGTTGCGGCGTGGCGATCCGCTTTGCGGTGGATGAACTGTTGGGCGAGGAGGGTATCGCCAGCGGAGCAGAGGGTCGGGAAGTCGTTGAGATGCTGGCTGAACTTCCGGATCTATGGGATGTCAACGTCAGCGACTGGGCCAACGACTCCGTAACCGCGCGTTTTGGTGAAGAGGGCGATCAGGAATCCTATGTGGCTTTTGTAAAACAGGTGACGAGCAAGCCCGTGGTGGGCGTTGGCCGTTTTACTTCTGCCGATGCCATGGTCTCCCAGATCAAACGCGGTATTCTGGACATGATTGGCGCCGCCCGCCCCTCGATTGCGGATCCCTTTTTGCCGCGCAAGATTGAGGAAGGCCGAATCGAAGATATCCGCGAATGTATCGGCTGCAACATCTGTGTCAGCGGCGACTGGACCCAGTCACCGCTTCGCTGTACTCAGAATCCCACAATGGGCGAAGAATGGCGTCGCGGCTGGCATCCGGAAGTCATCGAACACAAAGGAGAGAGCGAAAAGGTGCTGGTGGTGGGCGCAGGTCCCGCCGGGCTTGAGGCAGCGATGAGCCTCGGTCAGCGCGGCTACGATGTGGCGCTTGCTGACAGCGGTGACGGGGGTGGCCGGGTAGTGCTCGAGTCAGGATTGCCGGGTCTCGCGAGTTATAAACGGGTCAGCGACTACCGGTCGGGGCAGATTGCAAAACTCAGCAGCGTCAGTTTCTTTCCGGGCAGCGAAATGGACCCTGCCAGCATTATGGAGTTCGGAGCCGATCAGGTTCTGATCGCGACGGGAGCAAAGTGGCGCGCTGATGGACTGGGGCGGGTAACGCATGCGCCGGTACCCGGGATCGCGGATCATCCTGAGGTGCTCACACCAGACGACATCATGGCGGGCCGCTTGCCGGGCGCGGATGCTGTGCTGGTATATGACGACGATCATTACTATCTTGGCGGCGTGATCGCCCAGTTGCTTGCAGATGCCGGCAAGGCAGTGACTCTGGTGACCCCGGGCCCTGAAGTCTCCTGTTGGACGCAAAACACCATGGAACAGCATCGCATTGAAAAAGCCCTGCTCGACCGGGGTGTGACCCTGATCGCAAAACATACGCTTAGCTCCGTTACGAAAGATTGCGCGACGTTCGCGTGCAATACGACCAGCCGAGCACTGTCAGTGGAAGTCTCGGCGCTGGTGATGGTGACGCTGCGCGCGCCTCAGAACCGCCTTTACTTCGAGTTGGCAGGCGAGGCGCAGGAAAAACTGGATGAGCTGCCCTTTAAGATTTTACGAATCGGCGATTGCCTGGCGCCCAGCACCATCGCAGCTGCTGTCTATGATGGCCACCGGGCAGCGCGGGAACTCGATAACCTGCCGGACCCGGACAGCGTGCCGTTCAAGCGCGAGTGGTCCATCATTGATCGATCCTGACGCCCGCGGCTAGTTGAGATCGTTCGCCTGATCTTTCTCGCGAAGCGCGGGATCGCGTTTGGCAGGGTCTCCATAGCCGCCACCGCCCGGCAGTTCCATCAGCAGACGTTCGCCGGCAGGAATAATCTGCTTGCCTTTGGTCTTCAGTGTTTTGCCGTTGGTGAGGCGGACCGTTCCTGGGGCGCCATTGGCGCCCCCGTGGCGCCCCCGTGCCGGGTGATCGACCCGGTCAAAAAGGGCAAAGATGGCAAACGGCGCCCCTTCGGCATGTGAGACTTCAATCACCTGTCCGTGTCCGCCCCGGTATTGGCCATCACCACCCGACCCTTCCCGGAGTTCTTTGCGATGAAAGATCACAGGTGCAATGGATTCGGTAATTTCGACGGGCGTGTTGCGCACCCCGGATGGAAAGGCTGTTGCCGACAGTCCGTCACGCCAGGGGCGTGCGCCAGTGCCGCCGGAGTGAAATATGGTGACAGAAAACGGTGTGGCGTCACCGTAATCCTCGCCGTCCAGCAGACCGGGACCACCGGTCATCATCGGGTTCCACAGGCTCGAACTGCCTTCAGCCGGGGCCCTGCCGGGCAAGGCTTTTTCGAGGCATCCCAACACCACATCGGGCAGCATCTGGCCGATAACATGACGAACAGCCACGGCGTGCGGCCTCGGCGCATTGAGGATGCAGCCCTCGGGTGCGCTCACCTGGATGGGATCCAGCGAACCGGCGTTGTTGGGAATGGCAGAGGCAATCACACAGCGAACGCCAAAGGATGCGTAGGCTTGGGTATAACTGAGAGGCACATTGATCCCGAACGGTGAGACGTCGGAGGTACCCTCGAAGTCCACCTCGATACCCTGCTGGCCAATGGTCAGGTTGGCTTTCAGTGTTACCGGCTCGCCGTAGCCGTCCACGGTCATCTCGTGATGCCAGCTTCCCTGCAGCAGATTGGCCACTTCTTCCAGCACGGCACGTCGCGAGCGCGAGATGATGTGTTCGCTGATGTCTTCCAGATCGGTGAGAGCAAATTCCTGCATCATCTCGGCAAGCCGGCTGCAGCCGACCGCGTTGCCCACTGTCAGTGAATACAGGTCGCCGATGACCTGATCAGGCTCGCGCACATTGGCGCGGACAATCGCCATGACTGCCTCGGCGGGCTCGCCGCGTTCAAAAAGCGGCAGGATCGGAACGCACAGCCCTTCTTCAAATACCTGGCCGGCGTCAGGCCCAAAGCCCCGGCCTCCGATATCGACCACATGCACCGTTGAGGCCAGGAGTCCGACCAGACGGTCATCGATAAAGGCGGGTGTGACCACCGTGAAGTCGAAAAGATGACCGGTTCCAAGCCAGGGATCGTTGGTGACATAGACATCGCCCGGTTGCATCCGCTCAAGCGGTATCTCTTCCAGAAAGTAGCCCACCGACGTTGCCATGGCGTTCACATGACCGGGTGTGCCGGTGACAGCCTGGGCCAGCATCCGCCCGTAAAGATCAAAGATTCCGGCAGAAAGGTCACCCGCTTCACGTACCGTCGTTGAGAAGGCGGTGCGGATCAGGGCCTGGGCCTGCTCTTCAACAATACTGATCAGCCGGTTCCAGATTACCTGACGCTGAATGGTGCTGGAAACGGAAGACGCCTGCGTCTCAATGGATGCCTCAAGGTCTGCCGTTGCGACAAGGTCGCCGTAGGCGTTTGCCCCCAGTGTCCATCTCTCGGGCACGACCAGTGTGGTCTGGTCTTCTGTGATGACGGCCGGGCCTGAAACGGGATGCGCTGCGGACACCGTTTCCCGGGGCACCACCGAGCACTCGGTCGGGTGATCGGTTCCGGGCATCCATACCATGCGCTGGTGGGAGACGTGTGCCGCGTCCGCTGACACGGGCTGCGCCTGCGCCCGGATCTCTGCACCGACCTCAGCGGATGCTGTGAGCGACCAGGTCAGGATTTCAAGGGGCACCCCGGGAATGCCTTGCCCGTACTGTGCCCGGTAGGCCTTATCAAAAGTGTCGGCAATCGTTCTGCGGTCGTCGCCCGTCAGCGGGCGATCCGGAAGGGAGATCTTGATTTCATGTCCCTGTCCCGCATAACGGATAAAGGCGTGACGCACCGTCGAGACGGGGGCGTCAGCTGCGCCTAGGCGCACGGTGACCCCTGCTTCTTCATCCATTTCTGCAAACAAAGCGTTGATGACTTGCGGATCAAGATCCTCCAGCAGGGTAAACCGGCTGCGTACCACTTCGAAGGCAATGGGGGCGAGTAAAAAGCCGATGGCAGACCCGACGCCCGCATCCCGGGGGATGATGACCCGGCCAATGCCGAGTTTTCGGGCGACCGCGATAGCGTGCAGCGGGGCTCCGCCTCCGAAAGCGATCAAGGTGCGTTCGGCGACATCCAGCCCCTTTTCAACGGCATGGACTCGCGCCGCGCTCGCCATGTTCTCATCGACGATTTCAATCACCGCCTGTGCCCCGCCCGGCGCGTCGGTTTTCAATGCCTCCCCCACGGCGGTTTGAAGTGCCTGCTGTGCAGCGGTCGTATTGAGCGGGATGCGCCCGCCTGCGAAACCATCAGGATCCAGCCTGCCCAGTACGAGGTTGGCATCGGTCACCGCTGCCCCCTCACCGCCGCGGCCATAGCAGGCGGGCCCCGGTTCGGCACCCGCGCTCCCCGGCCCTACTGTGACGCGACCCAACTCATCCACGCTCGCGAGAGAGCCGCCTCCGGCGCCGATTTCGACCATGTCGACCACTGGGATCTTGATGGGCATACCGCTGCCCTTCATGAAGCGGTGCGCGCGATCGATCTCAAAGGTGCGTGACAGGGGCAGTGAGCAATCATCAATGAGACAGATTTTGGCCGTGGTGCCCCCCATGTCAAAAGACAGAACTGAGGACTCCCCGAGTGTTTCGGCGATATGTGCCGCCAAAATCGCGCCGCCCGCAGGGCCCGACTCGACAAGACGCACCGGAAAGGCGGCGGCGGTATCAATCGTGACCTGATGTCCGCCGGAGGTCATCAGCAGGCAGGCACAGTGGAAGCCTTCGCGGGCCAGGCGTTCGCGCACCTCAATCAGGTAACTCGCCATCAGCGGCTGAACGTAGGCGTTGGCACAGGTGGTGCTCTGGCGTTCGTACTCACGTATTTCCGGGCAGACTTCGCTTGAAAGGGATATGGAAAGATCAGGCAAGTGGGCTTTCAGGATGTCGCGAGTACGTTGCTCGTGCGCGGGATTGGCGTAGGCATGCAGCAGGCCTACGGCGACGCTTTCTATTTTTGCCGCTTTGAAACGTGTGATGAGGCGTTCAACCGAGTTCTCGTCAAGGGGCGTCAGAACGTCACCCCGGTAATCGATCCGCTCGGCTACGGTCCAGCGCCGGCTTCTTGGGACCAGAGGCGGGTTGCGGTCGGCGTCAAAATTGTACTGGTCGAAACGGTTTTCATAGCCGATCTCCAGCGAGTCGCGATGCCCCTCAGTCACGATCAGCGCGGTTTTGGCACCCCGGCGCTCAATCAGCGCGTTGGTGGCGAGCGTGGTGCCGTGCGTAATGAGTGCGACATCATTGGGCGAAATCCCTGACTGAGATAGCAATTGCGAGATGCCCTGCATGAATCCTTCTGCAGGATTGCGGGTCGTGGTCAGGACTTTGGCGGTATATCGGTCGGTCCCGACCTGCAGGACCGCATCGGTGAAGGTCCCGCCAATATCAATGGCAATACGCGGCGCGCTGCTCATGCTCTCGTTCGTTGCTCCGTGAAGTGAGTCAGTGAAATCAGCGCCCGAGGGCTTACGTTTTGCGCTTTTGGATATAGGGCGGCACAGGGATACCGCTCTTCAGCCGTGGATCGGGCTGAGGCTCGCCGCTTTCTACGGTCAGCGGAATGACTCCGGCCCAGACATCACTCTCATAATCGGATTTCTCGTCACTCGGCGGACCTTCGCTGACTTTGACCGATGCTTCGTCAAGGCTGAAGCGGACCACTGTGGTGGCTGCCAGTTCTTTGGGCTTTGATGCCCGGATATCGCCGGTGCGGCCGGGAATCAGATGCTCTGTGAAGGCATCCAGTGCGATCTTTTTATCTTCCCCAGTAACTTTTTCAGCGCTGCCCAGGATGACGACCGAGCGGTAATTCATGGAGGAGTTGAAAGCAGAGCGTGCCACCACGATCCCATCGAGCAACGTGACCGTGATACACGCCGGGTTTCCCGCAGCCAGTAGCTTGAGCATCCTGCTGACCCGGCTGCCGTGTATATAGGCGTGATCATTGATACGGGCGATGGCGGTCGGGATCACGAAAGGCTGGCCTTCGTCGACAAACCCTACATGACATACCGTTGCCTCATCGAGAATGGCATTGATGGTCGATCGGTCATAACGCGCGAGTTCACGCACGCGGCGGACTTTAGTGCGGGCAGAAGGTGCCGTGGATCGGGTCATAGGGCTAAATTAAGGTGCAAGGATGGGAAGGGCCTCGAGGACGGCTCAGAACTGATCCTTGAGTTCGCGGGTCCGGGCGAAGATTTCCACCAAGGGTTGCCCGCTCAGACCAATGGTCTCCTGCAGGTGGGTGCTGTCCGGTCGCAAAAAGGGATTGGTTCTTTTTTCAAGGCCAAGGGTGGTGGGAACGGTGGGTTCTCCCCGTTGCCGGGCAGCGTCGATGTCGTCGTTGCGGCTCAAAAGATCCTCGTTGTCCGGTTCCACAGATAGCGCAAAGCGGGCGTT
>CEUY01488223.1_pt1 | contig 12155 bp, 9 predicted proteins | sample 361481 | NCBI WGS metagenome assembly CEUY01 (sample SAMEA2622737, study PRJEB7988) | marine metagenome | isolation source: saline water (ENVO:00002010), including
GGTTTGATAATGAGTTGCTTCGCTCTGCAATTTCTACAGCTGGAATTCACCACCATTCATTTGGTCCATATGCTGCTGGCACTGGATATAATCTTTTACATCAACATATACATGCTAATGGTATTTTTCATAATGCCTTTTTTATCCGTGGCGGCACTGAAAAGTTGGCATTGGTACTTAAAGACTATTCAGAATCTTTTGGTGCAAAAATAAAATGTTCAGCTAGAGTTACTTCAATTAATCTTGAAAATAACTGTTGCAAAGGAATTACGCTTCAGAGTGGAGAAACCTTTGAAGCGAATAAAGTAGTTTCAGGTTTAGACCCTCATAACACTTTCATGAAACTGATTAACCCTTCAAAGCTTACCCCTAACTTTCAAAGACAGTTAAAGAACATTAGATATAGAGGAACTGTTGCAAGAGCACATTTTGCTTTAAATAGACTTCCAAAAATAAATAATATTTCTGAAAAGAATATGGTAACCGTATTTTCAATTTGCCCATCTATAGAATATTTAGAACGTGCGTCAGATGGGGTAAAATATGGTTATCCAACTGATCAACCTTATATTGAGTTTACTATTCCTTCATTAATAAATAGTGATTTTGCACCATCTAATAAACATGTTCTATCCGCTTCTATTCAATATTGTCCATATCACCTAAGAAAGAATAAATGGTCAAGTAAACTAAAAAATGAAGTGATGAATAACGTAATAAAAACCATAGAAAAAGTATCCCCAGAATTTTCATCATCGATCGAATATTCGAACATATTAACTCCATTAGATATAGAGAATGAATTTGGTTTAACTGAAGGAAACTTAAATCACGGTGAGATGACATTAGATCAATTTATGTTTATGAGGCCTCTAATTAGTGCGTCGAACTATAAAACACCCATTAAGAATCTTTTCCTATGTGGATCTGGAACTCATCCTGGGGGCGGACTTCATGGTACTAATGGATATAATGCAGCAACTACTATTTTAAAAAATGATATATAAAAAAACAGCTGAAACTCTTAAAAAAGGAGCAAATTCACTAGATAGAGATTATTATATAAATCCAGAAATATTAAATAATGAATATGAAAATATATTTTTAAAAAATTGGGTTTGCGCTGGCCGCACATCAGAATTAATCAATCAAGGAAAATTTAAAGTAATGAATTTGGGATCCGAGAGTGCTATTATTTTAAGATATTCAAAAAATGAGTTAAAAGCATTCACAAATATATGCAGACATCGCGGAACCAGAATATGCGAAAAAAATAAAGGGAAGTTTTCAAATGCAATTCAATGTGGTTATCATGGTTGGACATATAGCTTGGATGGAAAACTAATAGGAGCTCCACACATGGATTCTATAGAAAATTTCGATAAAAATGATTACCCATTATTTCCTATTGGAATTGCAGAATGGGAAGGTTTTATTTTTATAAACTTCAATGACAATCCTGAATCATTTGAAAAATCATTTTCACCAATTTTTAACAAGTTTACTAACTGGAATTTATCTCAATTATTTTCATTAGAAACCAAGACATATAAAGTAAAAGCTAATTGGAAGCTTATCATTCAAAATTATTCTGAATGCTACCATTGCCCGATAATTCATCCAGAGCTTAGTTCTATCACACCATATTTAAGTGGCCGAAATGATTTATTTGAAGGTTCATTTTTAGGTGGATATATGAACTTTAAAGCAAATAAAGAAAGCATTACATCTTCAGGAAAACTCTGTTGTCCTCCAATAAGGGATTTAAATAAAGATGATTTAGATCGTGTTTATTATTATTCAATTTCTCCTAATATGTTACTAAGTCTGCATCCAGAGTATGTAATGTATCACACAGTTTTACCAATAAATGTTGATTCTTGTGAGATTAGATGTTCATGGCTTTTTGAAAAAAATGTGGTTATTTCAGATTCTTATAATACTAAAGAAGCTATTGATTTTTGGGATAAAACAAATAAACAAGATTGGAAAATTTGTGAAATGTCACAATTAGGAATCCAATCAAAAAAATACAGTCCAGCTCCATATTCAAGTCAAGAAAGCTTGCTAGCAGCATTTGATAAAAACTATAAATTGTTGCTGAATAAAAAATAATTCACTTTATTTTTCTTTTAAGCTCCAAGAGGCTAATAAGACAGTTCTAGGGTCAATAACTATCCTATGAGGTTTTGATTTCAAAGGAATTGAATATGAAAATTGCTTTTCAGTAAAATTTCTCTTTATAATTTTGGGTAATAGTTTCCCTTCTTCATAAATCCCAAATTCAATAGGAAAAGAAAATAAGAAACCATCATTCTGAACTTGCTCTAGTTTAATGATAATTTCTTTTCTGTTTTTATCAAATTCCCAAGTACCATCAAGAACGATATGACCTCCATTATAAAGCCATTGTTGAAAAAATTGACTTAAATCCATACCCGAAATTTTTTCCATTTCATGCTTAAAATCATCAGTAGAACAGTTAGCATTTAAATATCGTAAATAATAATTTCTTATTCCCTTCTGAAAATTTTCCTTTCCAATAAGATTCCGTAACATGTGAAGAATCCATGCACCCTTTTGATAAGTATTTGAAGAAGTGACATCATTCATATTTGTAAGATTATTATGAACAATTCGATAGTTTTTATTTTTTTGATAAAATTTCCATACTCTTTCTCTTGAAGATTTTAAACCAAAAATAAAATCCTCTTGACCATAAGCATGCTCTCGGAATAATAAAGTAAAGTATGTAGCAAATCCTTCGCTTAACCAAACATCATCCCAATCATATTCCGTTACAGCGTTACCAAACCATTGATGGGCAACCTCATGAATAATAATATTTCTCCAACGGGTTTCACGTTTTCCTGTTACGGATTTATCACCATATAAAATAGCTGTCGCTGCTTCCATCCCTCCACCTACACTATTTGATTGAATATTAGCAAGTTTTTCATAAGTGAAAGGACCTATGAAATCAGAAAAATATTGGAGAGCGTGTTTAGTAGGTACAGCAAAATCATAAAAACCTGCATCTCTGTCCTGTTTATACACCCAAGTTTGAATAGATTTACCTTCAAATGTATCCACATATTGTATTGCGAATTCAGCAACTCCTAATACATAGAGCCAGCATGATATTGGTACAGATTGTTTCCAATGAGTTTTTTTTAAATCATTGTCAAGATTACTTTCTTCAACAAGTAGACCGTTTGATATGACTTGGTAATGGTTTGGTGCAATTATAACCATTTCTGAAGTAGCCTTTTCATAGGGATGATCAACTGTGGGTAGCCAATGCCTAGCTTTATTTGGCCAGTTATCACTGAAAAAGGTCCGATCACCATATTTATTTGGTGCAATTTTTAAACCAGTAATTGGTACACCATAATAATCTATAATAATAGATATTTCTTCATTAACACTTGAAGGATTTTCTAGGTGAATAGTTAATACATCATTCAGATGAAAATATTCTAGCTTTTGATCTTTCCATATAATTTCAGATACACTCATACCTTTTCCATCAAGATTGTCATTTTTGTTAATTAAATCCAGGCGAACCTCCTTTATATTTTCAACTTTAAAAAGAATATTAATGGTTGCTTTACCTTTTATAGCATCTACGTTATCGGAAAGTGTTAATTGAAAATTATAATGTAATATATCAATTCCAGGATTTTTTGGATAATTGTCAGCTTTTATTTGAAAAGTAAACAAAAATAAATTGAAAATTATAAAGAATTGGGTTTTCATTACATATACTAATTACTATAATATAAGGTCTTATTATAATTAATTAAAGTTATAGTTTAGTTTTCGACAATGTTATCAATTAAATTACTTTTCAAGAAATAAAGATTTTTCTAGATTTGCAAAAAATTGTTGAAAAAACTCAACTTCATGGATACCTCCTGTTTGAAGAATATTTCCATCTTGTTCAATTTCACCTTGTGCACTGACACGTACCTTAATTTCTTCTTTTTTAATTTTATCAAGATTTACTGTTATTCTGTAACGATAAATTATAGGTCCTTCAGTACCGTCATCATGACTGCTTCCGTGATGAATCACATGGGTTTTGTTATCGCTTTCATTTTGATCTCCATCTTTTCCACCGAATAGCAAACCAAATATACCAATTGCGACAAAAATACCCGTAGCAGCGAGAAGAGCCTTTTTCCATGTTGACACGGATTCTATGAGCTCTTCATCTTTAGATAAACGAGCCTCTTGACCTTGTGTACTTCTGCTAGCTGTGAGAAGACCCATTTCTACATTAATGACATCTACAGTGTAGCTGAGATCCTGTAAAACATTTATAGAAGCTTTCATCACTTTATCTTTACTATTAGTATAAGATCGTGTTTCCATAGCACGGGCAACACTCGTGGGCGGAGATGGAGGCCTAGGAGCAACACAACCGAGAAAAGTGGCAAGATAAATTCTCAGAAAAATCCCCATGCTTTTCGAAAAAGAAGATTGTGAATACCAAAAAGATTGCATCAATTAAAATTGAAGACGTTGATACTTAAATTCAGAAACAAGTTTGTTGTTATCAAATGTAATTAGAATTGTAATCGATTTAGAAGTCGAAGAGGATCTAGATGAACTTCTTGAGAAAATACCAGTTATCCAAGTAATGGGGTTCCACCAAGTTATTACTACACCACTACTTGTTTGGACCTCTTTTGATATTCTGTCATAAGTCCAAACTTCTTTTCCACTTGAATTACTGGTAATGATATTAGGTGAGCCCAAGGCCTCCATAATCTCATTCTGATTAGCTCCTTCATAAACAGTTTTTTGAACAGTTCCCAATGTGAGTCTATTTACTTCTGAATTATTTGCGGCACAGCCCAATATTAATATTGCAAAAAGAGTGATAAAGGTAATTTTATTCATTTAAACATCTCCTTACAAGAAAGATTCCATTTACTGAGAGTAACATATAAACATTAAACATTTTTTCATTTAAAAAAGTTTCATACTAAAAATAATCATATTAATTGATTTTATTTTTTCCTCAAATAATTTTCTACCCCTCTTACCATTTTATTGAGTAATAGCATCGTTTGAAAAGAAAATTGATATTTATATGACTACCTATGGAGATCGTAACCATGTTCAATCGATTTTGAAAGTGCAATATTCAGGTCTCTTAAAAACAAGGTGCCTGTATTTAGATACAAATCGGTAAACCATATCACGTATTGGTAATGGGACAACCCAGAAAATAATGAACCACATTTTCCAGTACCACCTTAAATAGAGAAGGCACCGTATAACTGCGGCAGATCGGACGTAAGAACGTCCGTTCCTCAATAAATAAACGGAATCAACTTTTTGCTGCCATTTTGGGAACTTACTAATTACGTTCTGAGCATCATCTGATTTAATTGGTCTATATCCAAGATTAATCCCTCTTCCTAGTCTTGGTTCCATGAAAAGCGAAAGTCTGTGACAAAGACCACAGTCACCATCGAGCAGTAGTAGATCTCGGTTAGGTTCAGACATTTATTAATCTACCTCTTTTATTACCATGTATGTACTAAAACTCCTTCCGATACATGAACAAAATTTGGTTGTAGTAGGTCTTATATTTCAAGATCATATGACACTCTAAGAGTTTTGAAAATCAGATCGCCTTTCCCCTTCGAAAGATCCGAGGATTGTGAAGAATCTATGTAATGCATAGTTTCTTATTGAGCACTGTGTATAAACAATATCGCTCGAACAAAAACTCATCCAAATATCCTGACTTTGCTAACATAGTATCACCCATACCAAGCATGATACGATAATTTCCTAGCCACCTTTTACCTTTTTTCTCATCAACTGTAAGTATAACCATGAATGTCTAATTTTCCCTTTGATTATCTTTATGGGAATCCATAGATATATGGTGCATACATGCAACTAATTCTCATCTGCGCTTCTAGGGTACGAGGAGAAAATACTATTTCACCTTTATGTTTGACATAGGTCCTAATCTTAAATTTAGGAAATGTTGAGATACCAGGAATAGATATAGCTAACCATGGTCTAATTCACACCATCATGAAGGGAATAACACTGACGTATGCCTTATTTTCAAAAGATCCAGTTCTAATCCATCTGGAATTTAAAAAATCACCTGCGCTGGGTATGCCTCCAATTGCATAAACTTAGATAACGCCATTACTGAACGAAAAAATGGCCTCGCAGAGGGATCGGAAATGGTAAGTGATCTATCCTCAATTTTAAAAAATAACCTAGAAATTGGTTAATATACCTAAGGCAAAATATCGTTTCTATTGCTATTTGTTATAATACACCTGTTCCATTTCTGCCCATCCTTCGTATCCATTTAGAGGAACTTGCATCGGATCACAAATCTTTAACCATTCTATATTTCGAGGGTGTTTAGAAAGCTCCTCCATATCTGCCTTAAAATCATTTCCTGTATATTCATAGTATCCGAATTCATACCAATTACCATCATCTAACTGATGGAGAAATATGGAAAAATTGTGCATGTTAGCCTTACTAAGAAGGTCCCTAACACCAGGATTAGAACTTGCGTGTAGAACCTTATACTCTTCTATATACTCTGGTTTGATTTTAATGACCATACCAACACGTTTAATATTGTTTTTAGAAGAATTTTCTACTGTATTTGATTCACATCCTATAAACAATCCGGCCAGTAATACTATTATAAGCTGTAATGAGCCAATTATTCTTATTTTTTCTCTATTATTAACAATTATATTTTTCATTGGAGTTTCTTATAGTCCTTTCTTATTCGCAAATGTAAGTTATTCCTTATTAAAAATAACCTAAGAAATTTAGAATTATACCTCGAGACTTTATATAGAAAGGGGCTAGGATTGGAACCTTTACTTAGTAACTATTAAAATAATAAGAAGTATGGGAACTTAGATTATTTAGAGTATGGATATTTCTAAATATACTTGCTCTATTATAATAATTATTAAGAAATTGTTAAGTCTAATATAAATTAATCCAATATGTAAGATTCTTGGAATATGTCTCTAATCTTTTTGAACTAATTGTTCAATTCTACTAATTAATTTTATCAAAAATTGGGATTACTTGTAATTCATCTATCCAGACAGGTTCATCATCAGGAGTAATATTATATCTAATAAATCGGGTTTCACGTTTAGAGAACAAAACATCCATAAAACCGGTAATATGATTGTAGTGAAAAGCAGGCATTTCGGAATTCTTTTTAGGAAGAACATGTTCCATAGTTTCTCCACCACGAATCCAGTCATAACCGTTTAAAGAAGTTTCTATAAATAATATCTTAGGAAATTTTGCACCGGACTCATCAGAAGGTCCACTAATAAAATGAGCGCGAGCACCTGAAACCAAATGTGTGCCTGTCAAATCCAGAGTGATTTGCGTTGACTCTTTAGAAGAAAGTTCTACAAAATCAGCAACTGGATCCCATGGTGATATAGCATTATTTGTTGATAAATATCCATTCGTGAGTTTTCCAAAGTTGTCTACCAAAATTCCATCACCTGTTGGAAGAGGATAAACAGTATAGGATTTATCCTGGGCAATATTTTTTCCTTCTTTAAGAACCTCTATTTCCCCAAGCATCAGATATCTTCCTTGTGGAGTTAGTTCTAATTTTATAAAACGTGCTTCTATTTGAGCCGTATAATGCATCCAAATAGATCGTTTATCATTAACTAATTCAATTAATTCTGGTTCACTATTAAACACGTCTCTAGGGCTCCATTCATTGCCATTTTTTGAATAACTAGCTGTAATAATTAAAGGACGTTTTATACTCCACTGATTAAATTTTACTCCAGGTATATCATCCCATAACTGGATAGAAATCTTATCCAAAGATTGGATGTTATTTAAATCTATAATAATCTCAATTTCACCTGGTGCATAGTTACGTAAAGGCCAGTCAAAAATACTGTACCATCGGACTGATGCTTTATCGCCAAGGGTTTTAGATAATTCTCCATCTGTAAGCTCAATGTTTTTTTCATCAGGAATTGTTGAAATAAACGAAGGTTCATAATAATAGGGTTGGCCTATAGTCGGTGATTTTTTCCCAATACTAACAATTTCATCAACATAAATAGAATCTCCTAAATTAGATACAGTAATTTCTATGTCTTTGCAAAACATTTGTACTGGAAAAAAGGCCCATGCTTCATCATTATAGACTTCAGCCTTTACTGTTAAAGAATAATCCTTTTTAGTACGTAAAGTTGCCTTAGGTTGAAATTTTTGACTATTTCCTCTAAGAAAATGAATACCTATAGTTTGAAAAAATTGATCTTTTTCAAACCTCATTTGAATATGGCCTTCTCTAAGACCCCACTTAGTAATAGTTTTTCCACCAACTATTCCATCGGTTAAATTTATTCCGTCCCCCAAGGCATCAAGAGTTTTGTAGTATTTACCCCATAAATTTTGTACAGCTGGAAATAATAGAATTTCGTCAATAGCAAGTTCCCTATTAGTTAACGAATGATTAATGATTAGTTTCATTTTTTTTGCAAAAACTGGTTGACTTGTTAAAATAGCAAAACCTCCTTGATATTTATTTCTTCGTCCAACACGAGCAGTTGTTGCAATTTCACTATAATTATCTGAATAAGCGTCATTAGTAACAAAAAGTTGTATATACTCAGGTATCATAACAACATTCTTTAAATTTTTTGTAAAATGAATTCTAACATCCCCAACCAATCGACCAGCTCCAAGATCAAAAGTTAATTCAGTAGACTGACCATCAAGAATTAATTTAGCGTAAGAGGATTTGGGGTTAGTATTCCACTTTCCATCAATAAGTGCTATTGGTGAATCGTTTCCAATTATGTTAGAGCCAGTAATTTTAGGAGGAATGGATAAAGGTTGATGAAAGAGACGGGGTTTATGCACACCTTTTATTAGTGCGTATAGGTCATCATACAATCTACGAATAGTTGGTTCCTTACTAACTGCCAAATTTCGTATAAAATGTGAATCGTTACTTGTTATAACCCCATCCTGATATCCATCCAACTCAATAGAACCATGATCAATATATCGTTGAGCATTATTTCGTCGAACAGGATGTGAAGCACCAAAAAATTCAAGTTCAATTCCCATTCCAAAGAGACGTGATAATGAAGCAGCTTCGGAAAGTTGTGCCTCATTGGGTAAACTTCCCTGAATAGGAGCCCACCAAGCATAGCCTGGCTGCATTGTTACTACATCAAATCCTAACTCCCACCAACGATCAATACCTTCAGCTTCATAATAAGGGATCCAAAGTAGTTTTAATCCATGCTGGTGTATTACATCAGAGGCTGCAATAATGGATCCCTGATCTTTTCCTTCATACACTCCTTCCCCAGTCCAATAAAATCCCCACCACTCTAGATTATTTTTATCTATTTTTTCAAAACGCCTTAAGACTTCATTAACATACCAATTAATGGCTTTCTGACGATCTTCTAGTAGATTAAAATTTTCAGAAATACCATCGCCATCGATATCACCAAAATTAGTTTGATTAGGAGAAGTATAAGGTATAAAAGTCATCAATTTTATTGGTTTGACAGGCTCTCCTAATATTTTTTTCGCTTCATTTACCGCATTTTTTACACGAATTACTTCATTTTCAAATAATGCATCTAACCATTCTTCCCAAGTTTCCTTGTCCGTAATTCCATTAACATATTCAATATTTATTCGTAATAGTATAAAACCATCAAAGAACCAATCGATGGGTTTACCATTTTTATCAACATAAGCGACATTCGCTAATAAGTCCCCTTTTTTTCCTTCAGCCACAAGTGTTGCAGCTCGGAATCCTGCTTCCCTAGGAGTGGGGTAACCAGAATTTATATATTCATTGTTTACTTGAGAGTTTGCTTGGACTAATAATCCTAACAAAAGGGATAAAGAAGCTTTTATAGAAAGTTTCATATTTTTTTTTTAGTGGCTGCAATATTTTTTTAAAAAAATTTTCATCGATTAAATATTTTCTTCTTCTATTTTCCGTTTTTTTAGTTCCAGGGTAGTTTCTTTAGTTAGGTCATCATTAAGAGGATTAAACCAAGCAAAAATAAATGCAACTAACAAAAGCACTGTAGGGAAAATTACATATAATATCCTCATTGTTAAGATTGTATCTACAGATGGAATTTCACCTTCATTAAAACCAGAAAAGAAAACTAAATAACCTGTTAAAGCACTACTTAAAGCAATTGAACTCTTGTAAACAAATTGGGTCACTGCAGCAAATATTCCTTGACGACGAAACCCAGATTCCAATTCGTCAATATCACAAATATCAGCAACCATAGCCCCATGAAGGAGATATATACAAAGAGATCCAATACACATAATTGGCAAAGGAATAATTGATAACCATGGATAATTTGGTGTGTATAAAAACCATGACAAAAGATAACCAGAAGCCATAATTATTATACCTAAACATAGGACATTACGTTTTCCCCATCTATTTCCTAAAGACGCAGTAGGTCGTGAAAGAATAATCTGAAAAATAGAAAAACCCCATCCACCTAATCCAGATAACAATGCACCAAAACTCTTATCACCTTCAGCTACATGATATATAAGAATGTAAAGTGTTAATGGAGAAATTATGAAGGTCCCAATAAGACAGCATATAAATGTCATTGTTAAAAAAACAAATGGTTTATTACTTATAGTAGATTTTATTGTTTTAATGAATTGAATTTTTGGTTGAGTATAACTTTCCTTCTTTTCTTTACATAAAATCGCTGGTAAAAGTCCTGTGACCAAAGCAATAGATCCAAATATTACACCAATATATCTTATACCTATAATTTCATCCCCGTTGAATAGATTCCTTTGAGATAACCAGTAAAGCCATGGAACTGCTAGTCCGGCCAAATTAGCTGCGATAATTTTATAACTCATCATTCTAGTACGCTCAGCTGAATCTGGACTTAACTCATACCCAAGTGCATACCAAGGAATTAAAAATAGACCAAAACTCAAAAACATTACTGAACTAAAAATTAAGAACCATATAAAACGACCAAAATCACTGAATCCAAGAGGCGGAATCCAGATCAAAGAAAAAGCTAATCCACTAATTATAGCCCCGATAAACATATATGGACGACGACGGCCCCATCTAGATCTGGTATTATCAGATAAATTTCCAATAAGTAGATCAGTAATTGCATCGAAAAATCTAGGTATTGCTAAAGCCCAACCAAGCCACTGAGCCGGTACACCTAAAGCTATATTGTATATGGGGTATGCAAGTGCTGTAATCCCAAATGATAAACCGTTTTCCATGAATCCGCCAGCAGCCCAGCCAAATTTTTGCCGAGGAGGTATAATATCTTCAGATCGGGTTTTTTGTTTTAAATTTCTTGACACTTTTGTTGATTATTGAAGTCTGATAATTTTGAATTAACATGAAGGAAATTGCTTAAATTAGAATTAAATAAAATAATTATTTTATTTATTAACTTAATTCGTGAATCGCGTTAGCATAATGTCACGATAAATTTTTGCTCCTGTAACAACATCATCTAATGCGATCCTTTCATCAATAGCATGAGCATAAGTAATATCTCCTGGCCCCAAAACCAATGCAGGTGTTTTGTCAGCAATCCAAGCCGCGTCTGTACCATAGGGTTCACCTCTTAATTCTATATTGTTTTGGTGTTTTCTACATATTTTTAGTATAGTTTGGCAAGCGGAATTTTCTGGATTTGTTGCAAGGGGTGGTGTAATTAGTTGTGGTGTTTTGTGTGTAAAGCTAGCATTTTCAATTTTTTCAAGTCTATTAATAACAGTTTTACGAGCCATCATTGGATCCATCCCTGGTACAACTCTATGATCAATAGATAATGTGCATAAATCTGGTACAGCATTTCGAGTTCTTCCACCCTTAATCATTGTAACCGTTAACATTGGTCCAGTCATTAATGCATTTTTGTGCTTTAATTGCAATTCATTTTGCAATAATTCTAATTCTGCAATAGCTGACATAGCAAAATAAATGGCATTTACACCTAATTCAGGACGAGAAGTATGGGCTGATCGACCATGAACTTCAATATCCCATCGTACCGTTCCCTTATGCTGTACAACTGGTTGTAGTCTTGTTGGTT
>CEUY01052489.1_pt1 | contig 12154 bp, 12 predicted proteins | sample 361481 | NCBI WGS metagenome assembly CEUY01 (sample SAMEA2622737, study PRJEB7988) | marine metagenome | isolation source: saline water (ENVO:00002010), including
GTGGTGGCTTCGGCCGTGCGGGTTCAAGTCCCGCTTTCCGCACCAAATATAAAGCCACCATCACGGTGGCTTTTTTTATACCCCGGACAACGACAGCGTTTAAAATTGTTTCTATAATTCAAACGTGTCAGTTTTATGAAGGTAACAGGCAAACAGAGAACCGGGGCGGCCCCGTCGCGGCTAGACAGACTCAGAGGGATTGATGGGAATTATAAAGCTGTTGGCGTCATTAATACTGCCGCCGTTAGGTGTATATTTAAAAGTTGGTGTGTGTGGGACTTTTTGGCTCAATATTCTGTTAACTATTCTGGGATATTTGCCGGGAGTCATACATGCGTTTTTTGTGTTGATCAGTCATAAAGGTAGTAACGATGTTTAAGCGTGTTTTAATGATTATGTGTATAGCATGTTTGTCTGTGGGCTGTGCCACGCTGGAAGGTGCCGGGAAAGATATTGAAAATGCCGGTAAAGCCATTCAGGATGCGGTAGACAGCGAATAATCATCGCTTCAATGCGCGGTGTACGAAAAGGCCAAAAACATACAATAGTGCCGCACCCGTCAGACAAAGCACAATGGCTTGTACGCCGAGTGAATGGCGCACTGCCGTGTGAGGAAGGCACTCAAACGCCTGCACTGCAATTGGCAGTGCAAACGCAAGAACGATGAAAGCTTTGTGTAAATGCTTCATGGTGGCTACCTATCTAAAAAGACATTAGGCAATGTCTGCCATTTCGTCTTGATACTCGCGTGCTAACTGTGCCTTCTGCTTAGCACTTAATATTTTTCCGGCTACCGGGAAGAAATCCTGCTCCTCTTCACTTAAATGGTGCTCTACTTTTTCGCGTAACTGCTTAAGCGTTCTTAGCCATACAGGTGAGCTCCAGTCGGTGTTATCAATTTTCTCTATCAGTTCGTCTATCTCATGATGTTCTGCAATGCCGTGTCTGGACAATTCTACGGCGCGATCATGCTGAAGCAATGGCGTATAAAAATGACGCTCCTCTGCGGTTGCATGCTCCTCGAGCGCTTGTTTCAATTCATCAAAGTATTCTCTGCGAGCAGGTGTGTCACCGTGTGTTTCACATAAAATTTTTAGTAACAGACGCTGTTTTTCATGGTCTTGTCTTAACGCTTCAAAAATCGTCATCGGTGACTCCTTAACGTAATGTAATAATCTGATTATGCATTTAATCTGCATTAAATGTCGGCTCTTCTAACGTATTGCAATGATTGTGTTGCAATTACAGTGCCTGTGATTAAGTTATTGTTTAATAGGTATAAAATGTTTATTGTGGGGTTGGAGAAAAGAGTGGTAGTGAAAATCTTTACCGGTTCAGGTGAAAACTACACACCTGAACCGGCGCTGATGACGTGCTATTCAAATTTGCTTTGATCGACCAGTAGCGAAAGACTTCGCGGCGCCGTCTGAATATGCAGATGGTTATCCTCATACACTTCTCCATCAATCACATAACGTTGGGTGGCGGGTAGGGACACGGTTATATGTGAGACTTTTTTGTGTGAGATATTGTCTGATGCCGCTTTGCGCTGTTTGTTACTGAATACTAATTCAGCCAGACTAAACAGGGGTGTTTCCTGCTCTGCTTGTAGCCAGGTAACATCCAGTTTGCCATCTGTCATGTCCGGCTCATCGCCGCCCTGGGCTAGCGCCGTGCTTTTAGGTGCAGCATTGGCGACAACCAAAGAAGGGGTGTTTAATTCGACCGGGGGAGCATCGTCAAACGCAACAGTTACTGTTAATGGTTCGTTTTGTCTGATGGCTTGCCACAAACCGGCCAGATAGGCGAATTGTCCGCCTTCGTTTTTCTCTTCCCGGTCTGCGTGCTCAATCATCTTAGACTCGAATCCGATGGCAGATACCAACAGCATTAACTTGTTATTACAGCTTGCGGTGTCTACCCGGGTTGCATACTGCTCACACAGAATTTCACAAGCCGTTTGAATCGGGTTCAGTACGCTGCGCTTGCCGTATACTACCTGGCTTAGCGCATTAGCAGTACCCAGTGGAATGATACCCAGTGTTTTATTTTGCTCTACTGCGATACCAGCGACCTCAGTTACGGTGCCGTCTCCACCACAGGCAACCAGAATGTTGTAGTTGTCTTTTACTGCTTGTTTAGCACAGTCTGCAGCTGAGTAGTCCTCCCGGGTTTGATAAACCCGCACCCGAAAATGGGCGTTCAGATAGGACAGAATCGTCTGTTGGTGGGTGGTCCATTTACCGCCTCCGGCCACGGGATTAGCAATCAGTGCAAGTCGTTTATTTAATTGCAGCAGGCCCCCACGTTGAATGCGCTCTAGAGCACGCAACTGATGCTTATTTAATCGTGCGGTTGTGCGAACTGACTGGATAAGTTGCATAGCATCTTCAATGCTGTTTGCTTGTTTACTCGCCAGCAGGAAGGCCGCCATGACAAAGACTGATCGCCCACGGCCCAGTGCACAGTGCACCAGTATTTTTCGCTCGGCTAACTGATGTTGTTCCAGCCAGTTAATGGCTGTCGTAAGTTGCGCTTCTGTAGGGGAAGTATGGTCAAGTACCGGAATGTTAAGGTAGGCTACATCGTAGCGGTATGACGTCCAGTCCAAACTGTCAAATTCAGCTGTTACATCCAGGATGCAGTCGATACCTTGCGATTTAAGTTTTTCAATGTCGTTTGCCTTCAAGCGTGTGCCAAGGTAAAGCTGATCGGTTATTTGTTGAATATTGGGTACTTTATCCGTTTTGCGCGCATACAGGTTATAGAGTTGGACACCGACCAGGAAGGGAATAAACAACCAGCGCACGTAAACCGGGATTCGGCCATCTTCCTGTTTGCGGAACACTTGTGGGTAGCCCGAAATGTATGCTGCACTTACTGCAAATAAGGCGGCTGCACTCCAGAATAACACCAGGGCAATAGGCCAGTACGGGATGTAATAGGCGGCTAGTAACAGCACAACAGCCAATGCCAGATAATATTTAACCATTTTCATTGAGTTACCCTTCAATTAACAGTTGAACCCAGTTCGCAACAGCGAGTTGAACCAGCTATGGTTACCTTACGTAAAGTAGGTATGTGATGACGTACCTGAGAATGAAGCCATCACAGGGTCAATGGATAAGACAATTCAAAATACGTGCCGTAACAAAATCAGCGAAAGCCACAATGCTAACAATGAAGGATTTTCAAGCGTGAAAGTTGTAGTAAACCTCGTCGGATTTCAAATAATCTGGTGGTTGATGATCTTGTATCAGGACCAGTATGTGTCTATCGGTCTTTTGCTACTGATTGGCCACCTGATGTTGATAAAGGAGCATCGCTGTGAGTCTGTCACGTTGCTGGCCGTGGGCTTTATCGGCACGCTTGTCGACAGTGCGTTAACCTTAGGGGGGGTGTTTGAGTTTACGCAAAACAGTGCTGTAGGCGGCATCGTGCCGATACCATTGTGGCTGATCACGCTGTGGTTCGGGTTCGCCGCAACGCTGAGGCACAGTATGTCCTATCTCTCTGAACGGCTTCTGCTTGCAGGGATATTTGGTGGGATAGGCGGCCCGCTTAGCTATGTTGCCGGAGAGCGGTTAGGGGCTGTCAATTTCGGGTTTTCACTGCCTGTTGTTGTTGCATTGCTAGCTGCCATTTGGGCACTTTTGTTGCCGTTGGCATTTGTGCTCGTTCGTCGTCTGGAAGGCCGCTTTTCCAGTGTGAAAATCTTTCACAATGAAGCGTAAAATTGGGTAACGAGGAGTTACCTGACCGACAATGAGTCAGTGGGCATACCGGACGTGAAAGGCCCAAACCTTTGTAACACGCGAGCTTACGCTTTTTCGCCTAGTATTTCAGCTATTGGCTCAGTGCTTGCAAATTCCCATTCATTACGTACAGGGTTTATTTACGAATGGAGGGGAGTGCAATGAACGTGACTTCACAGCAAGGACAGTTATCAAAGACGAATAGCAGACACAGTCGTGTGTTGCATCGGGCCTTCGTACCTGACTATGTATCTGTGGGGTTTATTGTTGATAGATGGGATGACGGTATCGATGCCGCTGCAGCAAATCTAGGTGCAGCGCTAGGTAACGCGGGAATTAAATTACAAATCATCAGTATTGATGACCTGCTAACTTCTGCTGAGTCCCTTTCCGGTCTGTCAGGTCTTATTATAGCAGTCCACGACAACACGCCTGACGATTACATCCGGTCACTTTCAGAGCGTATTGCCAATCAGCAAGTTACCCTGTTTCCCCATTGCGGTCTGCTGTCCTGCATTGATACCAGTAGCCTTCAACAACGGGCAAATCCAATGCGCAGTGTCGAAGCACAGCTTCTGGCTCGGCTCCAACAGTGGCAGTGGATTGGGATTCCTCAGGATAAACAAAGTGAAACCGAACTATCGTCGTGGTTACGCGCGGTCAGTATCCAGTGTCGATATCACGCTGAAAACCACCATTTTGCAATGTAAGCATGAAAATTATTTGAATCGTAATTATGTTGTCATGTTTTTGTATAATTAAAAGCATATAAAAATTGACTTCTATTTATTTTTATAGCCTGCATTCTGTGTGGAATTAGGTGGAAATCACATTTATACAACGATGTAAAGGTGTTGAGTCCATTATTTTCTTGTAATTTGAGTTCTAATCATTATAATTCGTGCACTAATTATTTGGTAAAGCACTTAAGCGTGAAAGAGGCATTATTCATTCATGGCGTTAGAAAGTTATATTTCGTTGGCAGTGTATTTCGTTGCCATGTTAGGCATTGGGTTGTTTGCTTATAAACAATCTACCAGTGATATTTCAGGGTACATTCTGGGCGGGCGTCAGGTCAGTCCTCAGGTAACTGCTTTATCAGCCGGCGCGTCAGATATGAGTGGATGGATGTTGATGGGGTTGCCCGGCGCTATGTTCGTGGCAGGGTTTGATGCGCTCTACATTGCAATCGGTCTGGTATTAGGTGCATTGGCAAATTATTTTCTGGTGGCCCCCAAACTCCGGGTCTATACCGAGGTGGCAGATGATTCATTGACCGTCCCTGAGTTTTTTGCAAAGCGGTTTGGTCAGGCAAGTGCCAGTGTGCGAATGGTGTCTGCCGCTATTATAGTGCTGTTCTTCACGCTCTACACGTCAGCCGGACTGGTCGCGGGCGGCAAGCTGTTTGAAAGTGCGTTTTCGCTTAATTATCAGTTGGGGCTAATCATTACACTGGCAGTGGTTGTCTCGTACACCCTGTTGGGGGGATTTTTGGCGGTCAGCATGACGGATTTTGTGCAAGGTTGCATCATGTTCGTCGCGCTGGTGCTGGTGCCAATAGTTGCGTTTACTGAATTTGAAAGTGCGGCACAGATGTCGGCATCTGCATTTGAGTCCATACCGAGTCTGTCAGCGTCGTGGCAAAGTGTGACACTGGTTGGTCTGATCTCCAGTCTGGCCTGGGGATTAGGGTATTTCGGTCAGCCTCATATTATTGTGCGCTTTATGGCCATTCGTTCAGTAAGCGATGTAGGCACGGCAAGAAACATTGGGATGTCGTGGATGCTGGTTACGATCATCGGCGCATTGGCCACCGGTTTTGTCGGGATTGCGTACGCCAACCAATTTGGTTTGGCCGTTGATGATCCGGAAACCATTTTTATTTTATTTTCTGAGATTTTGTTTCACCCGTTAATTAGCGGATTCTTAATGGCAGCGATACTGGCTGCGATTATGAGTACGATTTCTTCGCAGTTACTCGTTTCAGCGAGTTCATTGACCGAGGACATTTATCGAGTGGTGAGTAAAAAGACGCTCACCGAGGCCAAAACCGTTGCTATTGGCCGTTACGGGGTAGCGGGCGTTGCATTGGTTGCATTGTTACTGGCATGGGATGCCTCAAACACTATATTGTCGCTGGTGAGTAATGCATGGGCTGGATTTGGCGCAGCATTCGGGCCTTTGGTACTGGCGTGTCTTTACTATCGTCAGCTAACGCATAGCGCCGCGTTGGCTGGGATTGTCAGTGGTGCTGCAACCGTGTTGTTTTGGATCTATGCCCCAGTGCTGGAAAACGGCGGGACGCTGAGCTCAGTTGTCTACGAAATTGTTCCTGGCTTTATTGTCAGCGCCGTCACTATTGCGGTGGTCACTATTTTCAGTGAAGCGCCTGATGAACGTGTTCAGGCAAAGTTTAGAGAAACGAATCAAGTATTAGCAGATTTATCATAGGATTTATGAAAACAATGAGTCGTTCAAATTGGAAACGAATTGTCGTGAAGGTAGGCAGTGCATTAATTGCGCCTAACCGTCAGGGATGTAGCAGTCATTATCTATTGAGTATTGCTCAGTTCATCGTGCGTTGTCGCGCCCAAGGTATTCAGGTGGTGTTGGTATCCTCTGGATCTGTTGCGGCGGGAGCACATATTTTTCCGGAACAGAGCAAAAAAGACATTGCTGTTAAAAAAGCCATGGCCGCTGCCGGTCAAACTGAGATGATGGCAACGTGGGATAAGTTATTTGATTTTCCCTCGGCGCAAATATTATTAACCCACGCTGATTTACGCGATCGTGAGCGCTATGTCAGCATTCGGGATACGACGTTTAGTCTGCTGGAGCATGGTGTGTTGCCGATCATTAACGAAAACGACACCGTCACCACAGACAAACTGAAAGTCGGTGATAACGATAACCTCTCAGCTATGGTCGCTGCGTGTGCAGATGCAGATGCACTGATAATATGCTCTGATGTAGACGGGCTTTACGACAAAAATCCGCACAAGCACGATGATGCAAAGCTGCTGTCGTGGGTAGATAACATTAATGCAGACATCTATGCTATGGCAGGAGGTGCTGCTGAAGATGGCGTCGGCACTGGCGGTATGAAAACCAAAATCGAAGCAGCTGAAAAAGCGGTTTCGCATGGTATAGATACATTTATTATTAATGGCTTTACCGAGTTATCGTTTAATCTATTGTTAGACGGAAAAAATCCGGGCACCCACTTCCAGGCGCATGAAAAACCAATGAAAGAGAATATACATTGGATGACACATACCTCGAATGCCCAGGGTGAGGTGGTAATAAACGAGGACTTTACTGATTCTCTTGACGACAATGTTGATGCTTTGACGAGCAAAGAAATCATTGATGTAAAAGGCGAGTTTTCAGTAGGTGATACCATCCTTGTGCGCCGCGAAGACGGCACCAAACTCGCGAAAGCAAAATCGAATTACAGTAGCTGTTTACTGAACTTTATTGCCAATCAGGACAATCAGGAGTTTGCCTCTGAATTTGAGGAGAAAACCGGTCCGATTATTTCAGAGCAGCATATAGCAGTATTGGAGAACAAATGAGCTTAATTACAAACATTGCAAATGACACTGCGCGCGCCGCTAAAGTGCTGGCAGTGCTTGATGAACAAACAAAAAATAATGTGCTGGCTGATATGGCTGCCGCTATCCGCGGTGCCGCAGAGCATATTATTGAAGTGAATACCGCTGAAGTGGCAGCGGGTAAAGCCGCAGGTCTCGATGAGGCTATGCAGGATCGACTGACCCTGACGCCAGCGCGTATCGAAGACATGGCACAGGGTATTGAGACGATTATTTCTCTGGACGACCCGGTTGGAAAGGAACGCCATATCACTGACCGTCCTAACGGGCTTAAGATTCAAAAAATGCGTGTGCCGCTTGGCGTGGTATGTATGATTTACGAAGCGCGTCCGAATGTAACTGCCGACGCGGGTGCATTGTGCTTTAAATCTGGAAACGGGGTTATTTTACGCGGTGGTAAAGAGGCGTTGAACACGAGCCTGGCTATTGCCGGCTTGTTACAGGAAGTATTACGTAAGCACCAGTTGCCAGAAGCGTTAATCAGCGTAATTCCTGATCCTGATCGCGGTTTAATGCAGGAGTTAATGGAACAAACAGAGACTATCGACGTGATTATTCCACGCGGTGGTGAAGGGTTAATCCGTTATGTCACTGACAACAGTAAAGTGCCGGTCATCCAGCACTTCAAAGGAGTGTGTCATTTGTACGTCGACAAAGACGCCGACTTAACGATGGCCATGGACTTGCTGGTTAATGGTAAAACCCAACGCACCGGTGTGTGTAATGCATTGGAAGGTCTGGTCGTGCATCAGGCCGTAGCCGGTGATTTTCTGCCTCAGGTTAGCGCCATGTGTCAGGAAAAAGGCGTAACCGTGCACGTCAATCAGGCGGGCGCAGCGTATTTTAGCGAGGCTGATGTCATTGCAGATGATGCATTCGGCGAAGAGTACTTAGGGCCAGAAATCGCTATTCGCGTTGTCGACGATTTTAATCAGGCCTTAGCGCACATTGATCAGTTTGGTAGCCACCACACAGAGGTGATTTGTACGCAAAACGCGGAGACCGCCCGATTGTTCCAGCGAGCAGTAGATGCTTCTGCGGTAATGGTAAACGCGTCTTCGCGCTTCAACGACGGCAGTCAGTTAGGCTTGGGTGCTGAAATCGGTATTGCAACCACCAAGTTGCATGCCTATGGCCCGATGGGACTGGAGTCACTGACAACAGAAAAATATGTGGTCTCCGGCACAGGTCAGGTTCGCGAATAAGCTATAATAACGACGCAGACTGCGTAATAACGAATTTCGTCGATAAACCAGATGATTACCGATGGTGAGTCGGTTACAATTTGATTTTTAAAGTCACCGTGCTCAGTCACGGTGATTTTTTTCGTTATAGAGGCAAACTAACGTGAACGAAACTGTTGAGTACGGGTGGTCGCTCTTCCTGGCATTTACTCAATCCCATAAGCTCCTGACATCATTGTTTTTGGTGGTCATTTTCATGGCTGTCAAAAAAATGCTTATCAAAGTCCTGCGCCGTCAGAGTAAACGCCGGGGCGAGGATAAGCGCCATTCAATCAATACCATTGACCAATTAGGTAATGCATTGTTGTTGGTATTGTTGCTTACCTTGTGGGCCAATGAAGTGCAGAGTCTGGCACTGTCAATTGCTGCTTTTATGGTAGCGATCGTCTTTGCCACCCGAGAGCTTATTCAGTGCTTCATTGGGTTTGTCTATTACATGACAACCCGCCCTTTCCGAGTCGGGAACTGGGTTCAACTGGGCACGCAGGTGGGCGAGGTGGTTGAACTGGATTGGGCGAAAACCACGCTGTTGGAAGTCGATCCTGACACGTATAATTACACCGGTAAACACGTATACGTGCCCAATAACCAACTGATGAATCAGGTGGTCAAAAACCTGAATTTCCTGCGAAGATACCGGCTGCACAGCTTCGAAATTACCAATGAGCCGTTCGCTGACCCCTATGTATTGCTTGAACCATTCGAAGCACTGGTTACTGAACATTGCGCACATTTCAGAGACGTGGCTGAGCGGTACAAGAGTTTAATTGAACGCAACCTGGACGCCGGGTTTATCAGTATTGACCCGGAAATTGATATTGAAACCAATCACCTGGCAAAAATAGTCGTCAAGATTGGCTTGTTTTGCCCCTCTGATGAAGCATTCAAACTGGAACAGAAAATCCGGGCTGACTGGACTCGTTTATGGTTTGAAGAAATCAAGCGGCAACAAAAAGAGGGCGGCCTGGCGGCACCGATAATGCCAGGCTAAAGCCAATTGCGCTGGTCGCTGAAATGATGGCTTAAAAAGTCCATTTGATCGGCCAGTATGCGCCGGTTCATCAAATAAAAGCGTTCGTACAAATTTGGCCTGAAGGGGACAGCCAACAATGGCATATTGGCTTCTTCGGGCGTTCGCGCCCCTTTCTGATGGTTGCACCTTGAACAAGCGGTTGCCACATTCGTCCACTCATTCTTACCCCCGCGGGACCGCGGGATAATATGGTCACGGGTCAGTTGACCCGAACGAAATCGATTTCCACAGTACAAGCACAATTGATTATCGCGCCGGAACAAATAACGGTTAGTCAGGGCAATTTTGCCATGCGTGACCACTTTGCCATCACAGGCGATAATGGAGCTGAGTTGCAATCGGCTTTGTACGCCGTAGCGATTGTGGCCACCCAGTAGCGTATATTGCTGACTACCAAGTTCAAACAGTACTTTACCTTGCGCGTAATAACGCGCTGCCTGATAGATATTTAGCCAGTCTTGAGGCGCACCGGCCTTGTTTAAACGCAAAATTAGCATGACTACTGATTCTCCGTGTAATACCTGTTTAATCTCCACATCGAACGCTAGCGTTAAAATGCACATCGCCGTGGGATGGGGACTGAAATCGCTGACTTTCCTTCCTTTTTCTGGTTACAGATATTACAGATGAGTATGACAGATGGATGAAAATTTAACCAATATTTTGAACTGGGCGGAATTAAGCCCGTAAAACGGCAAAAAATTGCAATTGAACGGATTAGTTATTGGTAAAGATATAGTATCGCCGCTATACTAAGCGCCGCGTTTAAAAGCGAAGAAATTGTAAAGAAAGAATTAAAGGACAAATAGTGACTCCTATTACAAAAACTTTCCAGTATGGTCAGCATACTGTGACTCTAGAAACGGGCGTAATCGCTCGTCAGGCAACCGCTGCAGTAATGGCCAGCATGGACGATACTTCAGTACTGGTAACTGTAGTGGGCAAAAAAGAGGCGAAAGCCGATCAAGACTTTTTCCCTCTTACTGTTAACTATCAGGAAAAAACTTACGCTGCCGGTAAGATCCCTGGCGGATTCTTTAAGCGTGAAGGTCGCCCTTCAGAAGGTGAGACCCTGACTGCACGCCTTATCGACCGCCCAATTCGCCCTCTGTTCCCAGAAGGGTTTAAAAACGAAGTTCAGGTTGTTGTTACAGTTGTATCTTCTAACCCTGAAATCCCAACTGACATTATTTCAATGATCGGTACGTCTGCGGCACTTGCTATCTCTGGTATTCCATTTAACGGCCCAATTGGTGCGGCACGTGTTGGTTATACTGACGGTGAGTACATCCTTAATACCCGTAACAGTGAACAGGAAACCAGTCAGCTGGATCTGGTTGTTGCTGGTACAGAAGGCGCAGTACTGATGGTTGAATCAGAAGCCAGTGTATTGTCTGAAGACGTAATGCTGGGTGCCGTGATGTTTGGTCACGAGCAATTGCAAACGGTTATTGCTGCAGTTAACGAATTTGCCGCTGAAGTTGCCACGCCGAAGTGGGACTGGGTGGCACCTGCAGAAAACACCAGCCTGAAAGACAAAATTAAAGCGCTTGCTCTTGAAGGTATGACTGCGGCTTATCAGATTTCTGACAAGCTGGAGCGTAAAGACGCAGTGACCGCGGTAACTGAAAAAGCAGCGGCTGAAATTCTGGCGGCTGATGAAGAGCAAGATCCAAAAGAAGTACTGGACCTGTTACACGAGCTGGAAAGTGACGTGGTACGTTCACGCATTCTGGCGGGTGAGCCGCGTATTGATGGCCGTGACCCAACAATGGTTCGTGCGCTTAACGTGTCTACTGGCGTATTACCACGTACACACGGTTCAGCGGTATTCACCCGTGGTGAAACACAGGCTCTGGTTGTTGCAACCTTAGGTACTGAGCGTGACGCGCAGATGATTGACGAACTGTCTGGTAAGAAAGACAGCCGCTTCATGCTGCACTACAATTTCCCTCCATACTGTGTGGGTGAAACTGGCATGATCGGTTCGCCAAAGCGTCGTGAAATTGGTCACGGTCGTTTGGCTAAGCGTGGTATTCAGGCCGTTATGCCTTCTGAAGAAGAATTCCCGTATGTTGTTCGTGTGGTTTCTGAAATCACTGAATCAAACGGTTCATCTTCAATGGCGTCTGTGTGTGGTACCTCTCTGGCATTAATGGATGCGGGTGTACCAATCAAAGCGTCAGTCGCGGGTATCGCGATGGGTCTGGTTAAGAGTGACGATAACTTCGTGGTGCTATCTGACATTCTGGGTGATGAAGATCACTTAGGCGACATGGACTTTAAAGTTGCGGGTACTACCGAAGGTATTACGGCACTGCAGATGGATATCAAAATTGAAGGTATCACTAAAGAAATCATGCAGATTGCCCTTAAACAGGCGAAAGAAGCCCGTTTACACATTCTGGGTGTAATGGACCAGGCACTTGGCGGCCACCGCGAAGAAATGAGCGAATTTGCTCCGCGCATCTACACACTGAAGATTGATCAGGACAAGATCCGTGACGT
>CEUY01093766.1_pt1 | contig 12119 bp, 12 predicted proteins | sample 361481 | NCBI WGS metagenome assembly CEUY01 (sample SAMEA2622737, study PRJEB7988) | marine metagenome | isolation source: saline water (ENVO:00002010), including
CCGTACAACATTCCTTCTTCAGCTCGAGTATTAGATGATTTTTTTGGTATGAAAGGCCAAAATGATTTTGCCCCCAATATAGTTAGAATTGCTGGTACTAAAGTCAAAGAAGCCAATGTCATAATTACAATTGCAATACCAATTATTGGTCCCATAGATTGATAAGTTTTTAAGTCCGCTAATAACAAAATCAACGAAGCTACTATAATTGTTCCACCTGCGGAACCAACTGCTCCACCAATGCTAATCATTGTTTTATTCATAGCATCAATCGATAATCCCGAATTTTTCAACTCTTCTCTAAATCTAGATGCAATGAATAAACAATAATCAGTCCCTGATCCGAACAAAACAACTGTCATAATCCCTCTAGATTGACCATTAACAACTAAAAATGAACTGTCTTCAGATATAAAAGCAATAATAGATAAGGCAAGTTGCATCACTAAACCAACACAAAGTAAAGGAATTATAGCAACAATGGGAGATCTATATATCAACAACAATAAGATCAATACCAAAGTAATAGTGACATAAAGTAACAATCCGTCTATTTTCAAAAATACTTTGATTAAATCTAAATATAGACCTGCAGGACCACCAGTTTCAAGATCTAGCTGATCTGATCGATAATTTGAAACATAATCTCTAATAGCTTGAACAGATTCTTGAAAAGAATCCTCACTTGGATTACCAGAAATATTAACTATTAGAGTCATAGTAGTTTGATCTAATGAAAGTAACTCGTTCTTAGCTTCAGGAGTATTAAAAATAGAAACAATGTTTTGAATTTTTAAAGATTCTTGGTTAGATTCAAGCCATGAATCAATTTCTCTTGCAGCGTCATAATCTAACTCTGACAAAACTTCCTGATTTCTGAAAACAATTATAACTGGCAAACCAGCTTGCGGAAAATTTTCAACACTTATCTTAAATGCTTTTGTAGATTCAGCTGAACTTGGCAACCAGTCGGTAGCTTGAGTCGATTCTTTTAAAGGAGGTGCCGTACTTATAAGTATCCCGCTAATAAGTATCCAAGAAATTACGGTAATCCACTTTCCATATCTAGAAGTGATAAAACCAAAAAACCGTTCCGATAAAATCAAAGTAATCCTTTTTGTATTGTATATGATTATTTTGTGAAAAAGATTATAAAAACACCCAAAATTATATAACCATCAACATAATAATTTTACGTGAAATTTAAATGTTAGTCTATAATTTAATAAATTACTTAGTACAACAAAGGTTCATTATGTCTTATAAATTCATTCAAATGTCCGATCCTCAATTAGGATTTTATGCGTCTAGACATCCTGGAGTAACAGGAATTGATTATGAGATAGAACATTTATCAAAAGCAGTTTCATTAACAAATAAAATCAATCCAGATTTTGTCATTACTACTGGAGACTTAACTCAAGACAGATTAGATTCAGAGCAAGCTAGAATAGTTAAGGAGCTTTATAGCAAATTAAATTGCAAATATTATTTTGCTTCTGGAAATGCAGACTTAACTAATTCACCTCAATTTGAAGACATAGAAAGATATAGAAAAAGATTTGGTCCTGATTTCTATAGTTTTAATCATTCTAATTCTCAATTTATCATTTTAAACAGTACTGTATTGTTTGATCCTTCTCAAATCCCTGGTGAAGACATCAATCAAATCCAATTTTTAACAAATGAATTAGAATCAGGAAGAAAAAATAACAGTCAACATCAAATGATATTTATGCATCACCCTCTTTTTGGATCTCAGCCAGACGAAGAAGATTCTGAAAAAGTACTCCCTAAAACTCAAAGATATCAAATCTTGGATTTACTGGAAAAATATAATGTCACAGCTGTTTTTACTGGTCATTGGCACTCAAATAACATAGTGCAATATAAAAACACTCGATTAATCACATCTGGACCTATAACATTTGGCCTTGGAGAAGATCCTTCAGGAATAAGAATAATCGAAATTAATAATCAACAAATTAATCATGAATATATACCTTTATAATTTTTAAATATGAATGATAAACAATATCAAAAAAAATTGACTCCTGAACAATTCGAAGTCACCAGACGCAAGGCAACCGAGCGACCTTTTACTGGAAAATATGACAATTTTTATGAAGAAGGAACTTATCTTTGCATTTGCTGTGAAGAAACTCTTTTTTCATCTGAAAATAAATTCGACGCTGGTTGTGGTTGGCCAAGTTTTTGGGCAACCTCAGATCCAAACTCAATTGTTGAACATGAAGATCTATCTCACGGCATGAGAAGAATAGAAGTAACATGTAGTAAATGTGATGCCCATTTAGGACACGTTTTTCCTGACGGACCTAATCCAACTGGACTTAGATACTGTATTAATTCTGCATCATTAAATTTCAAAAAAAACAATTCCCAGAAATAGTTTTTTGAAGGTGCAAATATCAAAACTTCTCACGAATACTTAGAATTAGAAATTAATTGGGATTCAAAAAATATTTTTGAAGACATGAGTGTTTCAAAACACATTAAATCAATTAAAAAATCTATTAAATTTCCACAAAGCATCAAGCAAAATACAACTTCTAATACTGAGTCCTATAGGTACGTTAAATGGGCTAATTTAATTCTTAATTACATAGAAAAAAACGTGCTATTAGATATTGATTTATGGACTATTACAAAAATCCTTGAAATACGTGATGTCAATAATTTAGATAAGTCAGATATTATAAATTGGCTAAAATTTAAGCCATTCACATCAATAAAAGCAGAAAAAAAATATCTTGAAGCAATTAAAAATCAGAGTATTGAAAAAATTATTTTTTCACCCCATCAACCTGTAATTAACAACCCAAAATCTGATACTGAATATAAATTTATTTTGAGTAATTGGATTTTCAATTTCACAAATCAAATGAACAAAAAACATAAATTTCATAGACCTAAAATGAAAACTTATTTATTACCTTCTCAACAATTAAAAGAACATTGGAATTGGGCGGGCTCTGAAGGACCTCACGAAAAAAAACGAAAAGGAATTAATATACCTCCAATCTTCCCAATACCTGATAAAAAAAATCCTTATTACCAAATCAATCTATTAGATTATTTATAGTATCCTCTTATAAAAAGCATCTCTTAATAAAAAAGTTTTTAACACTAGATCGATGATTTCAAACATTGATCACCAATATAGATTTTAAGAAAATTGACTTATATAAAAATTTCTCTATCATATAATCACCAATCATCATTTATGAGCAAATCTATCAAAAAATTTTGATATAAAATTTTACAAATGAACAACATTAAAAACATCAAACAAAAAACCCAAGATGAGATAACAAAATTCAAATCCAATTCTCAAAACTCTCAGAACTTTCAAAAACAAGCTGAAAAGTATCTACCTGGTGGTAGTTCTAGAGGAACTGCATTTTTTGAACCTTATCCTACTTACTTCAATAAAGGTTTAGGTAAATACGTCTATGATGTAGATGGGAATAAATATTTAGACTTCATGATAAATGCTACCAGCATGATATTAGGGCACTCACATCCTAAGGTAGTAAAAGCTATTCAAGACCAAACAGCCCAAGGTACAGCTTTCAGCGGGCCAACTGAATCTCAGATTGAGTTGGCAAAAATTCTATGCAACAACATTCCCTCAATCGATCTAATAAGATTCACTAATTCTGGTACAGAAGCTACTATGATGGCAATTCGAGCAGCAAGAGCATTCACCAAAAAATCAAAATTAGTTAAGGTTGAAGGCGGCTATCATGGCTCTCATGAATATGTTTCGGTTAGTGTGTATCCTAAAAAATCAGATCTAAAAACTTCTAATATTCAATCACTATTAGAATATCCAGGACAGCCAAAAAGTTTAAAAAACGATGTGCTAGTAATTCCTTATAATAATATCGCAGAAACAAAAAAAATCTTGTCTGAAAATCAAAAAGAAATTGCATGTCTCATCATAGAACCTGTTGTATCTCAATTTGGTTATTTACCTGGCGAAAAGGAATATCTGAAAACAGTGAGAGAAATCACTCAAAAACTTAATATTGTACTTATTTTTGATGAAATTCAAAGTTTCAGATTAAGTAAATCTGGAGCTCAAGGAATAATGAATATCTCTCCAGATTTAACTACATTTGGAAAAGTAATTGGTGGAGGTACTCCTATAGGCGCATTCGGAGGAAACAAAAAAATAATGTCACAATTTGATCCAACAAGTGATACTTTTATTCAACATTCAGGAACATTTAATGCAAATCCTATATCCATGGTCGCTGGAAAAACTGTTTTAGAAAACTTAAATGAATCAGATTATTCTAGAATGAATCGATTAGGAGAAAAATTGAGAAATAATTTATCTGATTTATTTGACGGATTAAAAATCGAAGCAAAAATAACAGGAATAGGATCTTTATTTGGGGTTCATTTCAGTAACAATGAAATTAGGGATTACTCATCCGTTATTAATTCAAACGTTGAAATCAATAAATACTTTTTTCTAAGTTTATTAAACGAAGGAATCCTTTTACAATCAAAATTCTATGGGGCTCTAAACGTATTCTCAGATGATTCAGATATAAATGTATTGATTGATAAGACGAGTAAAGCTGCAAAAAGCTTGCTGTAATATTTTCAATTAAAAAAATCTAACTTAGTTTTTATCCCAAGGAATACTAGAAACAGCAGCTTTTAAATCAATATGTTCTTTAATTTTTTTATAGGTTTTATAAATCCCGAAAGAAAAAATTAAACCCCCAAAAATAGCCCCAAAAAGCTTCTTCGAATGCTTAAACATCAGAATACTCCGTTAGAAAAGATCCAACAATATGATTAATAACTCAACTACGTACAGACACTTTAATGAAAAATTAAGAATTAATCAAATATTTTTAAATAATTTTTGAAGGATTTTTAGAATTTTTTCGTAAAACCACAACATACGATTAAAGGGGAAAAATCAAAATTACTGTATTTAGCTGTTAAAAAACTGTACAAACATGGCTAAATAATGTACTCCGAATGATTTTAATTAAAATTTCATTAAAATACGAAAACAATCAAGTTGTTTTATTACAACATTGATATGAATGCTAAGTGATTTGAAATAAAAAGACAATAAAAATTATTCTCGTATAATCTGTTCAAATCAATCAAAAAACTGTACAAACATGGCTAAATAATGTACTCCGAATGATTTTAATTAAGAAACACAACACCAATCACATCGTCAGAAGTAACACCTGGATATTTAGAATTGATGCTAGGAATCTTAACGACATTAGGTACAGCTTGAATAATTTCATCTTTCATCGAATCGATATTGTTTAAAACTTTTTCAATACTATCAATAACTACCTTCCTGTATGTATAATCTATTTGGTCGAAAAATATAAAATGTAATACTCTATTTATTCAATCTTCACAATGTTAAGCAATCACATACTGCAAAATTTAGATCTGATCTATTAAAAAACTAAAATATTTACTTCACTAATATAGAAAGAATAAAATGAATCAAACTTGGATAACATTAATTGCAATGTGGTTAATTGCTTTAGTAGTTTTAATCAGTCTTTTGCTGCTTGTATCACAATGCTCTTAACAAACATTTCAACATATATTTTGTTTAAATCAAGAAAAAATATTCATAGTGATTAAACAAATTAAACAAGCTATAGAAATAAATGGATTCTCATGGCACTATGCTTGGATCATTGTATTAATTTCTTCTATTATCCAAACCTTAGCATCTTCGATCCGAATGACTTTTGGTGTACTAATCACTCCGTTATCTGAAAACTTTAATTGGAGCCAAGGAGATATAACACTTGCATACGCAATTAGTAATATTGTGACTGCATTATCAGCACCTTTAGCTGGCTCACTAGGTGATAGATTCGGAGAAAAGAAAATAATGATTATAGGCAGTTTTTTATTCATTTTTGGATTAATTTTTACTGGTTATTCAAAAAATTTAACTACTCTGTATATATCCTATGGATTCATAATCGGGATAGGGCATTCTTTACTTCTTGTTCCCTTAATGCCAGTCATCATGAAATGGTTTAAAAAACACCTTGCATTAGGAATTAGTGTTTGGATGACCTCTTGGGGAATTGGGCCCGCATTATCTTCACCAATTATTGCAGCATTATTGAATAAATTTGGCTGGCAGAATACTTTTTGGATAATTGGAATCATATTTACTGTTTCAATAATTTATTTGTTGAGATATTTTTATGACACTCCTGAATCCAAAGGAATTCTGGCATATGGTATTTCAAATAATTCAAAAACATCAGAAAATGAAGAACCTGCCTGGAAAGACATCAGCGAAATACAAAAATTAATTCGAAATACTCAAGAATATTGGAACATGTGCAGTATTCATTTTTTGGGTTGCGTTGGACACTCAATCATTTTGATTTATATTGTACCAATAGCATTATTCCAAAATATCACACTAATCAAAGCAAGTATTATATTAAGCCTGATGTCAGGTACTAGTATTATCTCAAGATTTCTTACACCATTAATTTGTGAAAAATTTGGAATTAGAACTTTTATGTCAATTTCATTTTTACTACAATCAATTCCTGTTTTTCTTCTTTTTGGAACAAGTAATCTCTGGATATTTTATTTTTTTGCTATAATTTTTGGAATAGGTTATGGAGGAGAAGCAGGTGGATTTCCAATATTGAATCGACGGTATTTCGGAAATTCACCAATGGGTGGACCCACTGGAATTCAATTTCTTGGAGGAGGTTTGGGAATGGCTTTAGGAGGATGGATTGGGGGAATGTTATTTGATTTCTATGGCAATTATGATCTTTCTCTTTTATTATCAATTTGTGCTAGTACCGCAGGTATGTTTAGTATTTTATTACTACATAACCCAAGTAAAACTTTAATTCCTCAACAAAAAAAACTTCCCACAAAAATAAAATAACTGTTTATGTCTCCAAAAAACTGTCTTATACTCTGTGAAAACTTTAATGGATTTAAAATTATTCTACAATATCAAGCAAAAGACGAACTTCTAGTATCTATTCCTTTGAATACTTAGCGATATAAAATTAAAATTTATTAGATTTGTAATCACAATATTTGACATAGAAAATTCATGGATACAGAAAACTATACTTCTTCAATTGCATTTGACAAACGTCTTTATAAGCAAGATATAGCTGGATCAATCGCGCACGTCAAAATGCTGGCAAAGCAAAAAATTATTTCATCTAAAGAAGCCAACCAAATCATCAAAGGCTTAAATACAATCAAGCAAGAAATAGAATCTAATTCATTCGATTGGCAAGAAAATCTTGAAGACATTCACATGAATATTGAAAATAGACTATTTGAAATTGTAGGTAAAGTTGCAGGTAAATTACATACTGGTCGATCACGAAATGATCAAGTATCTACAGATATGCGACTTTTTGTAAAAGAACAATCAATTAATATAGTTAGCTCAATTAAAAAATTACAAATATCTCTTGTGAAATTAGCAGAAAATAATATAGATATAGAATTACCTGGATATACTCATCTACAAAGAGCACAACCTATTTTGTTTTCTCACCATATGATGGCTTATTTTGAAATGTTTTCACGAGATGTTGAGAGGTTTTTACAAACAAAATCAAGAGCTGATGTTTGTACTTTGGGAAGCGGAGCATTAGCAGGAACTACATATAATATTGATAGAGAATTTGTAGCAAAAGAGCTTGGTTTTTCGAAAATCTCCTTAAATAGCATGGATGCAGTTTCAGATAGAGATTTTATAATTGATTTTTGTTCATCAGCTGCAACTTGTATGGTACATATATCAAGATTATCCGAAGAAATAATTATTTGGACATCCAAAGAATTTGACTTTTTGAAACTAAATAAAAAACATACCACTGGTAGTAGCATGATGCCGCAAAAACAAAACCCAGACTATGCAGAACTTTCTAGAGGCCGTTCAGCTAGAACAATCGGAAATTTAATGTCTATTTTAACTTTACTTAAAGGTTTACCATTAACATATAACAGAGATCTACAAGAAGATAAAGAAAAGTTATTCGATAGCTTAGACACTTTATCATCAACTCTCAATGTAATAGATGAGATGGTAAATGGCATGAAACTAAATAAAAAAACTATTCAAAAAGCATCAGAAGATCCTGAACTTTTGGCAACAGATATTGCAGATTATTTAGTTAAAAAAGGCTCTCCTTTTAGAGAAGCATACAAAATAGTAGTTGAAATTGTGAAATACTCAAACAAAAATGATTTGACACTAAAAGAATTTTCTTTAAAAGATTATCAAAATTTTTCTAAACTATTTGATCAGGATATATTTAAAATCACAGCTAATTCATCAATACAATCAAGAGATGTCCCAGGCGGAACATCTACCAAACAAGTTTCTAATTCAATCAAAAAAGCTAAAATAATATTAGAAAAAAATGTTGAATAACACACAGAGTATCAAAATTGCACCCTCAATATTAGCAGCTGATTTTGCACAGCTTGGAAAGCAAGTCAAAGAAGCAACTGAATCTGGAGCAGATTCAATACATATCGACGTAATGGATGGTCATTTTGTTCCAAATATTTCTATAGGATCAATGATCGTATCTAGCATAAGATCTTGGTCTGATCTACCATTTGAAATACATATGATGGTTTCAGAACCAGATAAATATATCAAAGACTTTGTAGATGCTGGTGCAAATATTATTACTATTCACATTGAAGCTTCCAAAAATATACATAAAACAATTAACTACATAAAACAACTTGGAGTTAAAGCACATATTGCAATTAACCCTCCTACAAACCTGTCTTCAATTCAAGAAATTATTACCGAAGTCAACGGTGTACTTGTAATGACTGTCAATCCAGGGTTTGGCGGCCAACCATTTATAAAAAACATGACAAAAAAAATAGCAGATGTTAATACAATGATTAAGTCTAAATCTCTACCTACAGAAATTTGCGTAGATGGAGGAATTACAGAAGAAAATGCAGCCCAAGTTACAGAAGCTGGAGCAAGAGTTTTAGTAGCAGGATCATCAGTATTTTCTTCAAAAAATTCAATTTTAGATTCTATCAATAAGATACGTTCAGCTGCCCATTCTGGAATTATATAATTTCAAAAAATAATTACTGAAAATAATCCAAAGATTCAAACTCACAATTGACATGAAACAAAACATTACACATTTTGATTTGAATAAACTCTCGAAACTTATAAAAAATAAAATTATAAGTCCTACAGAACTACTAGAAGCATATTCAAAAAATATCATATTAAAAAACAAAAAAATTAACGCGGTTGTTACAATTTCAGAAAATGCAAAAGCTGATGCATTAAAAGCTGAAAATGAAATAAATAATGGTAAATACTTAGGTCCATTCCATGGAATCCCATTCACAATAAAAGATTGTATCGATACAAAAAATATCCGTACTACTCGAGGTTCAAAGATATTTAGCGAATACTTACCAAAAAAAGATTCAACAGTTGTTGAAAGACTTAAAAAAGCTGGTGGGATTCTACTAGCTAAAACAAATCTTCCAGAATTTGCTTTTTCATGGGAAACAAATAATATTATTTTTGGAAAAACAAATAACCCTAAAAATCATAAATTAACATCAGGAGGTTCAAGTGGTGGCGAAGCTGCTGCAATTTCAAGTAATTTTTCACCTATAGGCTTAGGAAGCGATTTAGGAGGATCAATTAGAGAACCTGCAAATTACTGCGGACTGGTTGGGTTTAAACCCAGTCACGGATTAATTCCTTTAACTGGTCATTGGCCAGAAATGTTATTAAGATTCCAACACGTTGGCCCAATAGGAAAATCTGTTAGAGATATAAATACATGCATTACAAATATCTATGGACCTGATAAATACGACCAATATTCTTGGGGCAAACCAGAATATAAATCTATTTTAAACTCTCAATTGAAAAAACTAAAAATCGCTTGGTGTAATGATGGGCCTTTTATTCCATTGGATTCCGAAATCCAACAATCAGTTTCTAAAGCTGCAAGTTATATTGAAAGTTTTGGACATGAAATTACAAAAGTACCTTTAGACATATTACAAAAATTTAACAGCCTAGAAATTTCCAAAATCATTTATACAGCAGAATCGCAATTCTATTTTAAAAATATTGTGTCAAATAAAATACATTTATTATCACAACCAATTAAAGAAAGACTAGATTTACCTCCGCCAAATTTGAATGACTATATTAAATCAATTAATCATGTAGAAAAATTAAAATCTTGGTTTACATCATTTTTTTCCAAATATGATATATTGCTATGCCCAACTGGACCCGTTACAGCTCACTCCCATGAGTCCAAAAACTTAAATGCCAATGGTCAACTAATTAACCCAAGAAACGCTTTAAGGGATACTATACCTTTCAACCTTACAGGGTTACCAGCATTAACAATTCCTTTTAATTTACACTCTAATGGTTTAGCCATCGGAGTACAGATTATAGGCGGATATATGAATGATTCTACAGTGTTAAAAACTGGAGAAATTCTAGAAAGTTTTGAAAAATAATATGAAAAACAACATTCCATTTCAAGTTGCAGAAAATATTTTAAATGACAATACTGATTATCAACTTTGTTACGCGTGTGGCAAAAACAACGAACATGGATTAAAACTAAAATTTCACCATGAAAATCAAGAAATCACCACCAATTATACAGCTACAGATATACACCAAGGCTTCCCAAATCATCTCCATGGTGGAATTATCAGCACTATTTTAGACGAGGTGATGAGTAGGGTTTGTTTAATTTATGGAAAATGGGGAATGACAGCGAATATGTCTATTAAATACCTTAAACCCATAAGTATTGGAACTAAATTTAAAGCAACCGCTAAAGCTGTTCGTCAAAACAGAAAATTAATAGAAGTATCTGGGAAAATATTTCTTCCAGACAATTCATTAGCAATAGAATCATCAGCTATATTTTTATTTATAGAAAGTGAAAAACTGTTAAAAATAAGTCAGCAATTTCCTAAACTATCTTCAAGCTGGAAAAAGTTATATGAAATTAACAACAAATAATCTATCAGTAAGGAAAAAACAAATCTCTAGCTGTAATAGATAATATTTGTTGCTTTTGCTCTGCAGACAAAAAAGTGCAATCATTTTTAATTATTGATAAAGAATCTTCGTAAGTTTCATGTAGCACTTGAAAAGGATAATCACTTCCCCACATTAATCGATTTGGTGAAAATGCAGAATACAATTTTTCAATAGTTAAAATTAATTCATCTAAACCAAGTTTATTATTTGAATATCCATGAAATCCAGAAAGTTTTAAAAAAACATTTCCAGAAGAAGATAGCTCACATAAATCATAAAGAGATTTTTGAAAATTATTTTTTTCTTCAAATATATTTCCAATATTTTCTATTACAACAGGTAAGTTTGGATATACCTCAGAAATATTTTTTAGTTGAATAAAACCATCAGGATAAGCTAAAACAGAAATTATATGATTGTTTTTTTCAGCTTCACTAAACATTAAATCATAACCATAATCTTTATAAAATTGAGGTTTTAAATTTGTGGAAGTAATTATACGAAAAGCGTTAATCCCCAATCGAGAAAAATTAGTCATTTCTTCTTGGATTTTTGGACTACTAGGATCTACGTAAACTACGGCTTTAAATATCTCAGGGAATCTGGTGACTTGTTCAATAATATAAGTATTATCTGAATGATATTGAGGTGCCTGAATTAAAACAAACTTATCAACTGAAGAGGGTCTTCCATTTCTAAGCAACAACTCTGGAGGAGAAAACTCAATTTTCCCAGCAGGTAAATCAGTAAAATCTTTGGTAATAGGATATGAGAGGTTGTCATTTGACCACACAAATGCATGTGAATCAATATATTGCATTTAATTTATTCCATAAAAATTTATTCATAAACTTGACACCTATGTCTTCTTAATTCTGTAACATATAACCTACCATTCTGATCAATTGCTAAGTCTGTAATTCCCCAAAATAGTGGTTCACTTTGTGATGACATGTGATAAGGAGTTTGTAAATGATGTGGTAGATCTGGAATCAAGTTAGCT
>CEUY01059690.1_pt1 | contig 12091 bp, 10 predicted proteins | sample 361481 | NCBI WGS metagenome assembly CEUY01 (sample SAMEA2622737, study PRJEB7988) | marine metagenome | isolation source: saline water (ENVO:00002010), including
CTTTTAGAGAGGATATATCCGATCTGCTAACAGACCTCTCAACTCCCTGTTTGCTATATGCCGGTGAGAAAGACACCCTGGCATATGACTCCTTAAGAGAAAGTGCGATAAAAATACCTTCTGCTACATTTGTAGAATTTCCAGGTCTCAATCATATGCAATCAGTTTCACAGTCCGAGCTCATAATACCATTAATACTTGATTTCTTAGATTCAATCACTGATAGATAGATATCTTGATATAAATCTCTCTAGCACATTAAATTTTATCCTGTTAATCTTCCGAAATGATTTGCTCAGTATGCAGCACGGAATTTAAACCTAATGCACGTTTCTGCGGTGTTTGCGGTGCCAGTGTAACGATAGAAAATCCTGGTCATGATAACGACGGTAGACCTACTGAAAATTCTATGGTTGGATTCGGTCAGGCCATAAAGCTTGGGTTTGGTAATTACGCTGATTTTGGGGGAAGATCAACACGTGCGGAGTACTGGTGGTGGATGCTGTTGGTTGTGCTAGTGGGTTGGGTGCCATTAATAGGAACACTATTTACTTTGGCAACATTTATTCCCAGCCTTGCTGTGACCTCGCGAAGGCTACATGATGTTGATCGATCTGGATGGTGGCAAGGCTTGCCATGGTTATTAGTCGTGGTCATGGTGATTACCGCGATATTGAGTGGGGCGAATGACCTTTGGGCCATACTTACTGTTGCTTCGGTATTGTCTGCTATCGCCATCTGGATTTTATTGCTAGTTTGGTTGTGCATGCGTGGCCGAGAAGGTGCAAATCGATATGGATCCGATCCCCGAACTACCTTGAGATGAACGTTATAGGTATCAATGTATTCGTTAGGTTTGCTCAGCATGATACAGTGCAGTTTGGCAAAAGTCCTTTCCGGGATCATTCTTACTGTTTGCTAGCCAGTATTTAGGGAGACTCTTGATGAGCGAAGACAAACTCGAAATTACAGGGAAAACGAAGATCGTCAGAACACCACAGAGGGCATCTTATAGTAGAGAAGAGGCCTATAAGATCATAGATAGCACACCAATGTGCCATGTTTCATATGTGATTGATTGAGAACCGTATATAACTCCGACTCTTCAATGGAGATCAGAGGACAACTTTTTTTGGCATGGTTCATCTGCAAGTAGATTTCTTAAGTCTATTGAAGGTGCCTCGGTAGCTATAAATGTAATGTTGCTGGATGGTTTGGTTCTTGCTCGGTCTGCATTTCATCACTCTGCCAACTATCGTTCAGTAACACTGTTTGGGCAAGCTAGAAAGTTGGAAGCGGAAGAGAAAAGTGAACGGTTAGAAGAATTTGTGGAAAATATATTGCCTGATAGGTGGAAGACTCTGAGACCTATGACTGAACAAGAAGTTAAGGCAACTACTGTTTTTACAATTCCTATAAAAGAGGCTTCGGTCAAGATTCGTACAGGAATGCCGGCTGATGATGATCCAGACTATGATTTGCCTATTTGGGCTGGAGTAATACCGATAAGTCAGACAATAGAGGCACCTATTGCAGATGAAAGAAACTTTGAAGGAATTGATACTCCGGATCATGTATATAAGTTTTCTATTGGATAAATCGCTTAGAGGATAAAAAGTCAATGGGATGATTCGTAGATTTGTTTATTGCAAGATCTGCCATGATTTCCCCCAATACACTGGCCATTTTGAACCCATGACCAGATAGCCCGGCTACGAAGTTGACGTGCGGACTACCGGGTATGCTATCCACGATGAAGTGTTCGTCTTCTGAACGAGTGTACATACAGATTTTATGATCTGTCATTCTGGGGTCATGCATTTTGCTTAAATGACTTCCGATGAAACCGTCAATTTTTGCTTTGTCAGTTTTGTGAAGTGTTCTATCTACCTTTAGGGGATCTAGAACAGGATCACCTGACGTGTGTTCAGCTACTTTTAAACCTAATTCGTCAATTGACGGGAATCCGTAAAACGAGCCTTGAGGGGTTTCATAAAAGAAAGCTGGGCATCCGGCCCCTATATCATAGGTCCTATCAGATTCAAACCAGAATAGAGGTTTCCTGGCTACAGTTAAGTTTAAGTTTAAAGGTCTCAATAAATCTTTAGCCCATGCCCCTGCGGTAATTATCAAGTTATCAGCTGAGAAGACGCCTCGACTCGTTGTTACTTCGATTCCATTGCTGCTGCTCCGTTTCCAGTTATCAACAGAAACACCGGTGTGCAATTCTGCACCGTAATTTAAGGCTAGTTTAATATAGGCTTTTATGCTTTGTTCGACCTTCAAGAAACCTGCACGCTTTTCAAATACAGCTTCCATACCTTCTGGAACCATAAATCCTGGGTATCTCGAGGTTACATCTGAAGCTGTGAGGTTCTCTATCTCGAGGCCGTGTTCTTGAGCTGAGGCTTTTACTCCTGTCACTATTTCGCCATCCGTAGGACCGATTTGAATTATGCCTGTTTCACTGTAAAGTTGGTTTCCCGATTTCTCTTCTAGGTCTTTCCATAGCTCATAGGACCGTCTGAGCAACGGTACATAATTAGGATGTTCGAAGTATGCTAGTCGTATGATTCTCGTTTGCCCATGGGAGGATCCTTTGTCATGGGCTACAGGAAATCTGTCTAGGCCAACAACGTTGACTCCCCTTTCTGCCAAGTAATACATCGCTGCGCTGCCTACGGCTCCAGTTCCAATTATTAAGACGTCACAGTGATCCATAAAAAGATTGAGTTCCTTAGTGTTTCGTTTTCAGTTTGTGATTAAAGAGGATAATTCTTTTGGATGACTCAGCATGGGATAATGGCCTGCTTCCAGTTCGTACCAGTCAGCATTTAGTGCCTTAGACGTTCTAGACTGATGTTCCTTAGATGGATTACCACTGAGGGTGCAGCGTATAACTGTTGATTTCCATTCTTGATTCCAAAAATTGTCCAATTCACCTGGTGCATCTGAAGCTTCGATTGGGTGCATTGTTACTCTTTCAGTGGCCCATTTTTTTAGACCAGGGTCGAGATCTTTGAATAATTTATCTTCTAATTCTTCTTTTGACGGGCCACGAGTCAACTCGGTGGTGATTTGAGGCGACGATGGATCTCTGTTGACGATATCGCGAACCATTTCCCCTGGTTGTGGTGCTAGGGCGTCAACGAAATATATATGAGATATTCGGTTTCTTGAATGTTCGGCAATTTTACAGGTTACTAATCCACCTGTGCTCGTGCAAACTAAATTAACGTTTCTTAAATCTTCATAGAATAAGAAGTCAGAAACTTCTTTAGCTTGTGTTGCAATAGTTATTCCCGGGCGTATGGCATCAGCTCGCTCGGCGCATCCATCCAATGTGGGCGCATATACTATGTGCCCACTTTTCCGTAGTTCATCCGCCGTTGGCTTCCATATCCATCCGCCTTGGTAAGATCCATGGATTAGCACGTATACGGACATATATTCCCCTTTATTTGGTTTTCTGACAGTATACTAGCTACACTAAAAGTTAATATTTTTCTACGTTCACCGATTATTCGCAGTATTTTGAGGGTTTCAAATGGACGAAATCATTTACTCATCAGCAGTATCTATCAGAGATGCTATTAAAAAAAGAGAAATATCCTCCGTTGAGGTAGTCGAAGCCCATTTGAGAAGGATTGAACAAGTTAATCCAAAGTTAAACGCTGTCGTTAGAATTTGTGGGGATAGAGCGATGGAAGAGGCTCGCCAGGCAGACTCAAAACGCTCAAAAGATGCACTAGGTCCGTTGCATGGTGTGCCCATCACTGTTAAGGATTCTCACGATACGGAAGGTATTGTTTCTGCCGCTGGTACAAAGGGACGGGCACAATTTGTTCCGTCAAAGGATTCTACTGTAGTGTCCAGAATGAGAAAAGCTGGGGCGATTGTACTGGGGAAAACGAATACCCCTGAATTAACGTTGTCATTTGAGACTGACAACCTGGTTTATGGGCGAACTAACAATCCCTATGATTTGACTAGAACTCCCGGGGGGTCTAGCGGTGGGGCAGGTGCAATAGTTGCAGTAGGAGGATCACCGATTGATCTTGGTACCGATACAGGAGGAAGTATCAGGGTTCCTTCTGGATTTTGTGGAATAGCAGGTTTGAAGCCAACTTCAGGAAGGGTGCCACGTACTGGCCATATTATTTCACATGTAATGGGTGCTCTGGATTCACTAACAACCATCGGTCCGATGGCCAAGTTTGTGGAGGATTTGTCTGTTGTTTATCCGATTATTTCAGGCCCGGACCACAAAGATCCAAGTATTGTGCATATGTCCATAGAAAGTTATTTAGATGTGGAATTAAAATCTTTGAAAATAGCATATTTTGCTGATATTGGTGATACTAAGGCTGAACACGATGTGGTTCACACATTGGAAAACGCTGTCAGTGTCCTAAGGTCCGCCGGATCCAGCCTGACGAGACATTTACCAGAAGCTATGAAGTTACCGCCTGAAATCAATCTTTTGGTCGCAGATGGGGGGGCCTCAATACAAAGGTTACTGGCAAAGTTCGGAACTGATGAGCCACATCATTACGTATCAAGATTTATCGGAGCAAACGATTCATTGTCTGTGGGTGAATATACAAAATTACTGGAGAAGCGGGACGTATTTAGATCCGAAATGATTAATTTCATGTCTGCATATGATCTGATACTGTGCCCTGTGAGGCCGTATGCACCCCTGCCTCATGGAGAGTCTTTAAACAAAGAACGAATGTCAGGTAATCAATATACAAGTACATTCAATGTGACAGGTTGGCCTGGAGTAGTTGTTAGATGCGGGACATCGAGAGATGGGTTGCCGATAGGCCTCCAAGTGATAGGTCGTCCTTGGCACGAGCATGTCGCACTCGCTGCTGGAGCGTTGCTTGAGCGGGAACTTGTTGGGTGGCAAATGCCAATTATTAAATGAAACACTTTGTGAGATCAGTCACTCTAACTTTTGTGCTGATAATTTTGTTGATAACTACTTTAGAACAAGGAAGGGCGGGTTGGAAGGCCGCTTTGTTCATACCTCAAGTTTTGCCTGATATCCCTTTTAAACCTCTGGAATATGTTTCAAAAAAACCAGTTCGTCAAGAAATACAGTTTTTGACAGCACATGGAATTAAAACAGCTGATCTCTATTTGCCGGATGAAAAAGGAGAATATCCTGCGGTCATTTTTTTTATGGGAATAGTGCCCCCAGATAGAGATGAAGAAAGAGTGGTCATGCTTGCAGAAGGGCTCGCTAGGACGGGTATGATTGTCTTAATTCCATGGTTGGAGACTCAGTATTCAAGTAGGATGGTTCCACAAGATATAGAATCTTTGGTTGATGCATTTCTATTTTTGGAGAAACATCCGTTGGTCGACCCACAAAGAATTGGATACGGTGGTATTTGTACTGGTGCTTCTATGGCTACAATCGCAGCCCAATCTCCCCAAATAAATAAGAGAGTGTCGTTTGTTAATTCATTTGCTGGATATTATGATGCTTTTGACTTGGTGATTGCTGCCATGAGTGAGACAAGATTTTCAGATCAAGCACGCTTGCCATGGAAACCGGATAATTTAACAAGAAAGCTTATAGTGACTCATTTACTGGAAGGGTTAGATGAGATTGACAGATCTATTTTGGAAAGAATTCAAATAGAAGGGTACTGGGATGAAAGCCAATATAATAGGCTTACTGGTCATGGGCAAACTGTACTAACGCTCATTAGTAAACCAACATATGAAGAAGCTGTTTTGAGCTTGCAAGGTCTGTCTGAGAGAACACGGATATTTTTAGAAAAGGTTTCTCCCAGTACAAATATCAGTTCTCTGAAAGCCAGTGTATTACTAATGCATGATTACCATGATAAATTGGTTCCCTCAGAAGAATCGATGAGATTTGCCGGAGAGGTACATGAACTATCAGGTCGTGTCTATCACACAGAGTTTCAGTTGTTTCAGAACGCGGTCCAAGTGCATATGGATGAAGGAAGTAGCATGGGGGTTTTCGGCTTTACAAAAGAGGCTTTCAAATTATATCGACACATGTACAGAATCATGTTGTTGAACAGTTAAATCTATAAATGAAATCGATAGCTGCAAAGTTTCAACGAAAGTTTTTACCATCGATGAAGCACAGTGATTATCGTGTGATGTGGCTCGGCCACATAATTGGTGAGTCTTCATCATGGGCATTGGGAGCTGCTGAAGGATGGCTGATTTACAATATTGCGGAAGGAAATCCTAGTAGTTGGGTTGGTGCTGTTTTTTTTGCTGCAATGCTTCCTTGGTTTATTGTTCCACTAGTAGTTGGTATATTGACTGATAGGTATTCTAGGAAAAAGATTTTAGCGTTTGCTTACATTGTTAGTCTCGCGCACGCTCTAGCTTTAACTGTTTTTGTGTTCACGGGTTTAATAAATGTCTGGGTTATCTTAGTTTTAGCCACAGTGAATGGAGCCGCCCGAGCAGTGCATATGGGAGCAATAGAGGCTTTAACTGCAAATTTAGTTCCAGAAGAAGATATCCCGAATGCGTATACATTTGTTTCCGCCGGATATTATGCAACTCGATTGATCGGACCGGGATTAATAGCTCCTATTATGGACGTTGCTGATATAAAGTGGGTGTTTTTAGGCTGTAGCCTATTTTATGGCTGGGCTCTTTTGCTGGTTTTGCAGATCGGTACTGTCTCAACAGGTGGAATTGAGTCAAGTCGGAATTTTTTGTCCGATACTATAGATGGGTTTAGGTATGCATATGGGAATAGTATGCTCAGGAACCTGATCCTTTTCGTTATGTTTCACTGTATGTTGGTTATGTCCTTTGAGTCAGTTCTGCCAGCGGTTTCAGAACTCCAAATAGGTACTGGTGGTAAAGCTGTAGCATATATGCACATGATGGTAGGGTTTGGGGCTCTAGTTGTGTCAGTTTTTATAGCGCCAATTAAAGATCTGAAATTTATTGGAAATCTTTTTTTGGCCACTGCGATTCTAAGCTCCGCAGGTAATTTCACATTAGCTATATCTACTAGCTTAAACTTAGCTATTTTTGGATCAATTTTGATTGGAATTACACATACAGGATTCATGACTATTTCTACAATTTTTATTCAGACAATCGCCCCTGATAGATTGAGAGGTAGGATTACAAGTATTTATCTAATTCATGCTGGTGGGATGATGAGCTTTTCTTATTTAATTTATGGAGCTCTCGGAGATATTTACAGGCCTTCAAATGTTTTGTTGGTAGGAGTTGTAACATTTACAGTGGTTGTGATAAGTGCAATATTTATGGGTTCATTGAGATCGTTATTCCTGAGTGGTATTCGTGAATTTGAATAATGAAATGAAGGTTAGTGGAATCTTTGAGCAGAGAAATAATAGATAGAGATTTTTACAGGTGGTCAGTGTACGGGTTGTTCGTAACTTGTAACACATTTGGTTTTTTCATAGCAATGACAATAGGAATATTATTGCCGTCGATCGCAGACGAGTTTTCGTTGAGCCCTACCTCACAAGGTATATTTGGTTCCTCCCCTTATTGGGCATATATCTTACTTACCTTGGTGATCACTTGGTGGGTAACTCGCTATTCCCCTAAGGTCATTGTGGCCGTTACGATGCTGTTAAGTTCTCTATGCTTAGCCTTTCAGGGATGGGCCCCGACTTTTTTCTTTCTATTAATTGGTAGATTGTTGTTTGGAATTACTATGATAGCGAGAGAGGCTGCCGGCCCGTTGATAATTCGGCAGTGGCTGACTCAGAGGGAAGTCAATCTAGCTGGAGGAGTCGAAAATCTAGTCTTTGGTTTCATTGTGAGTTCCGGAATTCTAGTTACCCCGGAGTTACTGGATATTTTTGGTGGTGATTGGCGCCCGGTAATGAAGATACTGGCCTTGGTCTTTTTACTCCTTATCGGTCTATGGTTGGTTTTGGTTAAAGATCGTGAAATAACAGCCGAGGTACAAAAAAATGGAAATACTTCTTATGTAGAAAAAAATAACCAGGGATTGAGTAGATCAATATTAAAAAAAGCCCTTAGTTATAAGGAAGTATGGATCGCTTCATTTGGGTTTTGTGGGGCATTTATGGCATTCACTTCGTTTAATAGTTTTTTACCCACTATGTTTTTAGAGTCCTATGGTATATCTCTTAGTAAGTCTAGTTTTGTAGCCGCAAGTTATGTGTTTCCAGGAGGGATTTCAGGCATAATTGCAGGTTATTACATTAGGGGTAAAGAGATGAGGACTCCGGTGTTAGTTATTGCGGGGGCTGTTATCGCCATAACCTTTCTAGGTATGACATACACAGAGAATTATCTTTTCTTGCTTATCCTCGGAAGCATAAACGGATTGGCGTGGGGTTTTTTCCCGATCTTATATATGGTGCCATATCACCTTGATGATATAAGGCCGAGAGAAATCGCTGTGGCAGTCGCTCTAGTCTGGACCATAGCATCGCTTGGTTTATCTATAGGCCCATATTTAACTGGTTACATTCAAGAAGTCACTGATGATCTTCGTTTATCATTAAGAATAGTTGCTCTTGCCCCAATTACGGTATTAATAGCGGGATTAATGTTGAAATTGACAGAGAATTCCAAAAATGGCGATATTAAATTTCCAGATAAAAAATGTGAGGCTATTTTATAAATTTTCATGTAAATGAGTAGTTAATCACCACCATAAAAGGAGGTATACATGTCACAGTTGAGGAAAAACAGCGCGAAAGAAAAATTGAATAACGGTGAATTAGTTATTGCAGTCGCTTGTCATGATACGGATATGATTGATGTTTTGGGTGCATCTGGACTGGTTGATGCGATTTGGATAGAAATGGAGCATGGCCCTGTCACATGGGCCATGCTTAGCGACATATCTAGAGCATGCGATTTGTGGAATATGACATCCATAGTTAGGGTTAATAACAATGACCCATGGTTGGTCGGCCGTGCGTTGGATCGAGGGGTTCAAGGAGTGGTTGTACCACACGTAAATAACAAAGAGGAAGCCGATAGGTTGGTAAAGGGTGGTAAATTCGCTCCTCAGGGACTGAGAGGTATGGCTGGATCTAGGCAAGGATTGGGAGTCGATGACTATATTAGAAAAGCGAACGATGAAATTATGCTGGTTGCTCTGATAGAAGATGTTGTAGCAATAAATAACTTGGAAGAAATACTCTTGGTGGACGAAATTGATTGTTTTATGGTGGTGCCAGGTGATCTATCTCAAACGATGGGATCAGAATATCTTGGCCGGCCCAATCACCCAGATGTTCAAGCTGTTATAGAGAGAGCTATGGGTAAGATTGTTGAAGCTGGATTTTCAACCGGTTCAACTGCTGACGATGATAACATCGGGGCCTTAACTACTGCTGGAGGCCAATTGTTTCTATGTAGTTTTCAAAGTTATATCAATAAAGGGCTGGAGCAGTTGAGAAAGAAGAGTAATTTATAGACACTATGAATCTAGCACAGATATGAGTTTCTATTAAACCTTCAGGGGCCACCGGATATATGTGAATGGGTTGCTTTCATATTAGGATCCCAATTGTTTGATAAAACTGGCCAGGGAAGCACACCACACCGGTTGGCCCAAGATTCATATGATTTCACCATGTCTCTAAGCCGATTTCTTTCACTGTCTGCCAAATTTTCTAGTTCGGTTCTGTCTTTGCTCATGTTATATAACTCCCATCCTTTGCCAATCTCACTTACAATCTTCCAATCTCCGTCCCTCATGGCTTTGTTTCCTTCGTGTTCCCAAAATATTGGTTGCTCTCGTTTCCATGAATTCTCAGAAAGAGCCTTGTAAAAACTACGCCCCTCAATTGGAGTTATAGGTTGTCCATTTAATTCTGTAGGGTATCCTGCACCTGCTATTTCATACAACGTAGCCGATATATCAATGATGTGCGTGGGGTCATGAACAATGGATGAAGATTTAATGCCTTCCGGCCAATTAATTATAAAGGGTGTTGATATCCCACCTTCGTGTGTCCATCGTTTAAATAGTCTAAAGGGAGAGTTGCTTGCATTAGCCCAGGGTAGGTCATAACTCATGAATGTGTTTTCTGGACCAGGTCTAGTATCTCTGTGGTTACCAACCTTCATAGCGCTTCCGTTCCTGGTTGGAGAGGAGTACTGGCTTGGAGTTGGGTATAGAGTGTCTTCAGCTAAGAATTCCGCACAACCTCCATTATCAGAAAGGAACATTATGACCGTCTCTTTATCGACAGATAGTTCCTTCAACTTGGCAATAATTCTACCAATACCTTGATCCATCCTGTCGATCATTGCCGCATACACTGCCATCCTTAAGTCTTCCCAAGCTTTGTCGGGTGCATCTGACCATGAAATCGCGCTTTCCTCCTTGGGAGATATGTCCCATTTGGAATTTAGAATCTTAAGTGCTTTCAATTCTTCATGTCTGTTTTTCCTCAGTTCATCCCACCCATCTCCGTAGGTGCCTTCATATTTCGCTATATCCTCTTCCAATGCATGCAGGGGCCAATGTGGTGCTGTGTAAGCTATATGCATAAAGAAAGGTTGGCCTACAGAATCATTAATCATTGATATTGCGTTGTCTGTTATCGCATCAGTTAAATAAAAATCCGGTGTGTCTATGTCGATGAACTTGTCATTGCGCATGAGTGTTTTTGTGTTGAAGTAGTTCCCACCCCCTGCAACGATACCGAAAAATTCATCAAACCCTCTCTGTGTAGGTATCGGGTGTTTCTCGTCACCTGCATTCCACGAGTTGGGACTTAATAGGTTATAAGCGCCACCAACGTGCCATTTTCCTGACATTAAAGTTTTATATCCCGAGTTTTTCAGGACTTCAGCAATGGTTGCACAATCCCTATTTAGATAACCTTCATAGCCTGGAATACTTGAGGGGGTCACCATGTGCCCCACGCCTGTTTGTTGTGGATTGAGACCAGTGAGTAGTGCAGCTCGTGAAGGACAACAGCGAGCCGAGTTATACATCTGGGAAAACTTTAGTCCGCTTTCTGCCAATTTATCCAAGTTGGGTGTTTTGATTTCTGATCCGTAACACCCTAGGTCAGAAAAACCCATGTCGTCTGCAAGAATTAATATTATATTTGGCTTTTGCTTCATCATATATTCCTGATATTAAATAAATTGGTGATTTGACCTTATACCAAAAAAGGTATTCAATCCATGTATAAGAAAAGTGAAATTTTATAAATATAAGGGCTGTAACCTGATGAGATATGACACGATTATTGTTGGAGCGGGATCTGCTGGCTCCGTTCTGGCTAACAGACTTTCCGAAGATCCTAGAAGGTCGGTTTTGCTTCTTGAGGCTGGTCCTGACTACCCAAGTGGAGTGGGAATGCCAGACCATATCAAATACGGGATACAACCCTGGTACGCTTCGGTAGATTCCCTTATAGCACTGGATCCTGAAATCGCACATACTTGGGGATATACGGCTTATTCCACTCCGGAGCGGGGCGATACATTTTTACTGCCTAGAGGTAAAGTGACTGGAGGGTCCAGCGCGATTAATGGTCAAGTGTGGTTCAGAGGTATTCCAGAAGATTTCGATGAATGGGAATCATTAGGTAATTCGGGTTGGTCGTTTCTTGATGTATTACCTTTTTTTAGAAAATCTGAAAATGACTTAGATTTTGCGGGGGATGATTTTCATGGGTCAGAAGGTTTTATATCGGTTAAGAGATATGGCGAAGATGACCTTCTGCCTAGTCCCAAAGCTTTCGTGAATGCATGTGTCGCAGCTGGATTCGCAAAAACAGATGATATGAATCATCCAGATTCGACTGGGGTAGGGTACTATCCTCTTAATCGTGTGGATGGCTATAGGTTGAGTACTGCCGTCACCTATATTGAAAGTGCTCGAAATCGACTTAATTTTACATTAAGGTCAGATGTACATGTCCATCATATACTCATGACAGATACTAAAGCGGTTGGAGTTAGAGTTGAATCCTCAGGGGAAGTTTTTGATGTTGAAGGGGAGCAAATTATTTTATGTGGCGGTGCTATTAATTCCCCTCAAGTTTTAATGTTGTCGGGGATAGGTCCTAAATCACATTTGGAAGAATTG
>CEUY01205489.1_pt1 | contig 12082 bp, 10 predicted proteins | sample 361481 | NCBI WGS metagenome assembly CEUY01 (sample SAMEA2622737, study PRJEB7988) | marine metagenome | isolation source: saline water (ENVO:00002010), including
GTTTAATTTTACTATCTAGCTTATATCTAATCCAATCTTGAATTTCAGAACGGTTAACTAGTTTCTCAGCATAATCAATTAAATCATTGAAATCTAAGTATGAAAGTTCTAGCTTTTCTTTTTTATAATACTTAAACATCTTATCTGCTAAAATACAGATAACCTGGCTAATTTTATAGTTTTGTAAGTTTGTAATTTGGTCTAAAATATCATTAATACGCTCAAACTCTTCAAGCTTAAATTCGTCTAAATCAAAACTTAATGATTCTACATATTTTTTAGGAAGTATTGAACTATTAGCCTTAACCTTATCTCTTGTTGTAAATACAGTTAAGAATAAATCGATAAGCTCTTTTTGGCTACCTTGTTCTGCTAAAATAACATCTAGTTTTTCAGCACTTTTTAAACCATTACCAGTTCCTGCTGCAAAACCAGCAGTCATAATTTCTTTCCAGCGTGCTCTTGTTGATAAGTCAAAATCTAAAATTTGTGCAGTAAGGCGGTCCTCATCAAAACTCTTAACATTAAATTCAACCTTTAACTGCTCAATAAAGTTATCAATACCGTTGGCATCTTCTAGCATTTTATAGAAGCGATTTTTCTGATTTAGCACGTTATTAACAGCTTCGGTTAGTGAGTGCTCACCCAATAAGTTAATTACTTGAGAAAAAAGAAGTTTATTTGTATCAATTTGCTGTTTTAATGCTTTAAACCAAGCTTTTCTAAGCAATCTGCGAGAGTCTCTTTCTTCAATTAAAGTGAAAGAACTTGGTATTCCTGCCTCAAGCGGGAACTTACGTAATAGAGTTTCACAAAAACTATGAACTGTACTAATATTTAAACCTACAGAATCATCAATAACCTTTGTTAAAAGTGTACGAGCATAAATTAAATCGCGTGTTGTTGGCTTGCGTTGTAGTAACATATCAAGCTCATTCATTAGCTCACCATCAGACATTTGCAGCCACTCTGCTAATTTTTCAATAAGTCTATTCTGCATTTCCATTGCTGCAGCTTTTGTAAATGTAATAGCTAATACTTCAGAAATTTGTAAATATTGGTCATTTAATAATAAACGTAGAATTCTTTGAGTTAAAACGTGTGTTTTACCCGTACCAGCAGATGCAGATACCCACACCGAACTTTCAGGGTTCGATGCTTTAAGCTGCAATTTAGTAGCTTTTTCTGATATTTTTTGCTGTTGTTGTGCTAATTCCACTGTTGTTTACTTTCTATTTTAACTACAATCTGTTTTTTATAGGTGCTACTTTATAAATAATGTTAGATCCATTACCTGTCCATTTTATATTACCATCGTAAGAACCATCTCCACCATCTACAAGTTCATCAATACTTTCATGTAATGCTGGTGCATAATCTGTTAAGTTTGTAATATATACCCAAATTGAACATTCATCTCCGGCTGCACAGTAGCCATTATTATAACTTTCTGCACTTCCCCAATCATTTTTATTGTTAAATGCAAACATATAAACAAAGTTATATTTATAATGTTCTAGCTTATCATTACTAACTACAGAATATGATAAATAAGGGCCATTCCAACCTTTTACACCAGGATCTTCAACTAAATCAATAACTCTAGCTCTATGGAATTGACCATTAGAAGAATCGGTACTATCAAATGAAAGTTGCTGGCCTGTGTCTAAATAATATTGCTCCCAAGCTTTTCCTACTTCTCTTAGCTCTTGCACTAAAGATGTTGCATTTGCTTTAGCTATGGCACTGTAAAGAGCAGCACCACTAATTACACTTAGCGCTCCAAATATTGCTAAGGCAATTCTTGCATCAAGTCCAAACATCGCTGCTTTTTTCATATTTTACCCCTATAATGACCAGTTAATAAATAATATCAAAAATTATATCATATGTTATGTGTAATAATCAAAAAAAACTAGGCTTAACCTAGTCTTTTTTAATAAATTTCTATTTTGAACTTCTTCTGTCTAACCTTGTAATTGCTACTGTTGTTAAGTCATCTGTTAGTGGTTTAATAACTGTTGAGTCAAACTTTTCAATTAAATATTCAAATTTTGTTTTATCACTATCATCTGCTTGAGCTTCTTTTAGCATTTTTAATAAGCCATCATCTAACCAGCGGCTACCGTCTTTATGAGTTTCTTCTGTTAATGCATCAGAGTAACCAATTAAAGTATCACCAATATCTAAATGTATTGTTTGATGTGTAAAGTCTGTATCTTCTAAATGCTTAACTAAACCAAGTGGGAAGCCCCTACCTGTTAAAGCATACGGCTCTGAACCATCATCTTTAAGAACAAATAAATCTGGGCTATTTGATGCTACATATTCTGCATTACCTGTTTTTGTATTTAAAACTAAGTAAACCATTGCACAAAATTCATCACTTGGTAAAGCCTCTTTTAATGCTGTGTTTAAATACTTAATAGCCTTTTTAGGTTCTAATAAAACTGCTGGATCAGCCTGTGCAATAAGCAAGTCTAACCTTACAGTGTTTAAAGCTGAATAAACCCCATGCCCTGAAAAATCTGCTAAAATAAATAGAACATTATTATCGTCTAACTCCATAGCTTTCCAATAGTCACCAGCTAATTCACTAGATGACTTAAAGATTGATTCAATTTGTAAACCATGATTATCCTGAATCGCCTTTAGCTGTTTTTTAGAAGGCATAATAGAGTTTTGAGTTTTCTTTGCCTTTTCTAACTCGTGACTTGTACGAGCCTGGTAAGACTGTAACTCTTTTAATAACTGTCCATTTTTTAAATGAACCCTAGTACGCGCCATTAACTCATAATGATTAATTGGCTTGTGTACAAAATCAACCGCGCCTAGTTTATAACCTGTAACTTTATTTTCAGTTTCTGAAAAAGCAGATAGGAATAAAATAGGTATATCTTTTGTTTTTGCGTTTGTTTTTAGTTCTTTACAAACATCAAAGCCAGAGTCTTCTTCTAGCTGAATATCTAAGAATATGATATCAGGAATGTTATTTAAGGCCAGATCTAATGCCTCAGAAGCCGTTTTAGCCTCTAAGAAATTACTGAATCCAGCCTGTTGTAAAAAGAATTTCACCAAATCTCTATTGTGTTGCTCATCGTCAACAACTAAGATTTTAGCATCCTTAAACTCTTCCATGATTATCATATTTATTAATTTGCCCTAGTTTAGAATTTCAAATTTCTTGTCAAATTGTGACATTTCTAGAATCTTACGAGCATAACCTGTTACATTTTGTAGCTTAATTTCGCAATCTACCTCATTTGCTGTATCTTTAGCTACCATTAGTAAACCTAATGCTGTTGAATCCATATATTCAACATCTTTAAATTCTAGTACAATTTGCTTAGCACCAGATTCTAATGATTCTTTTACTGAGTTTCTAAATGACTTGTGTGTTTCAAAGTTAAAATCTTTATCTACTAGAATAGTAGCGATATTATTCTCCATTGTTAAAACTTGTGCCATAAAACATTCCCCTTATTTTTTACTTATTTTTTTGAGTTAAATACAAATCTACCAAAAAATTCATTTTTAGCATTGTGTATAATCTCTAGAATACTACCTTATATATTCCATATTAAATTCAAAAAAGTAACATTGCAATAGTAAAGTGCTAAAACTACTGTTTTTTAGTCATTTTTTAGTATTTTAGGCCATTTTTTTTAGTGATTAATGATTAATCACCAATATAAAAAGTTTAACTTGTGCTTTTTATAAATTGTGCTATAATCTTATCTATAACAAAAATTAAATATTATATATATTACAAAGGATATTTTAAATGGAGAAAAATCAAGCTTTACAAGCGGCATTATCACAAATTGAAAAACAATTTGGTAAAGGCTCTATCTTTAAAATGGATGGCTCACAAGCTGAAGCAAACATCGAAGCAATCTCTACAGGTTCTATCGGTTTAGACGCAGCTTTAGGCATCGGTGGTATTCCACAAGGTAGAATTATTGAAATCTATGGTCCAGAATCATCAGGTAAAACAACATTAACACTACACGCAATTGCCGAAGCTCAAAAAGCTGGTAAAACTTGTGCATTCGTTGATGCTGAGCACGCTTTAGATATTCAATACGCTGCAAAACTAGGCGTAAACGTAGCAGATTTACTAGTTGCACAGCCAGACTCTGGTGAGCAAGCTCTTGAAATTGTAGACACACTTGTACGTTCAGGTGCTGTTGATATGGTTATTGTTGACTCTGTTGCTGCACTTACTCCAAAAGCTGAACTAGAAGGCGAAATGGGTGACTCACACATGGGTCTACAAGCTAGATTAATGTCTCAAGCTTTAAGAAAACTGACAGGTACTATTAACAAAACAAACTGTACTGTTGTATTTATTAACCAAATTCGTATGAAAATTGGTGTTATGTTCGGTAACCCTGAAACTACAACAGGTGGTAACGCGCTTAAATTCTACGCTTCAGTACGTTTAGACATCAGAAAAATCAGCACAATTAAAAACAAAGATGAAATTGTTGGTTCTTCAACAAGAGTTAAAGTTGTTAAGAACAAAGTTGCACCTCCATTTAGACAAGTTGAGTTTGATATTATGTACGGTGAAGGTATTTCTAAAGTTGGTGAAATCATCGACCTTGGTGTTAAATACGACATTGTTGAAAAAGCTGGTGCTTGGTTCTCTTACGAAGGTGAAAGAATTGGCCAAGGTAAAGAAAAAGTTAAAATATTCTTACAAGAAAACCCTGAAAAAGCTGACGAGATTGAAGCAAAAATCCGTGAAGCTATCTCAGCTAACTAATCTTACTTATATAAAAGAACCACCCGTAATTGGGTGGTTCTTTTATAAATTAGAGAATCCATGCTTCTTATCATTTAAAACTGGATAAAAAACAGAGTTTTCTATGTAACCATAAATACAATGTTTATTACCATGAGATGGCAAATGTATATGAAATATATTTTCTAAACCATCAAAGTCACATCTTCTTGGGACTGTTGATAAAACTTCCTTTTGCTTTTTATTTATATTTCTATGCTTCCCGCAATTTTTTTTATTTTGAACCTCTCCATATGTTAAAGATCCATATTTATTATACATTTCCTTTACCATAGAGTTTAAACAAGTTGGAAAGTTAGATTTTTTATAATCTTTTTTCCAGCCAAACTTTTTATGATTCCAATTCATTACATCTAATAAAAAGTTAAACTTAAATAAATTATTATCTGGATTTAAAGAAGGATCTACAAATATTTCTCTCTTAGATATACCTATATCAGCACCACCAAAAGATGGGGTTTTGCTACCACTAATAATACTTATAGATGTATCTATGTATATTTTTTTACTATTCATATACTAAAAAACATATCAATTTAATTAGTTAAACTTAAATAATAGTTACGTATTGATGATTTTGATATAACTTTAGACGATATCTTACTTGGTGGTAAATCACCCCTTGCATCAAGCCATGGAGACTCTTTGTGAGATAATTCACTTAACCAAGCACCTGTCTTATCACCATAAAAATTAAGAACTTGCTGTATATTTAGAATTTGCTTTTCTGTTAATAAATTTTGTTTTAGTCCATCTGGAATTTCTTTATATGATATAGACATTTCTCCTTTGTGAACCTGAAATAAATCCATATTAACAGGTCCATTTACCCATGCTTGAAATTCTTCTTCAAATAATGGCTCATTTTCCCAAACTAAATTCCAAGCTTGAGAGTAGTAACATAATTTCTGTAATTTCATTGTTGACATATAACCACCTGTAGTATCTAGTATATATTTTGCAACATCAAAAATATTAGCCATAATTTTAACTTTCTAATAAATCTATTAATATTTATTCTTATTATTTATGTACTATAATACAAATTTTTCTAAAAATCAAGATCCATACAACCATTGGTACATTTACATGTGTTATTTTTACAATAAAAACAGTGGTCAAGCTGACACAGCTTGCGCTGTCCGCGTAGGACAAAATAATATTTTACTTAACAATAGATTCTTTTGGTAGAGTATTAAACATTCTTTTAAACTCTCTACTAAACTGTGAATAACTTTGATAACCTACTGCAAAGGCTGCTTGGTTTGCCTTATAGTTTTGGTTTTCTATTAAATCTTTAGCTTTGGTAAGCTTTGTTTCTTTTATTAACTGCAAAGGTGCTTTTTTAGTTAACTGCTTAAAGTGCCTATAGTAAGTAGCAACGCTCATCCCGCAATTTTCTGCCAGTAACTCTATAGAAATGTCTTTGTCTAAATTAGCATATATGTAATTTAAAGATTTATGCAATCTTGATAGTGTTGAGTTATCATCTAGCAGATTATATAAAACATTAGTATTACTTTCTTTTAGTATGTAGTAATAAAGCTCTTTTAATAACCCATCTGCAAATAAATATGATTTTTCTTTTGACTGTAAAACCTCTAAAAGCCTAGAAGATGCCTCCATCATACTATCTGTAAGATTAGATGTGTAGATAATTTCCTTATGAGAGTTTATATTTGAGCTATCTAATGCATTTTTAATAGATTCTAATATTTTTAGGTCAATTTCTATAATAATTGCATAAAATGGGTTTTCTTTAGATGCTGAAGTTTCACATTCTAAAGGCAATGTTGCAGGCACTATAAGATAGTCACTATCACCATACTTATACTTAATATCATTTAAATATAAGTTTTTATAGCCCTGCCCTACAATAATAATACAGTTTTTATAAATAACCTTATGTTTATTTAAAGACTTTGTTGAATAAAATACCTTTACACTATCCAGAAATGTATCTGAATAATCTTCTTGCTTAACTAAAGCTTCTATATTTTTTATTAGTTTTTCTTTCATGATTAAAATATATCTTCTTTTTAACTATTTTTCAACAAATGACATCAGTATTGATAAGATTATGCATATTTATGCAAAAATTGGATATTTCATTTTTTACAATTTCCATTAATATATTACATATAAAAATAAATGAAAGGATTTTATTATGACAAAACCACTAATCGTTATTACAGGTGCTAGCTCAGGTATTGGCGCATCAATTGCTACAACATTTGCAAAAGCAGGCCATGCTTTACTATTATTAGCTAGAGATGTAAAAGCAATGGAAGAATTAAAACTAGAAAACACTATTTGTAAATCTGTTGATGTAACAGATGCAGATGCATTAAATGCAGCAATTAAACAAGCAGAAGAAACTTACGGTAAAACAGAATGTATTGTTAACTGTGCTGGTTTAATGTTACTTGGCGATATTGAAAACCAAGAAAAATCAGAATGGCAAAAAATGTACGATGTTAACGTTGTAGGATTACTAAATGGTATGCAAGCTGTATTAAGCGATATGAAAGCTAGAAATTCAGGTACTATTATTAATATTTCATCAATTGCTGGCCGTAAAACATTCCCTGCGCATGCTGCTTACTGCGGTACTAAATTTGCAGTGCATGCAATTAGTGAAAATGTAAGAGAAGAAGTAGCAGACAGTAACGTAAGAGTTATTACAATTGCACCAGGTGCTGTAGAAACTCCACTACTAAGCCACACTTCATCACAAGAAATTAAAGATAACTACCAAGCATGGAAAGAATCTATGGGGGGCGTATTAGCTCCTCAAGATATTGCTGATGCAGTAGCTTATGCATTTAACCAACCACAAAACGTTTGTGTTAGAGAAATTGTAGTAGCTGCAACTCGTCAACAACCATAATTAATTAAAGCCACTCTGTAAAGGGTGGCTTTTTTATATAAACTCTATGGCTGATTTAAAATAGGTATATATTTTTGATATAAGTATACATAATCACTGTCTGATGAATTCCTCATTCTAATACTACCTTCATCAACATTATATGTACCATCGATTTTTTCATCATATGCTTTAGCTATATTAACAGGTACTTTTCTTGCGTTAATCCACAGGTTACACAACTGCCCTGCTGCACAAACTGGTATTGATGCCTCATTAGTCCATGACTCATTAATTGCCCTAATAATAAATGAATGAACATCCGAATCTAACAAACCATCAACACCTGAATCAAATGTTGTTCCTACTTCATATGCTAAATATGGACCATTCCAGCCTGAAACTGTTGGATCTGTAACTAATGCATTAACATCAAAAATAGAGCCTGTTAATGGTAAGTCTTGCCCTGTATCAAGCATGTAGCTTTCAATACCTTTAACAACTTCATTCATTTTTACAGTTAATGAAACTAACTTAGCCTCTTGTATTGCGCTATATAGTGCTGCGCCACTTATTACACTTAGCGCTCCAAAAATTGCTAAGGCTATTCTGGCATCAAGCCCAAACATTGCTGCTTTTTTATTATACATAACTTACATCTCTCTATTAATATTACATAACAAATACTATTATACTTTAGCATATATGATATAAAATCACTATATATCAGCTAAAAATCATAAAGCTAATGTTACATTTTAAGCACAAAAAAGCCGCCATATAGGCAGCTTATTTTTTATTAATGGGCATCGTTCCAGTTTTTACCAACACCAATATCAGCTTTAAATTTAACTTGTAAATCAACTGATGATTCCATAATGTCTTTAATATATTCAGATACTTCTGCAACTTGTTCATCTGGGATAGTAAACACTAACTCATCATGAATTTGCATTAGCATTTTAGATTCTGGATATTTAGTTTCTAAAGCTTCTTCAATTTTAGGCATAATAATTTTCATAATATCAGCATTGGCACCCTGCATAGGAGCGTTTACCGCACCACGCATAGCATTGCCTTGTACAATTTTATTGCTTGATGCTGCCTCAGGGATATGAATACGACGACCGTAAATAGTTTCAACATAGCCTAAGTCTGATGCTTTTTGACGTTGCTCTGACATAAACTGCTCTAAGCCGTTAAACATACGGTAATATTCTTCAATAATTTGCTTACCTTCAGCATTACTTACACCAATTTGCTTAGCTAATGAGAAAGGACCCATACCATAAACAATACCAAAGTTAACAGCTTTAGCTTTACGTCTGTGCTCACTTTCTGTAGAACCAAATAGTTTCATAGCTGTAAAGCTGTGGATATCTTTATCTTGGTTGAATGCCTCAATAAGTGGCTTAATGTTAGCCATGTGCGCTAAAATACGTAACTCTGCTTGTGAATAGTCAATAGAAACAAAGCTTCTACCTTCTGCAGGTACAAATGCCATACGGATTTTTTGACCATCAACTGTTCTAATAGGAATATTCTGTAAGTTAGGGTTTGATGATGCAAAACGACCTGTTGAAGCACCTACTTGGTTATAAGAAGTGTGAATTCTACCAGTTTTCTTATTAATATAAGTTGGTAAAGCATCTACATAAGTAGACTTTAGCTTAGTTAAATGACGGAACTGCTCAATCTTTTTAGCAATTTCATGGCCTTCTTCTGCTAGCTTTTCTAAAACTTCCTGGCCTGTTTTCCAACCTGTTTTAGTTTTTTTACCACCTGGTAGTTCTAATTTACCAAATAAAATCTCACCTAATTGCTTAGGAGATGAAATATTAAACTCTTCGCCTGCAATATCATAAATTTCTTGCTGTAAAGCTTCAGCCCTGTTAGCAAAGTCTATTGATAGCTCATTTAATTTAGCTAAATCAACGTGTACGCCATGCTCTTCCATTTTAAATAGAGTATCAATAACTGGGCGCTCAATATCTGTATATACTTTAGCTAATATTGGCTCTTTTGCTAGCATATCTGCAAAAATTTCATATAAACGTAGTGTAATATCAGCGTCTTCAGCTGCATAAGCAACAGCTTTTTCTAAATCTATATCTGCAAATGTTTGGTTTTTAGTTAAACCTAGTTCGCTAAACTTAATTGTTTTATGGCCTAAATAGATATCTGATAGGTCATCCATATTATGACGGTGCTTACCACCGTTTAACGTAAATGACATTACCATTGTATCATCAATATTATTAAATAATACATCATACTTAGCTAAAACATGCATATCATATTTTAAGTTTTGACCAACTTTAATAATACGATCATCTGCTAATACCGGACGTAGCTTTTTAAGAACTAGCTCCATATCTAGCTGATCTTCATTAGTTGAAAACATATCTGTACCTGTATTATGTGCAACAGGAATATAGCAAGCCTTACCAGCTTCAGTTGCTAGGCTAATACCAATTAAATTAGCGCTAATGCTATCTAATGAGTCTGTTTCTGTATCAATTGCGAAGTACTTAGAATCATATAAACGCTCAATCCATACATCTAACATATCTACACTATTAACTAGCATATAGTTTGATGTATCAATTTGAGTAGCTGGGCGATCTTCATCTTCAGCAGCTGCCTCAATTGTAGGCGCGTTAGGATCTTTTTGTAAATAACCACCTGCTAATTTTTTAGCCATAGACTTAAAGCCTAAGAACTCTGCGTACTTAACAGCTTCTTCAGTTGTAATTTCGTAGTTATGTAAGTACTTATTAACCTCATCGTAAATATCTGTTTTTAAACTAGCTAATTCTCTTGAAATAAAGGCATCATCCTTATAAGTCTGTAGGTTTTCTTTTAGCTTAGCTTTAGTAATCATTTCAATATTATCATACAGATTCTCTAGTGTTCCATACTCATTAATAAGCTGTGCTGCAGTTTTAGGACCAACTGACTTAACACCTGGAATGTTATCAACAGAGTCACCAATTAAAGCCTGCACTTCTACAACCTTATCTGGCGTTACACCAAACTTATCCATAACTTCATCTTCACGAAGTTCTATTTGTTTACCTGCATCAAACATGTAAACACCGTCTGTAATTAACTGCATTAAGTCTTTATCTGATGAAACAATTACAAGCTCATATTTTTCTTTATCAATTTTTTCAGCAAAAGTTGCAATGATATCATCAGCCTCAAAACCAGGCTCTTTTAATACTTGAAGACCTAAAGACTTTAATAAAGGCTCTACATATTCAAATTGCATACCTAGCTCTTCAGGTGGAGCTTTCCTGTTTGCTTTATATTCTGTGTATAAGTCATTTCTAAATGTTTTAGAACCACTATCTAATGCAACAACGCACATATCTGGGTTTAAGGCATCAATAGTCTTCATTGTCATATTTGCTAAACCGTATAAAGCGTTTGTGTGTAAACCATCTTCTCTTGTTAATTCACGAATAGCATAGAAGGCTCTAAATAAGAAGTTATAGCCATCAATAATTATTACTTTTTTCTTTGCTGTCATATTTTTTCTTTCTCTTTTCGCTGCGCTTGGCTTTTTGTCTTGCTGGACATGCTGAACATACGATGTTCGATCCGATTATTGGTATTTTTTATGCAATATTTGCTTAATTTATATTTAATGTGGTCGAGCTGAATCAGCTCGCCCTGTCTGGGAAGACAAAAACGTGGTAAGTTTGTAAAAAAAGAGCACAACAAAACTTACCACGTAACAAAAAATTGAGTCTCTTATAAATGATTTTTTAGAATTAAACAAAGTTTAACATTATTTTATATTTTCTTCTAGTACTTTATAAAAAATACAGACAATAAAATGCCTGTATTTTTATCAATTTAGTTAGGGTTTCGTACTGGTGATGATTTAAAGTACATGTAATTTCTTATAGCAGATGCAGATCCATACCTAATATTACCAGTAAAACCAGATCCATCATCGTATTTTTCATCAAAGTCTTCTAAGAATGATAGTGAATCAACAAAATCCACATTAATCCATAAATTACAGTTATTTTCAACACATGCAGCTGTAGCTGAGTTAAGTGATGCACCCGGTGCATCTGCCTTATAAGCAAATAATCTAAACCTACTAACAGCACCTTGTGAACCATACTTGTGTTCCATTGTTGGTAAATACGGACCTTCCCAGCCTGCGATATTTCCTGAATTTGTAAATAATGCTGTATCATAAAATGTTACAAACGGTGCAGAACCTTGCGAGTAAGGTAAAAGACGGTCAGTATCTAGATAAAATGTATCAAATGCTTTTTCAACTTCTTTAATTTCTGTAAGTAATGAAACTAACTTTGAGTCTTGTATTGCGCTGTATAAAGAAGCACTTGAAATAACCGACAATGCTCCAAAAACTGCTAAGG
>CEUY01197031.1_pt1 | contig 12076 bp, 10 predicted proteins | sample 361481 | NCBI WGS metagenome assembly CEUY01 (sample SAMEA2622737, study PRJEB7988) | marine metagenome | isolation source: saline water (ENVO:00002010), including
GGAGCTAAGGAAAAGGTTGATAGCCGGCTGCTGGAAGAAGACTTGAATAAATATCTGTCATGGTTTTTCATCCATGGAAATTTGCAAAATGCGACCGCCGGTGTTGTCAAACAATTGAAATTCAAGCGGGAAGGAATCGAAGAACCCTTTCAGTTCATTCCGGATTGGAAGCCAGTTGAAAACAGGTTTCGAGCGTCACGTGGAGTGATCTTTAGCGAGTTGCAACGCGTTCATCAGGCTGAGAGCTTTGGTGAAGCGATGGGATTGGGTTGGGAACGAACGAAACAGGATTTGCAGCGTGTCGGTCAGACGCTGGGTTGGATTGCTAACGGAACTGCATCGGTGCGCGATCTGGGCGGGCCGGTAATGATTCTCCAGGTTGCCCAAAATGAAGCGGCTGTGGACGTCACACGATTGTTGTTGTTCCTGACGATGCTGAGTGCCAATCTGGCGATTCTTAACTTCCTGCCCATTCCGGTATTGGACGGTGGGCATTTTGTCTTTTTGACGATCGAGTTGATCACACGTAAACCGGTAAGCGAGAGAATTCAGGGATCGTTGTCCGTGCTGTTTCTCTTCCTGCTGCTTGGTTTCATGTTGTTTATCGTTTCCAACGATATCCTGAGACTTTGGTTTTAGCGATTCGGTGAATTGACATAGAGGCTTGTGCTAGTGATAGGGAATTCGATAGAGGTCGTATTATTCGATGCGGTCGGTACGGTGATGTATCCTCAGCCGGGGATTGCAGAAGCGTACGTGGAAATCGGAAGTCGTTATATTGAGGACCTTAGCACGGAAGAAGTGCTAGCTCGATTTAAGACGGTCTTTGCTTCCATCTTTAGTGCGGAGAATGCGTCTCAGCCTGTGACTGAAGCATCCACCGTTGATGCCTGGCGTCGCGTGGTTCAGGGAACCTTTCCGGAGTACGACGATGTCGGAGGCGAACTCTTTCAGCAACTTTGGGATCATTTTGCAGCCTCGTCATCCTGGGGTGTTTACGAAGATGTTGCCGGCTGTTTTGACCGGGTGTTGGCAGCAGGATATCAAATCGGGATTGCTTCTAACTTTGACAGTCGACTGGAGAAGATTGTGGAAAATGATCCTGTTTTAAGCCAGGCTCATCACGTCTTCCATTCAGCACAATTAGGATGGAATAAACCGGCGAGCGGTTTTTGTGACGGAATCACCAATCGCTTAGGCGTGGCAGCAAGCAATATTGTGCTTATTGGTGACCGCATCGATAACGATATTCAGCCAGCTTTGGCAGCAGGCTGGCAGGGAATCTGGTTGGATCGTGACGAAGTTGGCAGTGCAGAGAGTTTGCCGTTCCAGAGAATCAGCGGCTTGGGCGAATTGCTTTGAGGGATTGCCGGCCAAAGTGGCAAGCAGACGTTAGGGTTTAAGCAGCATCTCGTTGGTCGCTGGTGGCCGTAACGATTCCATCTTGCAGTGCGACCATTGTGATCTTATGTTTTCGTGCGTATTCGAGGACTTCAGGCTCATTAATAATGATCGTATGTCCTGCTTCGATCGCCAGGCATTTGCCTCCCGCAGCCTTAATCGATTCAAGAGTCCCGACACCGATAGCGGGGACGTCAAACCGACTGTCCTGTTGCGGTTTTGCAACTTTGACGACCGTGAAATCACCTTGCCGACAAAGCTCACCTGCTCGTTGGATACAAAGGTCCGTTCCTTCCACGGCTTCCACGGCGAGTACTGCCTGGTTTTTGACTACCACGGTTTGTCCAACGTCCAGCCCGCCCATTTGTTTGGCTAGCTCCCAACCAAATTGAATATCAAGCTGTTGTGCTTTGGATATTTTTGACCCAGTTAGATTGCCTTCTTTCACGAGTAACTCCGGTGCAAAATGAGTGGCGGGTAAGACGAAAATGCCATGACGTTCAAATAGATTAACGAACGCCAGTAGGAACGTATCATCTTTGCGATCTTTCTTTTTGGTGACGATGAAATCATAGAACATTCGCAGCGTGGCACGGTCGGGAAGATAGTCGAGCCAGGCAAATCTTCGGAAGTACTTAACTTTGTGGACTTTGCCGGCAAACGTTATATGTTGTGCTCCATGTTGTTTGAAGAAGCGAATGGCTTTTCCCACTTTGGCGATCGGCCCCATGGTAAATGCGTCACATTCCTTTGCCAGTTCGGGATCAGCATGTCCGCGAATTCCAACGCCGATAACTTTATATCCCTGTTTCTTGAGACTGCGTGCCACCACGACCGGATAATCGCCCCAGCCAGCAAGCAGGCCGACGGCATCAGCATCAAGACGGGTTTCTGAAGTTAACGCAGGGACGGCATTCACAGCTAGGCAGCATCCTGTTGAGAATTGTCATCTCCGGTGGTTGCCGGTGTTTGAGAATCGAGTAGCTTTTCGAGCTTCTTCATGCGTTTCAATAACGCGGGTAGTTTGGCGAGTGCCGCAGATTCTTTCATCGATTGGCGGGCATCACGACAGGGCGTGCCAAAGTATGTCCCTTTCGATAAACTGCTGATGACTCCACTTTGGGCACCGATCATGGTTTGCGCTTCGATGGTTGCATGGTCAGTAACTCCCGCCTGGCCTCCCATGACGACATAGTCTCCGGTCACAGAACTACCGGCAATGCCGACCTGAGAGCAGAGGAGGTTGTGTTTTCCGATTTGACAGTTATGACCGATTTGTACCAGGTTATCAATCTTTGTTCCCTGGCCAATCGTTGTGGTCGAGAACGTTCCGCGGTCCACGCAGGCGTTGGCACCGATTTCCACTTCGTCTTCTAAAACGACATAGCCAAGTTGGTCTGATAATTCGTGTTGGCCGCTGGAGGAATCGTAGCCGAAACCATAGGCGCCTAGTACACAGCCGGCGTGCAGGATGCAGCGATTTCCGACGCGTGTATTGTCGTAGATAACCACTCCCGGAAAAATGATGACTTGTGATCCAATGCTGGAACCGTCCATGATGACGGAGTTTTCTAAAATGCACGTTCCCGAGCCGATAGTAACGTCATCGCCGATAACAACTCCGGCATTAATGGACACGTCCTCGCCGATAATCGCGGTTGGGCTTACTGTAGCCGTTGGATGGATTCCGGGAACACGCGGCTTCATCATCTTGCGGAAAAGGCGCACAACTTTAGCGAAGGCTTCGATAGGTTTTTCTACGCGGATGACACTTTTACCGGAATCGATTGAGATCAAAGCGTCTCGGGAAACCACTGCAGCGACGAACTTAGATTCCTCGAACTCACGAAGGTTTTTTTCATCATTGGCAACAGTGATCCAGTCTGCAGTGCCTTCGCGAATGGTACCGGCATCAGTGATGAGCAATTCCGGATTTCCCTCGAGTTCTGCTGAAAGAAAATCAGCGATTTCACCCAACGTGATTGATTTGGAGGTCATCGGTCTCGGAATCCTTTCCGGGCTGTGATTAAAAAGCGAGTGTGTTATTTGTAGCTCACAAATAATCTAGCGAAATTGGCGAATCGCTCCAAGATGAACCGAGCGATTTATGGTGTATCCTAATGTAGCTGTGACAGATTCCTTTCGATTCTCTGGCAGGGGAATCTGGTATACTGACCAGTCTTAATCCCAATCCATTCAATCCAATTAGGTGAAATCATGCAATTCATTCGTCGTACCGCTGTGCTGTTTATCATTGGCGTATTGAGTTCTCCGACGGTCGAGGCTGAGGATTGGCCTCAGTGGCGTGGACCAACACGAGATGGAGTCTGGCATGAAAAAGGGATCATCTCGAAATTTGAGACCGAGGAAATTGCCTTGAAGTGGAAGGTGCCTGTTGGCTCCGGGTATAGTGCTCCGACGGTTGCCAATGGCCGAGTGTATCTCACGGACCGTACGACCGAACCGGTTCAGTCGGAGCGAGTGTTGTGTTTTGACGAGCAGACGGGGCAGACGATCTGGGAATATTCGTACGAATGCGAATACAAGATTGGCTATACTGCCGGTCCCCGGGCGGCTGTCACCGTGTTGGACGGAAAAGCGTATGCGTTGGGAGCGATGGGGCATTTTCATTGCTTTGATGCCAAGAGCGGTGACATTCAGTGGCAACACGATTTAAACGCAGAATACGATATTCAAATGCCGATTTGGGGGATTGCCGGTTCACCCTTAATTGTTGACTCTACGGTCATCGTTCAGCTGGGTGGGAAATCAGCAACCGTGGCGGGGTTTGATATCAAGACTGGTAAAGAGCAGTGGACGGCTTTGAAAGACCGGGCCTGTTATGCATCTCCTCTGCTCATTGAGCAAGCGGGGAAGCAGGTGGTGGTTGTCTGGACGGGCGATTCTGTTGCTGGTTTGGCACCACAAAGTGGTGAAGTCTACTGGCAGCACATTTGGCCCCCGAGTCGAATGCCTATCGGAGTGGCAACGCCGGTCAAATCCGGCAATCAGTTGTTCTTAACCAGTTTTTACGATGGTTGTATGCTGCTCGACTTAGCTCAGGACAAACTGGCGGTGAAGCAACGTTGGCAACGCACGGGCGAGGATGAACGCCACACCGATGGTATTCATTCGATTATCAGTACTCCCATTGTGCTTGGCGGTCATGTCTACGGAGTGGACAGTTATGGTGAACTGCGATGTTTGGATTTGAAGACGGGTGATCGTGTCTGGGAAGACCAGACTGCGACTCCCCGGGCTCGCTGGAGCACGATTCATTTTGTGAAGAACGGCGAAAACATTTGGATGTTTAACGAACGTGGTGAATTGGTGATTGGCCGTTTGTCTCCGGAAGGTTTGACCGAAATCAGTCGGGCGAAGCTGATCGATCCGACCGAAGATCAATTGCGACAGCGTGGAGGTGTATGCTGGAGCCACCCTGCCTATGCCAATAAACATGTTTTTGCCCGTAGTGATAAATACCTGGTATGTGCGAGTCTGGCCGCAAAGAAATAACTCTCTCAAATTGCGTTAAATTGGGGGTGGTAAAGGTGTCGATCCTCGGTGTAGAATTTTAGTTTACGCAGTATTCAGTACTGTGGACTGTACCCAATATTATTTTTTGAACCCTGGAAGGTAGGCACGAAAGCCGTGGTAAAAGTAATCGTTCGTGATAAAGAGACGATTCAGGAAGCTGTACGTCGTTTTGGTAAGTTGGTTATGCGAAGTGGTCTCAAGAAAGAGATGCGACGTCGTAAGTTCTACGAAAAACCAAGTGATATTAAACGACGAGCTAGACTGCGTGCAGAACGACGTGCTCAGAAATCTCGCCTTAGCTAAGACAAGCAAGAAAAAACATACAAACTTAAAAAGGCCGTTCCTCAATCGGGACGGCCTTTTTCTATGGCCTGTTATTTTCAAGAATTGCCGGACTGTCCAGTCGCCTGCGTCAAAGCAGCTGCTTTGCGAGTGATACCGAACATGACCAGTGCAGCCACGATTACCGTTGCGATCAATGCGATCAGCGAGGTAGTCGAGGTATCTTCTAGTGGCTGTAGTCGAAATGCTTCAGCGTAAAGCACAGGTAATGCTCCTAACATCACTCCGGTCAAAACCGCCAAGAGTGAATTCCGAAAATGAGTAAGCAACCATTTCAGGATCCGACTAAATACCATCAAACCGAGGAACGCACCACAGGCAAACACGACCAGCCCGATCAGGGCGTCACTACGCTGGGACTCGTCAAATAATCCTTTCGGTAGCTTAACGATGTGATGATACACGCCCAGAATCATCAGAATCATGGAACCGCTGATACCGGGCAGGATCATTGCACAGATCGCAATGGCGGCACAGAGGAAGATATAGATTTCTGAGGGGCTGGAGTCGACAGTCTGTTGGTCTTGAGCCTGCAGCTGGTTTATCAGCAAGGCAGCAATCAGTCCGCTAAGGATGAGCAACAATATGGCCAGTTTAGCGGCGGCGGATTTCGCTTCAATCATTTCGATGACCAGATAGGCCGAGATTGAAATCATCCCGAAAAACGTAGCGAATGTAAATTGACTGCTGACGGGGTCTTCAAGCAGTGTTGCCGCAACCGCGGACATGCAGAAGATACCAGCCAGGATGCCCGGCCCGAGCGACAGAATGAATCCAAGGTTGAGATGTTTGGCGGCTTTGGCGAATTGGAGCCTTCGCAGCATCTTGAGCAACTGCGTATCGACGCGCGTAACCGTCACAATGAGTTGATCGTAGATTCCCATTACCAAAGCGATCGTACCTCCGGATACTCCGGGGACGACGTCGGCAATTCCCATAAATACACCCTTGAGTGCATTGATTAAGAAATCCAGCGGCGTGCGTATTTTTACAGGATGTTCGGTTTTTGCCACTCGAGTGCTCGTAATTGAGAGTTTTGTAATGAACTTATTTTGAATGATGTAAGTATTCTTAATACCGCTAATTTAGGGGATTCGTGCGAATGTCCTTAGTTTTCATCGGCAGGATTCGTTCTGTTTGGGATATTTTTTTTGACGCGATTCGAGTGAGCGATACAATTTTTAGTAGGTCAATTGTTGCGGTTGATTGGCAAGTTGACTTGCGAAGCAGATTAGATTGTCACTGCGGGTATACCAAATACTCCAGTCGCTGACCGATATAAGACGTTTACTCAATTTGGGTTTTTCCTGATGCGAGTTTGGATGGTCTTCATTGCTTCAGCAAAACTTGTCACGAATCCATTTGTCATCAGTTGATTGCACCTTGTCATGGAATCAGATCCAGGGTGTTGGTTTTTTACAAAGAGATGACGCATCATGTTCATTAGGCAGGATGGCCCACAGCTGGAGGTATTGGCTCCGGCCAAAATCAACCTCTTTCTTGAGGTTCTTGGAAAACGTGATGACGGGTTTCATGAACTCGACATGCTAATGGCACCCGTTGCTCTCTATGACACGCTGACGCTGACTCCAACTCAGACTCCCGGTATTACTCTCAAGTCCCGTTGGGCTCGGGGGTTAGAACATCAGCCGGAGCTTCCGGTGGTAGAGGACAATCTGGTCTATCGCACGCTCTTGTTATTTCATCAGGAATTGCAGGAGGTTCGAGGGGATTCGCTTGGAATCGCTGTTGATCTGGTAAAGCGGATTCCCGCAGCCGCCGGATTAGGAGGAGCTTCCAGTGATGCCGCGGCTGCGTTGATCGGAGCCAACAGACTCAGTGGAAATCCACTTTCCTTTGATTCCTGTTGTCGTCTGGCATCTCAGATTGGTAGTGATGTTCCGTTTTTCCTTTACCAAAGTCCGGCTCGCTGCCAGGGGCGAGGTGAAGTTGTCACACCGATTGCTGCAGGACAAAGTCTGCCGCTTGTGTTAATCAAACCGGCTGCCGGTTTGTCGACACCGGCTGTTTTCAGTCGTGTGGCGGATTTTGGTTTTGACAGTCCTCAGCCAATGAACAGTATGCTGGCTGCATTTTGTTCAGGCGATGTGTCGGGAGTTGGCAGATCACTGCATAACCGTCTGGTTCAATCGGCGTTGGCGGAACTGCCGGAATTGGAATCACTGATTCAGAAGTTGGGTGGCTATGATGTGCCGGGATTCCAAATGACAGGTAGTGGCAGCACATTTTTTCTAGTGTGCCGTCACCGGAACCAAGCTAAACACATTGCTTCACGTCTTCGTCAAACGAAGCTCGGAGCAGTGATTGATACATATACACTGGGACAGTCGTTTGGCTGTGCAGCCTAAAGCAAACCTAAAAAGTTAGTAATCCTAATTAAGTTGTTTAACAGGATAAACAGGTTAAACAAAGAACAGCAAAGACTCGTTTAGACGTTGGTCGTAAGAGTGTTTGTGCAGGATTGGTTTAGGCAAAGGTGGGGTTATCGTAATGTTTGGCTTAGGGAGTACAAGCCATGGAGATTACTGAAGTTCGAGTCAAGTTGGTTGAAGACACGGATGATCGCTTGCAGGCCTTCTGCAGTATCACGTTTGACAACAGTTTTGTGGTACGGGACTTAAAGATCATTGAAGGAACGAACGGTCCCTTTGTGGCCATGCCGAGTCGCAAGATGACGGCGCATTGTTCACGGTGTCACTGCAAGAACCACACCCGGGCGGCGTATTGCAATCAGTGCGGTAATAAGATTAGGCATCGTGCCTCTGATGAAAATCAGGATAGCCGCTCTAAACTTTATGCAGACATTGCCCATCCGATAAACTCGCAATGTCGAGAAATGATCCAAACGAGTGTGTTAGTGGAGTATGAAGCTGAGCTGGCTCGTTCTCGAGAGCCTGGTAATTCGAGTCGCTATGACGAGGGGGGCGAGGCCATTTCGCCGGGAAATTCTAAATCCGGCGGGCCTCATCTTCATAAGAAGCCTTCCCAGCGGCCGGAACAAATTGGATCAATAGATTCCGAGCAGTCTATGCCGGCTGGGCAGCCTGCTGAAAAGTTTGGCTCAGGCATTTTCGACAACTAGCAGTCTATCTGGTTGCCGCTTGGTTGGTAGCTGGATCGGCCAAGTGGTTGTCTGCTTATTTGTCGGAGGCACCGGCAACGGTTGGCAGTAACTCCGGAACGAAGGCTTCCAAGATCAGTGATCCAAAGATCATTGTAAAAGCCAGAATAGCCATCACTCCTAATCCGCCTACATATTTTCGTCTCATGAACGCCCAAACCATGTTGTATCCGGGGATGGAACAGGCAAGGATTGCTTGAATTTGTTCATCTTTGACGGCCCAGGTTGCAATCGAAATGTGGCAGATCACGTAGTAAACCAGTCCGATATAGAATTCGATCTTGCAGTACGATCCTAATCCCATGTACAAGGCATAGGTTGCTTCGTCGGTGATGGGGCGAAGTTCTTTTGGGGAGTCAGTGTTGTTGCCGATAATGATCAGGTCGATTTGTTCACGCGATACGTGAATCACTCCGGAGGATGGCACCCATCCACCCGGACCGGAATTGGTTTGGTCCGGCAGCGGCTTAAAGCGAAAATATCCATTTTGCTCATCCACTCGGTAAACAAAGGTTCCGGGTTTGGCTTTTTGGGTCATCGAGCCTGTCGTGCTATTTTCGTCCTTTTTAGGTTTGGACGGAGTGGCAGAGATTTCAGCTTCAGAGACCAACAGGAAAACGGCATCCTTTTTTGTGGGATCGAGTTCTGCTTCTCTTTCCAGTTGGGTGACGCCGCTACCACGGAGTGATGCAATTTTTAATGTTTCACCGCTGAGTGAGAACCAGGTTAGCGAGAACATGGCGAGTCCCAACCCAAAGGAGATGACGTTGAAAAAGACAAACAGCCAAAACCAGTAAGGTAAACCACCTTCGGCATTAATCTCCAGTAACTCTTTTTCCATCAGTGAGGCGGCGTGATCAAGCTGCTCGTTGCCATATGAGCGGTAGGTATAGGTAGCTGCTCCGAATGCTTTCTTCTGGCGGACCTCGCCATCCCCCATGAGGCTACCGGTTTCGGCGTTATATCCACAGGCGACACAAATGATTCCACCAACGGGGATTTCAGCATCGAGGCAATTAGGGCAGGGGATTCCTCCCGAGCCTGCTTCAATGCCAAGGCCTTCGAGTGCGCCGCCAAGTCCGGCATCTGCGGTGGCGGGTGCAGGCGTTGCGTTTGGCACCATGAGTGGCTGGCTGCATTGCGGGCAGGGAACTTGTTGACCAGCATATTGATCTGGTGCGTCGACTTGGTAGCCACATTGGCAAGAGACCGGAATCGGCATGAAGTGACCTTTTCAAAAAGCGAATTGGAAACAAGCTGTTCTTGTGCCATCCGCATAGGGCGGTGACTCATGGTTTATGAAGTATACATTGTGCAATAAAAGAGTGATAAATCAATCAGAAGATTGTTGTTTAGCAAATGGGCTTGTTCGAGATGGTTGTGTCATGGGAATCACCAATTTGGCAGGTTAAAACGAGTCCTGAGTGGCATTCTGTCAATTTGGCAGATTTTAGGAATTTGAGGATCACCTAAAAATCTAAAAAACTAGATCTCCCCCATAGATAAACCACCTTTTTTGACTTATCTTTAATCCTTTATGGCATGTCTTGAGTGGCTGATAGTGTGTACTCATGGTTTTGGCACGGGACTTGCAATCAGTAAACAATCTAACTTGATCGATAGATTTTTCACGAAGTGAGAATGTTGATTGGGGACAGGTTTAACAAGATAAGAATAATCAACGAATCACGATTAGCGATTCGTGCTTGCCAGAAACAAGCTTTGATTCCGGAGGTAAGGGACACAGATGGCAAAACTGCAACCATTAGGTGACCGCATTGTTGTAAAGCGTGATGAATCCGAAGAAGTAACTGCTGGGGGGATTGTGCTGCCAGATTCAGCCAAAGATGCTCCTGCTCGTGGTACGGTCGTCAGCATTGGTGATGGCATCATGACCAGTGACGGATCAAAAATTCCACTTCAGCTGAAACCAGGTGATCGCATCATTTTCAGTAGTTATGCCGGTGAAGCGATTAGCGTTGACGACCAGGAGTTGTTGTTGATGCGAGAAGCTGACGTTCTGGCTGTAATCGAGTAAATCAAAACAATTTCTGAAGGCGGTCTCCATCGAGCCGTTGACCAGACTGGATAATAAAAATACTAAGGGAGAGTTTATCTCATGGCTAAGATCATTGCATTTGATCAGGAAGCTCGCGAAGCGATTCGTCGTGGTGTTTCGAAATTGGCTCGGGCCGTCAAGGTGACATTGGGGCCCAAAGGACGAAACGTAATTCTGCAAAAGAGCTTCGGTTCGCCAACCGTCACGAAAGACGGTGTAAGCGTCGCGAAAGAAATCGACCTCGAAGATGTCTATGAAAATATGGGCGCTCGAATGGTTCGTGAAGTAGCGAGCAAAACCAGTGATGTCGCCGGTGACGGTACAACCACTGCGACCTTGTTGGCAGAAGCAATCTTCACTGAAGGTTTGAAGGCTGTTGTTGCCGGTGTCAATCCAATCCAGATGAAGCAAGGTATCGAAAAAGCTGTGGAAGACATTACCGCACAGCTTCAGAAGATGTCGATCAAGATCAAAGACCGGGCTGAAATGGCTAACGTTGCTGCCATCGCTTCCAACAACGATCGTGAAATCGGAGACTTGCTTGCCGGTGCCATGGAACAGGTTGGTAAAGACGGAGTGATTACAGTAGACGAAGGTAAGAGCCTGACAACAGAAGTTGAGTGGGTGGAAGGGATGCAGTTCGATCGCGGCTATTTATCCCCTTACTTTGTGACCGATCCCAACACAATGGAAGCTGTACTCGAAGATGCTTATGTGCTTGTCTTCGAGAAGAAGATCAGCAATATCAAGGATCTGGTTCCATTGCTCGAACAAGTTGCTCAGCAAGGCAAACCACTGTTGATTGTTGCTGAAGATGTCGAAGGCGAAGCCCTTTCGACACTCGTGATCAACCGTCTGCGTGGTTCCTTCGCCTGTGTCGCTGTCAAAGCTCCTGGCTACGGCGATCGCCGTAAGGCCATGATGGAAGACATTGCGATTCTGACCGGTGGTACAGCCATTTTTGAAACACTGGGAATCAAACTTGATTCGCTCAAACTGACAGATTTGGGACGAGCCAAAAACATTATCGTCGACAAGGATAACACGACCTTGATCGAGGGTTCCGGTAAGAAGGCCGATATTAAAGCCCGCATCGATCAGTTGCGTCGTGAAATCGATAACTCCACAAGCGATTACGATCGTGAGAAACTGGAAGAACGCCTGGCGAAACTTTCTGGTGGTGTTGCTAAAGTCAACGTAGGTGCCGCGACTGAAAGTGAAATGAAAGAACGTAAGGCACGCGTGGAAGATGCATTGCATGCGACTCGAGCTGCCGCTTCCGAAGGCATCCTGCCTGGTGGTGGAGTTGCTGTCCTGCGAGCATCCTCGAAGGTGAAAGTGCCAGCCGAACTGACAAACGACGAAAAGATTGGTTACGAAATTGTGTTGCGAGCTGTACGTGCTCCGCTCAATACGATCGCTTCCAATGCAGGTCAGGACGGCGGAATCGTCTGTGAAAAAGTACTTACCGAAAAAGGTAACTACGGCTACAACGCTCTCACAGATACCTATGAAGATCTGGTTGCAGCTGGTGTGATTGATCCTACCAAGGTGACTCGTACCGCTTTAGCAAATGCGGCAAGTGTGGCGACTCT
>CEUY01069548.1_pt1 | contig 12071 bp, 9 predicted proteins | sample 361481 | NCBI WGS metagenome assembly CEUY01 (sample SAMEA2622737, study PRJEB7988) | marine metagenome | isolation source: saline water (ENVO:00002010), including
TGAGCGTTGGGGGTCTAGTAACGCTTGCCTCGATCTGGGTCCACTCCTTCATAGAGGACTCGCCGCTTGATTTTCGCGTCGCGTCGACAGAGTTCGAAGTCCGCGTCAAGCAGTCGTCCCTGTGGCGGATCAGCGATGGTGAAGTGGTCATAACGGTCCTCGCCGTTGACCAGTGCCACCAGCGTACGGTCTCCCGCTGTTTGTCTCATTGAAGTCGAGATATAACGGATCGCAGAGCCAATCCGGCGGTCGTCCGTTGTGTTGGGACCAGAGGCGTGAAACAAATGGCCATGATGTAGCGAGGCTTGGCCTGGCTTTAGGATAATATTTACAGCAGCGTCCTCATCTATGTTTAGGGCAATTTCCTGCCCACGGGACAGTAGATTGTTGTCGGCAAATGTATCCACATGGGGTACGATATTTCGGGTGTGGCTGCCAGGGATGAACCGCATGCAGCCACTCGCAATATTCGACGGTGAAAGGGCAACCCACGCCGTGATCTCATTGGTCTCATCCAGTCCCCAGTAGTTAAGGTCCTGGTGCCAGGTCACGATCTCCGAAGAGGCCGCGTCCTTGAGGAACAAACTGCTGCTCCAGACCATCAGATCGTCCCCTAAAATAGCAGAGACGAGGCTGACCAGTTTTGGGTTGCGAATCAACTGGTCAAAGGAAGGGAGTAAACGGTCGGGATAGGATCTCAACAGCATCAGTTTTTCGGAATTCCCCGCCAGTTCCCCTTCGGCATGCTCAAGGTCCGCTCGCAACTGACTAGCTTCGGCTGTGCTTAATACGTCTATAGGAAACACAAACCCATTGCGCTCATAAGTCTCGCGGATGGACTGACTGGTGGGCATAAAAAATATTTCTACCTTGTGCTAAATATGCAGGTCAAAAAGGATCTTTCGAGCGCGTTCTAAAACTGGATGCCTGGATTACGATCTATTGCGCTGGGTAGGATGCATAGCAAACTGTCAACGATACCGGTCCAGAGTCAAAGTCTAGATGTTCCAGCCCCCATCGATAACATGAGTGGCTCCGGTGGTGTAGGAGGATTCATCTGAGGCTAGATAGACGACGAGAGCGGCGATCTCCGAGGCCTCTCCGAGGCGTCCCATGGGTTGGCGGGCAACGAAGGCGGCGCGCGCCTTATCGGTGTCACCCTGGGCGGCAATTCGTTCATGCAGGGAAGGAGTGTCAACTGTTCCCGGGCAGATCGCATTGCAACGGATCCCCTGCGTCACGTAGTCGGCGGCTACGGATTTCGTCAGTCCGACTACGGCGGCCTTTGTCGTGGCGTACACGCAGCGCCCCGGCGCACCTTTGAGACTGGATACCACCGAAGCCATATTGATGATTGAGCCTGACCCGCGCTTGAGCATTCCAGGCAAGAATGTTTGGATCGTATGTACCATTCCCATTACATTTAACTCAAAGCCGTCCCGCCAATCGGTCACCAGAGTGTCGAGTACTGAGCCATTGTGGACAAAGCCCGCGCAGTTCAAAAGGACATCGGGAGAGGGGCGGTCTTTGGCAAAGGCCTCAATCGCGGCTGCGTCAGTGACATCGAGGTGCGCGGGCTGAATATTGCGTGTTCCTTCAAGTCCCGCGAGGCGTTCATCAGCGATATCGGTCGCCCAGACCAACGCGCCTTCCCGTGCACAGGCCAATGCCGATGCGTGTCCAATGCCCTGGGCGGCAGCCGTGATCAGGACAGTCTTCCCGGCAAGTCTCTCCTGGCTCATGAGTTCGCGTCTTTTCCGCACTCAGGAAGCGCTTCAGCCTGGTCAGGCTCCAACAGAATTACATTGAAGCATGAAGAGATCATCGGTCTTCTAGGTAGGGTACCGGGATAGGTGCTAATACGAGTGGCAAGAATGGCCAGAATTATACGCGTTCAATTCGCTCTAATTGTAGAACCTGATCTTCCACTCCGATCGGTACAAAAAGTCAATTGGCTGCTGTTCGATCTTTTTGTTCCGCTTCTTAAGCATCTGACTTACCATAACAGCGTTTGGTATGTACAAGGTAGTTCGGCAAAACGTCTCGGTGATGTCGTGGAGTCGGCAGCAAAAGTGCTCTAGGTATTCGTGAAAATCAAGACAATAAAAGTCTGGGATAGCACAGTACGTTTTCGGCATGGCGTCTATGCCAATTCAAAAGTTAGCCGGGAGGCGGTTTACGGTCGTGTCTGGGAGTTCACCATGACGGACGGATGGCGAGGATATGGAGAAGTCGTATTCCCGTTATCCTGGCCGGTGGATCAGTACCAGAAGGCTGTTCAGGAAGAGCAAGGCTCTCTCCTTTCGCTTGCCGGAAAAGATTCAGGCCACCTGATGACTGCTGCCAGACAACATCGTCACCGTGGGGAGATTGGGCTGGTGCACGCCTTTGCGCTTGAAACGGCCTGGTATGACCTGTCCGGAAAACGAGAAGGGGTACCGATTTGTGAGTTGCTCGGCGGCAGCGAGACGGTGCGCGTGGACGATTACCTTTCGATATCAGAGCCCACTATCCAAGGCTTCCGAGATCGCCTCGAGCAAGTGAAATCAGGGTCAAATGTGGTTCAGTTGAAACTCGGCCTGAATTCACGTAACGATGATGTCCATCAGATCGCGTTGGCCTTGGAGAAGTTACCCGATATCAAGTTCCTCCTGGCAGATGCGAACGGAAAATGGTCGGTGAGCGAGGCTTGTGAGGTGATTGCAAAGTTCGATGATTCGAGGCTTATCTGGGAGGAACCATGCTCGCTTTATGAAGCTAACATGGAGGTTGTCCGTCTGAGTCGTAAGAGGGTTATGGTTGATCAATGTGTTGGTGAGGTATCCCTTGCAATGCGGGCAGTCGATGATGGACTGGTGTCTGCGCTGACGATAAAACCAGCCTATCTGGGCGGATTAAATGTCGCCCGTGAAGTCCGGGATTACTGTGCCGACTTCGGAGTCGGAATGCGGATTGATGGTCCATGGTGCGGGGATATTGCTGCCTCTGCGATCCTGCATCTCGCGGTTGGGGCTCCCCCTGAATTTGTCATCGCAAGCTGCGACCTACGGGAGCCGCTGGAATGTAAGGCCAGTCTGGGCGGTGTGATGCGATTTGACAATGGCCAGATCAGTCCCCCAAAAGGTCCGGGTCTGGGTTTGGGTAACGAGTCACTGGAGAGGAAGATGGGTGACCCTGAAGCCATATATTCGATATGATCAAATATCAAGGGTTGAGGGGGGTCAGTTTGTTCGAATCATGGATGTTGATTCAGCCGCCCCCATGCTTGAGCAGCGTTCGGTTAACGAGTCTATGAAGATCACGGGTTGTGAGATTGTAGTAATCGGGGATGGGCGAGAGATCGACCCTGATCAAGGCGGGGTTGAGCCGCTACCAATCCTGACTGTCCAGACTGACGAGGGAATTCAGGGGCGAAGTGAGATGTTCCGTGTGCCCCCGGGTGTTGCCCGAAGCGCACTTCTGGGGAAGGACTCGTTTTTTGGGTCTCAGGTTATTGAGACTGATCTTCTGCATCCCGAGGCGGTATGGAATCGGCTATATGAACACATGCTGCATTCCAATCGACGTGGATGGGCAATGCGATGTTTGGGAGCTCTTGATATCGCGTTGTGGGATATCGTTGGAAAGAAACTGGGACAGCCGGTCTATGAGTTACTCGGTGGTGCGGAAAGGAACCCATTCCAAACCGATCACAGCAAGTGTCATCGCGCATCGTATCTCACTCCCTACGCGACCATTGTCTCCGATACGTGGGAGCGTCAGGTTGTCCTCAAACAACAAGTCGAGCGATGCGAACAACTTGCGGAGGAGGGCTTTCGCGCATTCAAAGTGGAGGCGATGCACTCTTCACTCCAAACCGCGGTCGATCTTGTTCGGGAAGCCCGTAAAGCCCTAGGTGCTGATGCCGTGCTGGCGCTCGATGTCGGGTATGGTTATAACGATCATGCATCGGCCTTATGGGTAGCCGAGAGGATTGAAGAGCACGACGTGTATTTCTTTGAGACGCCCTTTCCGGTCGACAGTCCTGAGCCATACACCCGTTTGGCTGATAAGACCTCTATCCCCCTCGCGATGGGGGAGCACGCGTGCTGTCGCTGGGAGTTTGTGGAAATGATGGACCGTGGCAGCGTGACCGTATGCCAGCCTTACGCGAGCAATAGCGGCGGTTTGACTGAATGCAAGAGGATCGTTGAGCTCGTGAGCGCTCGAGGCGGGTTGCTTATCCCTGGCAACTGGTCAACTCAGATACTCGGAATGGCGAACAATCACCTAGCTGCTTACTCGACTGTTAGCCCGTATATGGAGTACTCTCCGGCGCAGGTTTATGCGTCTCCGCTTCGGGCCGAGTTACAGGCGCTTGCGACCCCTGTGGTTTCGGGAAGAATTGATTTGCCCAGCCAACCGGGTATTGGCATAGAGATTCCCGATGACCTGATCGATCGATTTCGCCTTGATCTATAAGTTCGGTCGCATTCTCTTTCATCGTTTGGTCTGGACAACATCATGAGATTCACTAATAAAACTGCGCTTGTAACTGGCGGGGGAGGCGGCATCGGTTCGGCTACCGTTGAGCGTTTAGCCTCGGAAGGCGCAACTGTCTACCTGATGGATAAGGACGCGAACCAGGTTGCAGAGACCCAGAAGGGGCTGAAAGCCAAGGGAATGGTGGTCAACGCGGTCGTTGGAGATGTCACGCAGTTAGGTGAGCTTCAAAACATCTACGACTTGATTGCTCAAGAGAATGAGGGCGTTGATATTGTCGTTAATGTTGCGGGCGGTAGTCGGGCCGGGTACGTGACAACGCTTGACCCAGATGACTGGGATGAGTTGTACGCCCTGAACCTAAAAAGCACGATTAACAGCTGCCGGCTTGCCGTGGAACAAATGACCCGGGAGGGGCGAGGCAGTATCGTGAATATGTCGTCTATCTCCGGCCTTCGTGGCGATCCGGGGTGGGCAGCCTACAATTCGCAAAAAGCTGCCATCATCAATTTTACAGAGTGTCTGGCCTGGGAAGTGGGACAGTATGGCATCCGCGCCAACGCGGTCTGTCCCGGACCGATTGCTTCAAAGCGAATGATCAGCACGCTCCCGGCAGGTGGGGGATTTCAGGATGCCTACAACGAGGCCTGCGCCATTGGCCGAATGGGCCAGCCGGAGGAAGTGGCGGCCAGTATCGCTTTCTTGGCCTCAGAGGATGCCTCATTCGTCACCGGCGCTCATCTTGTTATCGATGGAGGTCTGACGGCCCGTACCGGTCAACCGATTGTCCCCCCGACGGGTGATAACTAGTGTATGTTACAGCGTGTGTAAATTGACTTTACGGAAAACCGTTGAGTAATATGCCGATACTTTCATGCTGTTCGTCAATTAAAAAAGGAGAAGAGAGGAGATGAAAAAGACAAAGAAGTGTGGTCTTCTCATTGCTGCGGTGACCGTGACTTTTGCGCTGAGCGCGAATATTGTCAACGCCGGTGAATGTGTCCGAATCGCAAGTCCCGAGTCCAGCGGTGAGAAGCTTTCTACGGATCCAGCAGACCAGCTTTCGGCGCACGATGCATCGCTGGTCTATGGGATCTATGATCGGTTTATCGGCTTAAATCATTCGTTTGAGCCGATCCCAGCACTGGCGACCTCCTGGGAGCCAAGTGATGCGGGTAAGACATGGACATTCAAGATCCAAGAAGGTGTGAAGTTTCACGACGGTAGTGATCTGACGGCAGTGGATGTTGTTTGGACCTTCCAGAGGCTACTTGATCCCGAAGTTGGCAGCGGTGCGGGTGCGTCCATTCTTGACTTCTTGACCCCTGAAGGCATTCAAGCCGTGGATGATTACACGGTCAGTTTCACCGCTAAAGAACCAGTGGCGGAAATGCCATTGCTGCTCACAACGAAACTGAACCTTGTCGTCCCCGAGGGTAAAACTGGAGAGGATTTGCGCCACAATGGGGTCGGATCCGGTCCGTTCAAACTGGTCGGAACGCTTGATCCATCGGCTGCAGTGTGGACACTTGAAGCAAATGCTGATTACTGGGGCGGTCCTCCCAAATCTGCTTGCCTGGAGCATAGTGTGATTGACGAGGGCCTAACTTTGGTTTCAGCGCTGAAGGCCGGTAATGTTGACCTTGCCTTATCGATAGATCCTGCCGTTCTCGGAGCAGTTAAGGATGACTCGAATATCAATCTGGTGGAAACCGGTGCGGGTACATCCCAACTACTGGCGATGGATGTAAGGAAGCCACCTTTTGACAACCTAAAGGTACGGCAGGCGATGAAAGCAGTTGTCGATCGACAGGCGATTCTCAATACCGCGTTACTCGGAATCGGTGAGTTGGGCAATGACAACCCGGTCCCGCCGGCCTGGCCAACAGCTTATACGAGCGAGATAAAGCAGCAGGATATTCCGCTAGCTAAGAAACTGCTTGCTGAAGCGGGTTATCCAGACGGGATTGATGTTGACCTTTATACCTCGGATGCGCTGCCGGGAATGTCGATGATCGCTCAGGTGTATCAGCAAATGGCGGCCGAGGCAGGTATTCGTGTCAATCTACAGATCTCGGCTTCATCGAGTTTCTGGGATGACATCTGGATGCAAAGACCTTTTACCTCGTCTGGTTGGTCGATTCGGCCGCCAGCAGTCGGACTGTCAATTGCGTACTCATACGAAGGCAAATGGAATGAAACCTATTGGTACGACCGGCCATTCCAGGATCTTTTGGATAAAGGTAAAACCGAGATCGATGACGCCAAGCGGGCGCAGCATCTAAAGGATGCTCAGCAGCGTCTTAGCGAACACGGCGGGGCGATTCTGCCTGTTTTTATCCACCAGGTCGCCGGAATCCGCTCAAACTGTTCGGGATTCAAACCCCATGCCCAAAACTTCAATCTGGATTACCATCAACTGATATGTAACTAGTCTGGCGGTTTCATTAGAAACGGCTTCATCTTAGTTCGGGGTGAAGCCGTTTTCTAATGGCGTTACGTTTATTAGCTACATGTCAACAAAACCGAATAGCGTAGGATTGATGTCGTGACAGTGTCGCGGCTCATTATCGGTCGTGTGTTTACTGCACTACTGACTTTGTGGCTGGTATCGATCATTGTTTTTGCAGCGGTAGAGGTATTACCCGGAGATGTCGCAGGCCGGATTCTGGGCCGTAATGCAACACCGGAGAGTCTTGCTGCGTTGAGACTTAAACTGAATCTCGATGCACCAGCAATCGAAAGATATTGGGACTGGTTCCGGGGTGTTTTGCACGGTGACTTTGGTTCAGCCCTGACCAGTAAACGCCCGGTCAGTCAAATCCTGGCTGACCGTGTTGTAAACACGCTGATCCTGTCTGGAGTGGCGTTTCTGCTTTACATCCCATTGGCATTGATCCCGGCATTGATTCAGGCGGTGCGGCGTGACCGCTCGATCGACCATGGCATATCCATTGTCACCTTAATTTTGCTATCAACGCCCGATTTCCTATTGGCCACGTTTTTGTTAATCACATTCGTGATATTCATCCCCGTCCTCCCGGCTGTTTCTGTAGTCACAGCCACCTCTTCATTTGAGCAGTGGGTTATGGCGCTGACACTCCCGGCCGTAACCTTGGCTGTCGTGATGGCGGTCTATGCCGTGAGGATGCTGAGGGACAACCTCATTGAAGTGCTTGACTCGGACTACATTCGGATGGCAGAGCTCAAGGGTATGTCGGCACGACGGGTCCTTCTCAGACATGCTTTGCCGAATTCACTGATCCCTACCCTGAATATCACGGCGCTGAATCTCGGTTATCTCATCGGTGGTGTGGTGATCATTGAACGGGTATTTGCGTTCCCAGGCTTTGGCAGTTTGCTAGTTGACTCGGTTCAAGTGCTAGATATTCCGATGATAGAAGCAACTGTCCTGCTCTCGGCGGCGGTCTATATTGTTGCTAATCTGTTTGCTGATGTTGGGGCAATTCTTCTCAACCCTCGGCTGAGGAAGAGCTGAATAATCGGCTCCCTTTGACGAAAGGGTTATAACGATGAATCTGACCCTCTGGTTCAGCCTCTGGCAGCGCTCACCGCAGTCATTGCGACTCGGATCAATCATCCTAGTGTTTTGGCTGGTGGTCGCCGTGCTTGGTGCACTGTGGACACCCTACGGTTACGCTCAGTTGGGTGCCGGACTGCCCCTGAGTGGTGTCAGCTGGGATCATCCCTTCGGTATTGACCAATTGGGCCGAGACGTATTTTCCCGGGTGCTCTACGGTACTCATATCGTTATTCTGTTGGCGTTGGCCGGGACTACATTGGGCGTGGTAATTGGGGCGCTGATCGGTTTGGTATCAGCGTACATCGGAGGCTGGCTTGACGAAGTCGTTCAGCGTCTTGCTGAAGCGTTTATCTCGATCCCGTTTCTAGTTCTTGCGCTTCTTATTATCGCTCTTGCAGGCCCGGATCTGTCCGGCGATCCGATACTGATCGTGATGGTAGTCGCTTTTGTCTACACTCCGCGGATTACACGTATGGCAAGAGCTGCCGCACTTGATGTGATCACTCGCGACTTCGTCACTATCGCCAAACTACGCGGTGAAAGTGCCTGGTCAGTCGTTTGGCGTGAGTTACTACCGAACACCACAGGGACGCTGTTGGTCGAATTCTCTCTACGCGCCGGGTATGCACCAGCGCTAGTCGGATCACTCGGCTTCCTGGGGTTTGGAATCAAGCCGCCAATTCCTGAATGGGGCCTGATGATCAGCGAAAACAGGCAATTGATTCTGGCTCAACCGATCACCGTGATTGGTCCGGGGCTCGCGTTGGCCTCTCTGATCGTGGGTCTCAATATGTTCACTGAAGGCCTCGCGAGAATACTGGGTCGTACTGTCAAGCTCGGCGAACAATGAGAGTGGCTACAGACCCTGTCATTGCTGTCGAAGAGCTGGATTTTGCCTACAGGACCTCGGGACAGTGGGTCACTGTGCTTAAGGGTGTATCGATCCATATAGAGAAAGGGGAGGTTCTGGGACTTGTTGGCGAATCTGGCTGTGGTAAGTCCACACTGGCCTATGCACTGCTCAGTTATCTTCGTTCCAATGCCAGAATCGATAACGGTGAAGTTCTGTTTGGTGGACTCAACTTGCTAGACCTGGAAAGATCCGCACTAGATCAGTTGCGCGGGGTGCAGATCAGTCTTGTCCCACAGAATCCAACCACAGCTCTGTCTCCCCATATCCGGGTTGGGCAGCAGATCGCCGAGGTTCTGGCCCAACATGGTTTTCTCCAAGATAAAAGTGCTATCGATAAGCGTGTCCAGGAACTTTTCGGTTTGGTAGAACTTCCAAATCCGGATGCATTGGCGCTTCGGTATCCCCATCAGTTATCCGGGGGTCAGCAGCAGCGAGTCTGTATTGCGATGGCGCTGGCCTGTGATCCAAACCTGCTGATTCTCGATGAACCTACGACTGGTCTCGATGTCACCACCCAGAGTCAGATCATCGCTCTGCTGATTCGATTAAGAAAACAGTTAGGGATGTGCATGCTCTACGTAACGCATGATCTGGGTGTACTGGCGCAGATTGCAGATCGGGTAGGTGTCATGTATGCGGGTTATATGGTTGAGGTGGCACCGCTTGATAGATTGTTCGATACCCCAAGACATCCTTATACGAAAGGCCTCATTGGTTCCGTGCCTGATGTTGATATCCGTAAACGGATGTCACAGTCCCTGAGGGGGCTGCTTGAGCGAGACAAACTTCCAGCAGGGTGTCCCTTTCAGCCGCGCTGTGATCATGAAGACGTTAGCTGTCGGGAAACGGTTCAGACGCTCGAAACCGTATCTGATGGCCACCAGGTTGCCTGCCAGCACTGGCGTTCTATCCGACCCGGCACGCCTGTCGATCTGACTGAGGCCGGGCAGTCGACCGTACCGGGAGATCATTCATTGTTGGAGTTTGACAATGTCTCGCTCAGATATTCGGCCGACACGTTGTTGAGTTCGGTATTCGGACGGTCTTCAATACCGGTAGTCCGACAAGTGTCTTTGTCATTGCAGAGATCCGAAACCCTTGCGCTGGTTGGTGAATCGGGAAGTGGGAAATCGACGATCGCAAAAGCCGTGGCAGGGATTCTTCCTCCGGTGACGGGGACCATTGAGTTTGATGGAAACAGCCTCGTCGGCGATATCGAACGCCGGACTGCCGAGCAACGAAAGAACATCCAGTTTATCTTTCAAAATCCAGATGCATCGCTGAATCCCAGATCTTCAATCGAGCAGATTCTGTCTCGGCCCCTTGTGAAATTCTTCGGTCTCAGCAACTCTGAACTACATGACGCTATCGACGACTCACTCGCTTCTGTCAAATTGGATTCCAGTTATCGTGCGCGCTATCCGGACGAGTTGTCAGGGGGGGAAAGACAGCGCATCGCTATCGCTCGCGCATTGGCGGCGCGACCGAAACTTCTACTGTGCGATGAGATTCTCTCGGCCCTCGACGTGTCGGTGCAGGCAAATATCATCAATTTGCTAAAACAACTGCAGACGGAAAATGAGATCGCCATGCTGTTCATCAGTCATGATCTTGCTGTGGTGAGAAACCTCGCCAACCGAGTAGCTGTGCTATACGATGGCGAATTGATGGAAACGGGCCAGGTAGAGGCGCTTTTCTCTCCTCCGTTCCATCCGTACACCCACGTGCTGCTGCTGGCGGTCCCGAGCATCTACAACCGGCGGACTTCCAGTGTCCCGGCCCGTACAGAAATTGTCGGGACTGCGGCCGGGAAAGGTTGTGCTTTTGCTGGCCGATGTCCATGGCAATTGGGAGAAGTGTGCACACAGGAGGACCCGCCCTGGAGGCAAAATGGCCGGTTGAATTCGATCCGCTGCCATCATTCCCTGGAAGAACTATCGAAACGTTCTACCTGGCATATGCACCCAAACGGGGCAGGCAAAGCCGGGTGAGCGTTGCGCCGCATCGGGATCGTACGATCGGCACGCGTCATATGGTGTCTTCGGGGCATCACCTCGCCACCACGACGGCATTTCAGATACTCGAAGCCGGTGGTAATGCAATTGATGCCGGAGTGGCAGGGAGCATGGTGCTGAGCGTCGTGCAAAGCGATTTCGTTGGGTTCGGGGGTGTAGCACCTATCATGATCAAGCCGGCGAACGATGATCCAGTAGTGACGATAACCGGGCTGGGCACATGGCCGAAAAGAGCCTCTTTCGGGATCCTGAATCAGGATTACCAAGGTACTATTCCCGAGGGATTGCTGCGAACTGTCGTGCCCGCGGCGCCAGATGCCTGGCTGACTGCTTTGTGCCGTTGGGGCTCGATGTCATTTTCAGCAGTGAGCCAAGCAGCAATCCAGTTTGCGAAGGAGGGTTTTCCGGTTTCCGATTTTCTCAGTGCAATGCTGTCGAATTATGAAAGTGACATTCGGCGTTGGCCGGAGAACGCCCGAATCTATTTTTCGCAGGGAAGGCCGCCTCGGCCCGGCGAGCTGTTGCGCCAGGAAGATCTGGGTCGGACGATCCAGTACATGGCCGATCAGGAAGACACTGCCATCAATGCCGGCAGGAAGGAGGGGTTGTTAGCCGCAAGAGAGGCCTTTTATCGTGGAGATATCGCAGCCACGATGACTAAATATCATCGTGATAATGGCGGATGGCTGCGAGAAGATGATTTGGCAGACTTCGCGGTCGAAGTATTACCGGCGGTGGTGTCCGCTTACAAGGACATTGAGGTTTATACCTGCGGTCCCTGGAGTCAGGGACCTGTTCTGGCGCAATCGCTACGACTGGTTGATGGGCTGGGTATCGACGCCTATCCCCATAATTCGGCGGACTATATTCACTTACTAGCGGAGGCGCTCAAGCTTAGCTTCAGCGACAGGCATCACTATGTAGGCGATCCCAATTTTGTCGATGTGCCCATGGAGCAACTTCTTTCAGAAGATTATCTTTGCGTACGCAGAAAACTCATCGCGCTTGAGAGGGCAATTCCGGGTATGCCGCTTCCAGGCACGATCCCAGGCTATGGAGCTCAGTCCGTTGGTTCGGCCGATGCATCATCAGGAGAGTTCAGGGACGCAACGCAGAT
>CEUY01128988.1_pt1 | contig 12069 bp, 8 predicted proteins | sample 361481 | NCBI WGS metagenome assembly CEUY01 (sample SAMEA2622737, study PRJEB7988) | marine metagenome | isolation source: saline water (ENVO:00002010), including
GACGGTTACCAGAGAGTGCCCGTCGTTGCCGGCTACTCCCACTCAATGGTTGCAGGCGGCTTGGAAGAGATGTCGTAGGTTACCCGCGAAACACCGGAGATTTCGTTGATAATCCGGTTTGACACGGTTTCGAGCAATTCATACGGCAGGCGCGCCCAGCGAGCCGTCATGAAGTCGACGGTTTCAACCGCGCGAATAGCGATGACATATTCATAGCGACGGGCATCACCCACTACACCCACTGATTTCACCGGCAGGAAGACGGCAAACGCCTGGCTGGTCTTGTGGTACAGATCAGCACGGTGCAACTCTTCCAGGAAGATCGCGTCGGCACGGCGGAGGATGTCCGCGTACTCTTTCTTGACCTCGCCGAGGATACGAACGCCCAGCCCCGGCCCCGGGAACGGATGGCGATACACCATGTCGTATGGCAGACCCAGCTCAAGGCCGATCCGGCGCACTTCGTCTTTAAACAGCTCGCGCAGCGGCTCTACCAGCTTCATCTTCATGGTTTCCGGCAAGCCACCCACATTATGGTGGGATTTGATGACGTGAGCTTTACCGGTTTTGGACGCCGCAGATTCGATTACGTCCGGGTAAATGGTGCCCTGGGCCAGCCAGTTCACATCTTTGATGTTGGCCGCTTCGTCGTCGAACACGTCAATGAAGGTGTTACCGATGATCTTGCGCTTCTGCTCCGGGTCGTTCACACCCTTGAGCTTGGACAGGAACAGATCTTCGGCGTCAACCCGGATAACCTTCACGCCCATGTTACTGGCAAACATGTCCATCACCTGATCGCCTTCGTGCAGACGCAGCAGGCCGTTGTCCACGAACACGCAGGTAAGCTGGTCACCGATGGCTTTATGCAACAAAGCCGCCGTAACCGAAGAATCCACCCCACCGGACAGGCCCAGCAACACTTTGTCGCTGCCGACCTGCTCCCGGATCTGCCGAACCGCGTCATCCACGATTTTCGCCGGCGTCCAGAGCGCTTCGCAGCCACAGATGGTCATCACGAAGTGTTCCAGAATTCGCTTGCCTTGCAGCGTATGCGTCACTTCCGGATGGAACTGGACACCGAACAAGCCGCGGCTCAGATCCTGCATGGCTGCAATCGGCGCACTTTCAGTGGAAGCCAGCAGTTCAAAACCTTCAGGCATGGCCACCACTTTGTCACCGTGGCTCATCCACACATCCAGCAGAGATTCACCGGCCGGCGTCAGATGGTCTGTAATGTCCGCAAGAAGTGGACCCTTGGCACGCACTTTCACCTGGGCGTAACCGAACTCCCGCTTCTCGGAACTGGCCACCCGACCACCGAGCTGCTCAGCCATGGTCTGCATGCCGTAGCAGATACCCAGGACCGGGATGCCCCGATCAAACAGACCTTCCGGCGCGCGCGGGCCACCCAGCTGGGTTACCGATTCGGGGCCGCCCGCCAGAATAATCCCCTTGGGATTGAACTCGTTGAGCTCGTCATCGGTGATATCGAATGCCTTGATCTCGCAGTAAACGCCGATTTCGCGAACGCGACGGGCGATCAACTGGGTGTACTGGGAACCGAAATCGAGAATCAGGATACGGTGGTCGTGAATGTTCTGGGCCATGGAGTCCTCGGGCTGTAAAGAAACAACGCGGCCCGGAAACCGGGCCGCGTCTGATCAGGCAAAGATTAACCGATTCGGTAGTTGGGCGCTTCTTTGGTGATGGTCACATCGTGAACGTGACTCTCACGCATACCGGCATTGGTAATGCGAACAAACTCGGGCTTGGTACGCATTTCGTCCATAGTGGCGCTACCGGTGTAGCCCATGGAGGCCCTGATACCGCCAACCAGTTGATGCACGATATTGCGCATCGGGCCTTTACAGGCCACACGGCCTTCAATGCCCTCCGGCACCAGTTTCTCGATGCCTTTGCTGGCATCCTGGAAATAACGGTCGCTGGAACCCTGGCCCATCGCGCCGATAGAGCCCATGCCACGGTACGCCTTGTAGCTGCGGCCCTGGAACAGTTCGACTTCACCCGGAGCCTCATCGGTGCCTGCCAGCAGGCTGCCGATCATGACGCAGTGAGCGCCAGCAGCAATGGCCTTGGCGATGTCTCCGGAGAAGCGGATACCGCCGTCTGCAATCAGTGGCACACCGCGGTCCTTCAGGGCAGCGGCGACATTGGAAACCGCAGAAATCTGGGGCACACCAATGCCGGCGACGATCCGGGTGGTACAGATGGAACCGGGGCCGATACCTACCTTCACAGCGTCAGCGCCAGCTTCGGCCAGCGCGATGGCAGCATCACTGGTGGCGATATTACCGCCAATGACCTGAACATCCGGGTAGTTTTGTTTCACCCAGCGAACCCGATCGATCACGCCCCTGGAATGGCCATGGGCGGTATCAACCACAATCACATCCACGCCGGCTTCTGCCAGTGCGGCAACGCGAGCTTCGGTGTCGCCGCCAGTGCTGACCGCGGCACCAACTCGCAGGCGCCCCTGCTCGTCTTTGCACGCTAGCGGGTAGTCCTTGGCTTTCTGGATGTCTTTTACCGTGATCAGGCCACGGAGCTGGAATTGGTCGTTTACCACCAGAACTTTCTCGATGCGGTGGCGATGCAGAAGCTCTTTTACCTCGTCCAGATCGGCGCCTTCCTTGACGGTAACGAGCTTGTCCTTGGGCGTCATGATGTCCCGCACCGGAGTATCCATGCGGCTTTCGAAACGGATATCACGGCCGGTCACGATACCGACAAGGTCATTGCCATCCACAACCGGGAGGCCTGAGATATTGTTGGCCATGGTGATATCGACCAGCTCGCGCACGGTGGTCTCGGGAGATACGGTGATCGGATCCTTGACCACACCACTTTCGAACTTCTTGACCTTGCGGACAGCAGCCGCCTGCTGCTCCACCGTCATGTTCTTGTGCATGATACCGATACCGCCTTCCTGGGCCATGGCAATGGCCAGCTCCGCCTCGGTTACCGTATCCATGGCCGCCGACACCAGCGGAATATTCAGGGTAATACCCTTGGTCAGCTGGGTTTTCAGGTCGACCTGGTGAGGGAGAACTTCAGAATATCCGGGCACGAGCAGAACGTCGTCAAACGTGAGGGCTTCTTCGGCAATACGCAGCATTGGGATCCGCCTTTTGAACATGCTAAGTTGGGAATTTCCGTGCCGCACCCGCGGCGGTGCGACAAAGCAAAATCCTTAATCGATCTATTATAAAGTGGTGCGTAAGGACAGTAAACCGCGCGGTTTTTGCCATTTGGTTGCATCTTTTTGAATTTCCGTTATTTTTGGCCATCTCTTTCGGCTATTGCTTATGAATAATCCTGGAGCCCGCCCTGTGAGCACCCCCTATCCGGACACCCGCCCACGAGCACTCACAGTCAGTGAGCTCAACCACCAGGCGCGCCACCTGCTGGAATCAAGCTTTATGCAGGTCTGGGTTGAGGGGGAACTCTCCGGCTTTTCCAGACCATCCTCCGGGCACTGGTATTTCTCGCTCAAAGATCAGAAATGCCAGATCCGGTGTGCCATGTTCCGTGGCGCCAACCAGCGGATCCGCACCCTGCCCCGGGAAGGAGACCAGATCCGGATTCGCGGCAAGGTGACCCTGTACGAGAACCGCGGGGATTTCCAGATCATCGTGGAACACCTCGAACCCGCCGGCCTGGGTGCGCTCCAGCAAGCTTTTGAGGCACTCAAAGCGAGACTCCAGAGTGAAGGCCTGTTTGATCCGGCCCGAAAGAAACCGATTCCCGCCACGCCCAGGCATATTGGTGTGATCACCTCACCAACTGGCGCCGCCATTCACGATATCCTGACGGTACTCAAGCGACGTTGCCCGGCTATTCCGATCACGCTCTATCCCACCGCCGTTCAGGGCCAGGCGGCCACCGCAGATATCGTCCAGGCCATTGACCGTGCTCAACGGCACGGTCTCGCTGACGTCCTGATCATCGGCCGTGGTGGCGGCTCCCTGGAAGACTTGTGGTGCTTCAACGAAGAAGCCGTCGCGCGGGCCATTGCCGCCTGCCCCATCCCGACCGTCAGCGCCGTTGGCCATGAGGTCGACGTCACTATTGCTGATTTTGTCGCGGACTTGAGAGCCCCCACGCCGTCGGCCGCCGCTGAGAAGATCTCACCCGACCAGCAGGACTGGCTCCGTCGACTGACCGAACAGCAGGGACGTCTTGGCCAGTCTGCACGCCGCTTATTGCAAAGGCTGGATAACCAGTTGGGGCACCTGTCTGCCCGGCTCCGGGATCCTCGACGGGAACTACTGGAAAAGGCGCAACGCATGGATGAGCTTGAGCTGCGACTGAACAAGGCCATCCGTAACAGACTGGACCAGCAGAAGCAGAAAACCGATTACCTGCTTCAAAGGATGAGCGCGCAATCCCCACGCCGAACCCTGAAAACCGCAAGTGAACAGACCCAACAGCTCGAGGAACGCCTGACACTCGCGGCCCGGCACCTGCTGCGCCAAAAAGACGAGCGATTGCAGCACATTGCACAAACCCTTCATGTGGTCAGCCCCCTGGCCACCCTCGGAAGAGGCTACGCCATCGTCAGGGACGACCAGGGCCGTATTGTTCGCAAGGCCGGCGACCTGGAAACCGGCGATCAGATTACCGCAAGACTTGGACGCGGCTCGGTGTCAGCCCAGGTGACGGAGATCAATTCTTCGTCGGAATAGTGCCGCAGAGCCTGGCAACTACGCCTATGGTCTACTAGCCCCGGATTTCAAAGCTCCTAAAGTTGTCAATAACAACGATAAAACAACAACACGCACAACTGAGGTGGAGCACAATGAGCTACAACTCCGAATTTCGCCGGTCCATTGACCAGCGGGATGATTTCTGGCGCGAGCAGGCGCAGCACATCGACTGGATCAAAGCACCGAATACGATCTGGCGCGCCCTCGACAATGGCCACGGCGAGTGGTTTCCAGACGGGGAACTGAACACCAGCGACGTTGCTCTGGATGCCAATATCCGTGCCGGCCGTGGCGACCAGAAAGCCCTGATTTACGACTCCCCGGTCACCAATACCAAGCAGTCATTTACCTACAACGAACTGCGTGATGAAGTCGCTCTGTTTGCCGGCGCCCTGCGCGCCCGCGGAGTCGAAAAAGGTGACCGCGTCATCATCTACATGCCGATGATTCCTCAGGCAGCCATCGCCATGCTGGCCTGCGCCCGGCTCGGCGCTATCCATTCGGTGGTCTTCGGCGGGTTTGCCGCACACGAACTGGCCGTTCGCATTGAAGATGCCAAGCCCAAGGCCCTGATTACCGCCTCCTGCGGCATCGAAGTTACCAAAGTGATCGAATACAAACCGCTGGTAGACAAGGCCATTGAGCAATCAAGCCACAAACCGGAAGCCTGCGTGGTATTCCAGCGGCCGCAGGTCAAGGCAACCATGCAGGAAGGCCGAGACTTTGACTGGAACGAGATCGTGGCCAACGCCACCCCGGCTGATCCGGTACCCGTCAAGGCCAACGACCCGCTTTATATTCTCTACACCTCCGGTACCACTGGAAAACCCAAAGGTGTTGTCCGTGACAACGGGGGCCATGCCGTTGCTCTCACGTACAGCATGAAGCTGGTTTACGATGCCAAACCCGGCGACGTTTACTGGGCGGCCTCAGATGTTGGCTGGGTGGTGGGCCACAGCTACATTGTTTATGCACCGCTCTTTACCGGCTGCACCACCATTTTTTACGAAGGCAAACCGGTAAAAACCCCGGATGCCGGCGCATTCTGGCGTGTGGTTCAGGATCACAAAGTCAACATGCTGTTTACCGCGCCCACCGCATTCCGTGCAGTGCGCAAGGAAGACCCGGAAGCAGATCAGCTGAGCCGCTACGATGTCTCCTCTCTCAAACGCATCTTCCTGGCCGGCGAGCGCCTGGATCCCCCGACCTACGAATGGCTGAAAGAGCACACCGGGCTGCCCATCCTCGATCACTGGTGGCAGACCGAAACCGGCTGGGCCATTTGCTGCAACCCGGTTGGCATTGAAATGATGACTACCAAACCCGGTTCTGCAACCGTCCCCTCACCCGGCTTCAACGTTCAGGTGGTGGACATGGAAGGCAGCCAGGTGCCGGCGGGCGAACAGGGTCAGATGGCGGTGAAACTGCCGCTGCCCCCAGGCTGCCTGATGACCGTATGGGGCGACGACAAGCGCTTTCAGAACAGCTACCTGAAGCCGATTCCTGGCTTCTACAGCTCAGGCGACGGTGGCTTTATCGATGATGACGGCTACGTCTTCATCATGGGTCGGACGGATGATGTGATCAACGTCGCCGGGCACCGGCTCTCTACCGGCGAGATGGAAGAAGTCGTTGCGTCCCATCCGGCCATCGCGGAATGCTGTGTGGTGGGCGCCCATGACGACATGAAGGGACAGATTCCGGTTGGCCTGGTGCTGATCAAAGATGGCGCCACTATCGACCAGGACGAACTGGAGGAGGAGCTGGTAGAGATGGTTCGCGAGAAGATCGGGGCCATTGCCTGCTTCCGCCGAGCCATCGTCGTTGACCGGTTGCCCAAGACCCGCTCCGGCAAGATCCTGCGCCGGATCATTCGCCAGATTGCCGATGGTGAGGAGTACACGGTACCCAGCACCATCGACGACCCGGCCATACTGGAAGAAATCAGCGAGAAATTCGGTCGCTGATCAAACCTCCATCCGCTGAGCCACACAACACCCGGGGCGCTCTTGATCAAGAGCAGCCCCGGGTTTCACTTTCATTACAACTTATTGTTTTTTATCAATTAAAAAACGCTTGCTGATCATAAAAAAAACAATTGACGCCGTTCAAAGTCGGTCTATACTGAAAATTGCTGTGTACTTCTGCAGCGTTATTTGGCGAATGCGTTACAACGTCCTGCCCTTGGCTTTTCGTTGCCCCTTCCTCAGTGCGCTCCGGATGTCCCAGCTCGAAAGAAGGTCCCGTGAGGGAAAATTATCAGTAAGACAGGAAAGATCGATGTCCGATACCAAAACCGGCCACGTGAAGTGGTTCAACGAATCCAAGGGCTTTGGCTTCATCGCCCAGGAAGGCGGCAGTGACGTTTTCGTTCACTACAGTGCAATCAATGCAAACGGGTTCCGTACGCTGGCCGAAGGTCAGCAGGTACAGTTCACCGTAACCCAGGGCCCCAAAGGCCCGCAGGCCGAAAACGTAACGCCGCTCTAAGCCGTTATGTTAACGTCCTGATGCCCCTCACGGGCAGAAACAAGAAAGGCCGGTAATCCTTGGATTACCGGCCTTTCTGTTTGTTTCAGGGATTATCCGTTCAGGCAGTCTCGGCTGCTTCTGCAGAAACAGACTCGGACCGCCTATCATCGAGCACCTGAGCGACAGCCGAGAACAGGGCCTGCAACGTTGCCGAGGTGGTATCCTCCGCCAGGGCTGCCGCACTGCAGTGCCTGCCATTAGCTGTCAGCCGGATACACGCCAGAGCATTGGCATTGGTACCTTCTCCCAGCGCGTACTCATCATAGGCTTCAACCGCCACCGAGACCCCAAACTGCCTGGACAGCGCGTCGGAAACGGCCTCAACGGCTCCCAGCCCTCGGCCTTCCAGGGTAGCCGGAGCAGCATCACCACCGACAACTACCTCGGCCCGCACACCATTATCATCCCGATGCAGGTCGTAGGAGCGAAGAGCCCAGTCGCTGTGCACTTTCAGATAACGCTCTTCAAACAGACGGTGGATAGTATGTGAATCGATCTCTCCACCATTGGTTTCAGCTTCGTGCTGGACCACCTTGCTGAATTCGATCTGCAGCCACCGCGGCAGGGTAATATCGTAGTCCCGCTCGAGTACGTAAGCGACGCCGCCTTTGCCGGACTGACTGTTGATACGAACCACTTCCTCGTACCGGCGGCCGACATCGAACGGATCGATGGGCAAATAGGCCACGTTCCAGGCATCGCCCTCTTTCCGACGAGAGAGACATTTGCGAATGGCGTCCTGGTGGCTGCCGGAGAAAGCGGTAAAGACCAGCTCACCGGCATAGGGATGACGCGGATGAGTGGAAATTTCGGTGCACGCCTCCACCACTTCGGTGATTTCGGCCATGCCGGACAGATCCAGAGCAGGGTCAATCCCCTGGGAATACAGGTTCATGGCCATGGTGACCAGGTCCATGTTACCGGTGCGCTCGCCGTTGCCCATCAAGGTACCTTCCACCCGATCTGCCCCGGCCATCACGCCGAGTTCGGCAGCGGCCACCGCGCAGCCCCGGTCATTGTGGGTATGTAGACTGATGCTGATGTGCTCCCGGTAGCGAATGTTGTCACAGATCCACTCCACCTGATCTGCGAAGACATTGGGCGTTGCCATTTCAACAGTCGCCGGCAGGTTAATGATAACCGGTTGCCCCTGGTCCGGGCGCCAGACATCGTTGACGGCATCAATCACACTGGCCGCAAAGTCCAGCTCCGTACCGGTAAAACTCTCTGGCGAATACTGGAAGGTCCACTCCGTGTCCGGATAGCGGGCGGCGATATCCCGCACGATGGTGGCGCCGTGGACCGCGATATCGCGGATACCGTCCCGGTCCAGACCGAACACCTGCTCCCTCTGCACGGTCGAGGTGGAATTGTAAACGTGAACAATCGCCCGTTTGGCGCCCTCAAGGGCCTGATAAGTCCGCTCGATCAATTCAGGGCGAGCCTGGGTCAGCACCTGGATCTTTACATCATCCGGAATCCGGTTTTCTTCGATCAGCTTGCGACAGAAATCAAAGTCTGGCTGGCTGGCTGCCGGGAAACCGATTTCGATCTCTTTGAAACCCAGCTTGACCAGCAAATCGAATAAGCGCTGCTTCTGGGCAACAGACATGGGTTTGACCAGGGCCTGGTTGCCGTCCCGAAGATCTACAGCGCACCAGGCCGGGGCTTTCTGGATAACCTGATCGGGCCAGCGACGGTCTTTCTTGGCGACCGGCTGGAAAGCAACGTATTTGCGATGGTCAAAAGCCATGATGAAAATTCCTTCCGATATCAAACAGTGATTGGAACACACACAGTGTAAAGGCTGGAGCGAGCTATTTGGTTGCCATTTTCTGGCCGCACGACCAGATAATGCCATATAATTTCATAAATTCTTAAATAAGAGACAGAAAATGCCCGATACCGAGAAAACGCTTGTCAAAATTGACAAGCTGGACCGAAAAATCCTCGAACAATTGCAAAAAGACGGCTCACTGACCAATCAGCAACTGGCCGAGAAAGTCGGGCTATCCCCTTCCCCCTGCCTTCGGCGAGTTCGCGCCCTCGAGGAGGCGGGCATTATCGTGCGAACGGTCACCATTCTGGATCACAAAAAACTGGGGCTGTCGCTCACCGCCATTATTCTCATTGGCATGGACCGGCATACACCAGAGCGATTTGCCGCGTTTGAGGAACAGGTGGGGGAATACCCGGAGGTTCAGGAGTGTTATCTGATCACTGGTCAGAGTGCGGATTACATGCTCAAAGTGGTCGTGCCGGATATGGACCACTACCACCACTTCCTGTTAAACAGGATAACCCGTATTCCCGGCGTTAGCGGTGTTCACTCCAGCTTTGTTCTCCGGCGCGTCATCGACAGCACCGCGCTGCCGCTGGGCTATTTGTCCTGAGCCACCAGGTAGTCCAGATAAGCGCGGGCCATGGTTTTCATTTCCTGTACCAACAATACGCCCTGCTCATCCGGCAGGGTGGCCGCCAGCCGAAGAATCGTGCCGGCAGAACGGGGTAACAGCAAACTGGCTGTCCAGCGACGATCTGCCGGCAAATCGGGATACTCCTCCTGCAGACGGGCATCCAGGTCCCGGGCGTTGCTGTAGAGTTCGCGAAGATCCAGCTGCCTCAGTTCCGGCATGGCTTCCACACCGCTCCAGATCGCGGAATAGGCGGGCTCGGTGCGGTAGAAGTCGTAAAACAGATCAATCAGGACATCCACCGCGTCGCTCAGGCTCAGCTGCGGGAGCTTGGCCCTCAGCGCCTGCTCCATCTTCTCAACATGTCGCTCCGCAATAGCATTGACAATCGCCGCTTTATTCGGGAAATAGCGGTAAAGCGATGCCAGAGACATGCCGGACTGCCGGGCGATGGCCGACATACTGGTGCTGTCGACGCCCTGCTCGTGAAAGATTCCGGCAGCATGCTGCAGTATGGTGTTCACCCGTTCCCGGCTGCGGGCCTGAACCGGTCGCCGGCGGGGTGACACATCGATGGATTCGTCAGTCATTATCTGTACCTTGTGATGCAGGCTCCGTACAATAACGCCCACTCTACGACAATGAAAGGCTGTGGCGGGCATCCCGCCTTGCCAATTAGTCTGACTCCCACTTTTCTGATGACAGCGGAAGACACGATGCGAGCGAGCCGTTACCTGATAGCTACCCAGAAAGAGACCCCTTCCGACGCCGAAATTATCAGCCATCAGCTGATGCTGCGGGCGGGCATGATCCGTAAACTGGCCGCCGGCCTTTACACCTGGTTGCCGTTAGGGTTGCGCACCCTGCGTAAGGTGGAGCGAATCGTCCGTGAAGAAATGGACAAGAGCGGCGCCCAGGAAGTTCTGATGCCGGCGGTACAACCCGCCGAACTGTGGCAGGAATCTGGCCGCTGGGAACAGTACGGTGGAGAACTGCTGCGCCTGAACGACCGCCATGGCCGCGATTTCTGCTTCGGCCCCACTCATGAAGAAGTTATCACCGATCTGATCCGGAACGAACTGAAAAGCTACAAAGAGCTGCCGGCCAACTTCTACCAGATCCAGACCAAGTTCCGCGATGAGCGCCGCCCGCGGTTTGGCGTGATGCGCGCCCGCGAGTTCATCATGAAGGATGCCTACTCGTTCCATCTGAACGCGGAATCCCTGGATGAAACCTATAAGGTGATGCACCAGACCTACTGCAACATTTTCGACCGGCTGGGGCTCGACTACCGCCCGGTACAGGCGGACTCCGGTTCCATTGGTGGCAGCTCATCCCATGAATTCCACGTGCTAGCCTCCTCTGGCGAAGACGCCATCGTATTCAGTACCAGCGGTGACTACGCCGCCAACATCGAAAAAGCCGAAGCGGTAGCACCTGCCGGCGAGCGCCCTGCCCCCAGCGAGGAACTGAAAGAGGTTCATACCCCGGGTCAACGAACCATCGACGCTGTTTCCGAGTTCCTGGGCATGCCGGCTGAGCGCAGTGTGAAAACACTGCTGGTAAAGGCAGAGGCGGATGAGAATGGTGAATCCGGCCTGGTGGCCCTGATTCTGCGCGGCGATCACACCCTGAATGAGATCAAGGCTGAGAACCTTCCCGGCATTGCCGAGCCGCTGACCATGGCAACCGACGAGGAAATCGAAAAAGCCATCGGCTGCAAGCCAGGCTCCATCGGCCCGGTCAAGCTGCCGGTGCCGGTTATCGTGGATCGCAGCGCAGCACACCTGGCAGATTTTGTCTGCGGCGCCAACAAGGATGATTATCACCTGACTGGCGTAAACTGGGAACGCGATGCCGAAATCAGCCGGGTGGAAGATCTTCGTAATGTGGTCGAGGGCGATGCCAGCCCGGATGGTAACGGCACACTGGAGATCCGTCGCGGTATTGAAGTTGGCCACATTTTCAAGCTGGGCAACAAGTACAGCAAGGCCATGAACGCCTCGGTTCTGGATGAACACGGCAAGACGTCGATTATGGAAATGGGCTGCTATGGTATTGGCGTTTCCCGCATCGTCGCGGCGTCCATCGAGCAGAACCACGACGAGAAGGGCATCATCTGGCCAGATGCCATCGCACCGTTCGAGGTAGCCATTGTGACCCTGAATGGTCACAAATCTCCGGTGGTGGCCGAGGCTGGCGACAAACTGTACGAACAGCTTCGCCAGGCTGGCTACGATGTCCTGCTGGACGACCGCAACGAACGCCCGGGGGTGAAATTCGCAGATATGGAGCTGATTGGCATCCCTCACCGATTCGTGGTCTCAGAACGTGGCCTGAGCGCCGGAACCCTGGAATACAAGGGTCGGCGGGACGAGGAAAAACAGGATATT
>CEUY01141889.1_pt1 | contig 12066 bp, 10 predicted proteins | sample 361481 | NCBI WGS metagenome assembly CEUY01 (sample SAMEA2622737, study PRJEB7988) | marine metagenome | isolation source: saline water (ENVO:00002010), including
CAGAGTGGTGTATCTCTCGTCAACGTACTTGGGGCGTGCCAATTGCCCTGTTCGTTCACAAAGAAACGGCAGAACTGCATCCAAACACGATTGAGCTAGTAGAGAAAGTTGCTCAACTTGTGGAGCAGAAAGGCATTCAAGCTTGGTGGGATCTGGAAATTGCTGATCTATTAGGCGAAGAAGCAGACAAGTACGAGAAAGTGCTTGATACACTAGACGTATGGTTCGACTCAGGTGTTACGCACTACTCAGTGGTCGATGCTCGTGAAGAGTACAACGGCGCAAGCGCTGACCTATACCTAGAAGGCTCTGACCAACACCGTGGTTGGTTCCAGTCTTCTCTAATTTCATCTATCGCGATGAAAGACGAAGCGCCATACAAACAAGTGCTAACGCACGGCTTTGTGGTTGATGGCCATGGCCGTAAAATGTCGAAATCTATCGGTAACGTTGTTGCACCAAAAGACGTCACTAACAAGTTAGGTGCAGATATTCTGCGTCTATGGGTTGCTTCTACAGACTACACGGGTGAAGTTGCGGTTTCTGATGAAATCCTTAAACGCAGTGCAGATGCGTACCGTCGTATCCGTAACACAGCGCGTTTCTTCCTAGCGAACCTTAGCGGCTTCAATCCAGCAACAGACATCGTTCCTGCAGAGGAAATGGTAGCACTGGATCGTTGGGCTGTTGGTCGTGCACTAGCTGCGCAAGAAGAGATTGTTAAGGCTTACGGTGAGTACAACACTCACGCCGTAACTCAGCGTCTAATGCAGTTCTGTTCTATCGAAATGGGCTCGTTCTACCTAGATGTCATCAAAGACCGTCAGTACACAGCGAAACGTGGCGGCCACGCGCAACGTAGCTGTCAAACTGCGCTTTACTACATCGTAGAAGCGCTAGTTCGTTGGATGGCACCTATCATGTCATTCACTGCAGATGAAATCTGGAATGAGATGCCGGGTGAGCGCGATAAGTTTGTCTTCACTGGTGAGTGGTTCGACGGCCTGTTCGGTCTTGCTGAAGGTGAAGAGTTAAACAATGAGTTCTGGGCTGAAATCCAGGCAGTTCGTGGCGGCGTAAACAAGCTGCTAGAAGATGCTCGTAAAGACAAGACAATCGGTGGTTCACTACAAGCAGAAGTGACGCTTTACGCTGACGACGTTCTAGTGGCAAAACTAAGCAAGCTAGAAGACGAACTACGTTTTGCTCTGCTAACTTCAGCCGCTGTTGTTAAGCCTCTAAGTGAGAAGTCTGACACAGCGCACGCAACGGACATTGAAGGCTTGTTTGTTGAAGTGAAAGCAACAGAAGCAGAGAAGTGTGACCGTTGTTGGCACCACACTCCAGACGTAGGCACAATCGAAGGTCATGAGAAAATTTGTGGTCGCTGTGTGTCGAACGTTGATGGTGAAGGTGAAGTTCGCAAGTTCGCATAATTGCTCGTCATTCTTGGCACTGTAGCTGTGTTGACTGAACTTACTCCGGAATGCCGGACCAACTCCATCACATAGGAAAACTATGCTCAGGAGTCTCGTAAGTTTGTCGCCTTGCTACAGCACCAATAATTTAGAGCAAGAGTTCTCGGAACTTTATTGAAAATTCATAGCCCCAGTATCTACTGGGGTTATTTTTAGGATTCAAAATGTCAAACATTGCATTAAAACAATCAGGTGTGCGTTGGCTTTGGCTCGCTGTGGTTATCTTCTTAGCTGATATTGGTATTAAGCTGTTTGTGATGGATAACATGGGGTATGGCTGGGCAAACCGTATTGAAGTATTGCCTTTCTTTAATCTATTGTACGTCCACAACTATGGCGCAGCATTTAGCTTTCTCAGTGATCAGGCTGGCTGGCAACGTTGGTTGTTTACCGGTATCGCTTTTGTGGTAACAGGTATGTTGACTTACTGGATGAGTAAACTGCCTGCAAAAGAGAAATGGAATAATATCGCTTATGCGATGATCATTGGTGGTGCAGTCGGTAATGTCTTTGACCGTGTTGTGCACGGCTTTGTGGTCGATTATCTAGATTTCTTCTGGGGTGACTACCATTGGCCTGCATTCAACTTAGCGGATACGACTATCTGTATTGGTGCGGCGATGATTATCTTAGATGGCTTTCGCAAGAAAGAAGAAGCCAAAGCATAATTCGTGATAAATTGAATAACCCTAAGCGCTGTCTGTTGATTCAGGCGGCGCTTTTCTTTATGTTGAAGCGCTAATCGGTGCGCAGTTCAATCGGCACTGAAAAATAACAACAACTTCAAGGAAGCAGTAACGTGACGACAATTGCCCAAGATTCTGCAGTAACGCTGCACTTTACAATAAAAATGACAGATGGTTCAGTCGCAGACAGCACTCATAGCATGGGTAAGCCTGCCAAGTTAGTGATTGGTGATGGAAGCCTTAGTGACAACTTTGAAAAATGTCTGCTTGGACTAAGCACCGGAGATAAGGCATCGATCGAGCTAAAAGCTCAAGACGCGTTTGGTATGCCGAACCCGGACAATATTCATTATATGGATCGTGCAAAGTTTGTTGGTGATGCGGAAGTGGAAGTCGGTACGATTATGGCTTTTTCTGGTCGTGATGGTATGGAAATCCCTGGAATCATTACAGAAATAGCGGGAGACTCGGTGACGGTTGATTTCAACCACCCTCTTGCAGGGCAAGATGTGACTTTTGAAGTAGAGATTTTGTCAGTAGAATAGCCAGCCAGAGCGAAAATATAAACATCATGAGCAATGAAATGAAAATTCTTTTAGCAAACCCACGTGGTTTTTGTGCCGGTGTTGATCGAGCGATCAGTATCGTTGAGCGTGCATTAGAAATGTATCAGCCACCGATTTATGTACGCCATGAAGTCGTGCATAACCGCTTCGTTGTCGAGGGACTCAAACAACGTGGGGCAATCTTTGTTGAAGAACTGCACGAAGTGCCAGACGATAACATTGTCATTTTTTCTGCTCATGGTGTATCTCAAGCTGTACGTAAAGAAGCGAAAGAACGTGATTTAACCGTCTTTGACGCAACTTGTCCTCTCGTGACTAAAGTTCATATGGAAGTCGCTCGTGCGAGTCGTAAGCATATGGAAGTTGTATTGATCGGCCATGCTGGTCACCCAGAAGTCGAAGGTACCATGGGGCAGTATGCAAGTGATCAAGGTGGCATGTATCTTGTTGAAACACCAGCAGATGTCGTAGGGCTGAAAGACAAAGTGAAAGATCCGAGTAATCTTCATTATGTCAGCCAAACAACGCTATCTGTGGATGAAACGGCTGATGTTATTGAAGAACTACGCCGTGTATTTCCCGACATTCAGGGGCCGCGTAAAGACGATATCTGTTACGCGACGCAAAACCGTCAAGATGCCGTGCGTGAAATGGCGACAGATGTTGATGTTGTGATTGTTGTCGGCTCGAAAAACTCATCGAATTCAACACGCTTGAAAGAGTTGGCTGAAAAGCTTGGTACTCCGGGTTACTTGACTGACAGCCCTGAAGATATTAAACCAGAATGGTTTGAAGATAAGGTCAAAGTTGGTGTAACTGCTGGTGCATCTGCACCAGAAGAGCTAGTAAACAAAATCTTAGAGCGTATCAAAGAGCTTGTAGGTACTCGTTCGGTTGAAGAAATCCAAGGTCGTGAAGAGAACATGTTCTTTGAAGTACCTAAAGAGTTGCAAATTAAGCAAGTCGATTAAACTATGTTTGATAAAAAGCCAGCACAATCGCTGGCTTTTTTGCTTTTGGGGTAAAAGAAAAGGCTCCCGAAGGAGCCTTTAAAGTTAGCAAGCGAAGTGTAATTAGTTTACGCAGTTTCTGTTACTGCTTGTGGTTTATCTTCATCTGCGAGCTCTGTTTCACCTTTACCCTTCGACGTTTTAATTACGTAAGCTGTAATAGCTAGCGCGAACAGAATGCCAGAGACTGTCGATACTTGAATTGGCAGACCAAAGCCTAGTGTGCTGTTGTTTAGGATGAACGTAGCACATACAGTCGTCATAAACATGGCAGGGATAGTCGTAATCCAGTGCATCTTGTTGTGACGGAGTAGGTAAGCAGAAGCTGTCCAAAGCATCATTACCGCTGTTGATTGGTTAGCGAAACCGAAGTAGCGCCAAATGATACCGAAATCGACCTGAGTTAAGATGCCACCAATAACGAACAGTGGAACAGCCATCATTAGTCGGTTACGCAGTGCTTTTTGATCTACGTTGAAGTACTCAGCAAGAATTAGACGGCTTGAACGGAATGCGGTGTCACCAGATGTGATAGGAAGAATAACCACACCTAGGAAGGCAATTACACCTCCGAATACACCGAGTAGACCGAACGAAGCGCTATAGACCACATTACCCGGGCCGCCATTCTTCACTGCCTCAGAAAGTACATCCAGGTTGCCAAAGAAAGATAGAGCAATGGCACACCAAATAAGGGCAATCACACCTTCACCGATCATTGCACCGTAGAAGACGAAGCGGCCATTCTTTTCATTTTCCATACAACGAGCCATCAGAGGAGACTGTGTTGCGTGGAAGCCAGAAATAGCGCCACAAGCGATGGTGATGAACAGGGCTGGCCATAGAGGCATGTCATTCGGGTTAAGGTTTGTGAACATGTCGCTCACTTGGAAATCACCCATCACAGTATGCTCACTAGAGAAAGCAACTGCTGTCATTAGACCGACAGACATGAAGATTAAGAGTGCGCCGAATAGCGGGTAGAAGCGACCAATGATTTTGTCGACAGGGACTATTGTTGCGATGATGTAGTAAGCGAAGATGGCGATGACCATGGTCGTCATGCTAACGTTTAAGCTGGTTTGATCGTTGATTAAGTTGGTGATCATGCCTGCCGGAGCCGAAACGAAAACCACACCAACAAGGAGCAGCAAGACAATAGCAAAGATGTTCATAAAGTGTTTTGCGCCATTGCCTAGGTAGCGACCAGTGATGGTTGGAACAGAAGCACCACCGTTACGCACAGATAGCATACCTGAGAAGTAGTCATGTACTGCACCAGCGAAGATACAACCGATGACGATCCAAAGCATGGCTGCTGGACCATACAGTGCCCCCATGATTGGGCCAAAGATTGGGCCAACACCCGCGATGTTTAGCAGTTGTACCAAGTAAACCTTCTTGGTCGACATTGGCACATAGTCAACACCATCTGTTTTAGTATGGGCAGGGGTTTGACGTTTTTCGTTGATACCAAATACTTTCTCAACGAAAGCACCGTAAATAAAGTAGCCACCGATTAAGGCCGCAACACAGGTTAAAAACCACAACATAACACTTGTTCCTTAGTATTTAAGCTCACCATGCATACTACGCGGTCATCAGGGAAGAAACATTCGATGATGCAGTGAGTGGTCGTATCATGAATTGAGTGGTTTGGATTCCACTTTAACGGTTTTTCGCAACAGCGAGTGGTAATTCCAGGAATTTAGTGGTTTAGTTAAATAAGTGGATTAAAAGTGAAGAAAAAACAATGAGAAAAGTGATAATTGGCTTATTCGCGTTGCTATTGATGGCTTGTTCATCATCGCCAGAAGAGTTAGCTAAGGAAGGCAACTGGTATCAAATAGGTTATCAAGATGGTGTGGCAGGTCACACTCAACGTTCCGTGAAGAATCTCTCTCGCCTTGGCTCAGCCAAATATGGTGAATATGAGCAGGGGTATTTAGAAGGTGTAGATGAGTATTGTAATCCCAACTTTGCCTATCAAATTGGTTTGTCGGGGCAATACTATGAGGGAGTTTGTGAAGGAACTCAGTATGGGCAAAAGTTCCGCATGGAGTGGCAACGAGGCTGGAATGAATACAATCAGTAACTAGACGTAAGGGAGGTGCAGCCCCTCCCCCTCACTCAGAGATTATGATTTATGGTGATGTTGCACCGCTTTACGTAAGAACCCATCTTGATGATGTAACTGTTGACGAGCAGAGGTAATATCCATGTCGGTCAAAATCATTAAGATCGCTAGCTTCACATCATAATCGGTTTGCTCAAGTGTATTAGTTGCTTGGTCTTTATCGCAGTCGGTGGCTTGCATGACAATTCGAGCTGCACGCGCGACTAACTTTTTATTGGTTGCTTTCACATCAACCATTAGGTTCTGGTAGCTTTTACCTAGGCGAATCATACTCGCGGTAGTGAGCATGTTTAACACTAGCTTCTGTGCTGTGCCTGATTTTAGTCGAGTGGATCCAGTTAGCGCTTCAGGGCCTACAACTGGGCTAATCGCGATTTCAGCGATATCTGCAATTGGCGAATCAGGGTTGCATGACAGTGCTACAGTCGTTGCCCCTATGTCATTGGCATACTCTAGAGCACCGATAACATAAGGTGTTCGACCACTGGCTGCGATTCCGACTAAAACATCTTTCCGACTAAAATTGATGGTTTTTAGATCATCTATTCCAAGAGTTAAGGAGTCTTCGGCGCCTTCTTTGGCTTTTAAAATTGCTTCAGGGCCGCCAGCGATGAGGCCAATGACCATCTGATCTGACACGCCAAAGGTTGGCGGACATTCCGAAGCATCTAACACACCTAATCGTCCACTTGTACCTGCCCCCATGTATATCAGACGGCCACCTAATTTGAAGGCTTGAGTAATTTTATCTACTGCTCGAGCGATCTCAGGTAGCACTTTTTCGACGGCCAGTGGTACCAGTTGATCTTGTTGATTGATTCTTTGAACAATTTCTAAGGATGGAAGCAGATCTATATCCATCGTTTCTGGGTTGCGCCCTTCTGAAACCAGGTGAGAAAGGGCGGCGATCAGTGCGTCATTAGTCATGCTATTTCCTAATTATCAGCAAAGTACATCACACCGAGAGAAACGGTTTTCGAGGCTCCGGTGACTTCGGGAAGGTTGCTTGGCAAATTATGTATACGGCGATAGGCAAGCCAAGCAAAGGCCATCGCTTCCATATTGTCGCTATCGACATTACGACTGTGCGTAGATGATACAGTCCAGCTTGGTAACAGTTCCGCCAAACGTTTCATCAGTAGAGGATTGCGCGCTCCTCCTCCGCAAACAAGCAGTTCAGGTTTTGGCCCCAATTTATAACGTTCCACTTGCTGAGTGATGGTGAGAGCAGAGAACTCACACAGGGTTCGTTGGACATCTTCAGTGCTTAACGCGCGATCGTTGAGGTAATGTTTTAGCCACTCAAGATTAAATAGCTCTCTCCCAGTACTCTTAGGGGCCGGAAGAGCAAAGTAGGGCGCACTCAGTAGATCATAAAGTAGTGCCTGATCAATACTGCCTGATGAAGCGAGTTGTGCGTCACGATCAAATGGCGTCCCTAATTGCTCTAGACACCAAGCGTCCATCAACATATTGCCAGGGCCAGTGTCATAGCCTAAGACATTCTTCTTTGGTTGGAGTACCGAGATATTGGCAATGCCACCAATGTTCAATACAACAATGCTGGAATCTTGAGGTTGAAAGATTGCTTGATGAAAAGCGGGTACCAGTGGCGCGCCTTGACCACCTAAAGCCATATCTTTACGTCTAAAATCCGCAATGGTTGTGATACCTGTACGCGCCGCAATGATATTGGCATCTCCCAATTGCATAGTAAAAGGGTGAGCGCCCGTTGGCTGGTGGAAGACAGTCTGACCGTGATTACCAATGGCACAGATTTGTTCTGGCTTGTAGGCGGTTTTAGCGAGTAAGGTTTGAATTGCGTCAGCGTAGAGGGTGCCTAGCTCATGATCGAGCTGTCCAATTTCAACTAAGTTGGTCGTTTGTCCTGTACATATATTTAAGACTCTCTGCCTTAATTGCTCGGGAAAAGGGTAATCATTCGAGGCGACTAACCTAGGCTGTCCAGAATCCATCTCTACGATAACCGTATCGACACCATCTAAACTGGTGCCTGACATCACGCCGATATATAGCTCTTTTGTCGTCATACTCAAATTTTACTACGCCTGACAGAGAATCCATTGTAAACAGAGAATAATCCTAATACTCTCGGCAGCATAGCGAAAAATAAGTTTGGCTGGAGCAATTATGGGACCATTATGGCTGGATGTGGAAGGCTGTGAGCTATCCGCAGAAGATAAAGAGATACTTGAACACCCAACCGTTGGTGGGGTTATCCTTTTTTCACGCAACTATCATGATAGTCAGCAATTATTAGCGTTGAACAAAGCGATTCGCCAAGCTGCGAAACGTCCTATTTTGATTGGAGTTGATCAAGAGGGTGGACGTGTACAGCGCTTTCGTGAGGGTTTTTCCATAATTCCTGCCGCACAAGAGTTTGCTAAGCAGGCAGAAGGAGAGGTGTTGGCCCAGCAAGCGGGATGGCTAATGGCTGCAGAATTGATTGCTCATGATATTGATCTCAGTTTTGCTCCCGTGCTTGATAAGGGCCATCAATGTAAAGCGATTGGTAATCGAGCGTTTGGCGATGACATTGACACTATCATTCGACATAGCACTGCGTATATGCGAGGGATGAAAGCGGTAGGCATGGCCACAACGGGTAAGCATTTTCCGGGACACGGTGGTGTGATTGCTGATTCACACCTCGAAACGCCTTATGACCAGCGCGACACGATTTTCCAACTGGATATGCAGGTGTTTAAGTCGCAAATTGAGAGCGGAATTTTGGATGCTATGATGCCAGCCCACGTTGTTTATCCGCATTACGATGATCAACCAGCAAGCGGTTCGGCGTATTGGCTTCAACAGGTCCTGCGTGAACAGCTTGGCTTTAAAGGGATTGTGTTTTCGGACGATCTCACAATGGAGGGCGCTGCGGTAATGGGAGGCCCTGCGGAAAGAGCACATCAGGCAATGGTCGCAGGTTGCGATATGATTTTGGTTTGTAACAAGCGTGATGCTCAGGTTGAGGTACTGGATAATTTGCCAATTATGGAAACTCCAGGAGCTGAGGCACTTATTAAGCAGCAGAGCTTCTCTCTGTCGCAACTTCAATCCAGTGACGAATGGAAGCAAGCCTCTGAAGCGATGAAGCGTATCACGGATGCATAAAAAAATAGCCACAATTGAGTGGCTGTTTTTTTATCAAATAAGGCAACGAGTTTAGTGGAAGCCTAAGAGCTCTTTGAGGCTTTTAAGGTATCTACGGCTTACCGGTAATGGGTGATCGCTGGTGGTAATGATCTCGGCTAACCCATTTTCCAATAATTTGATCTCTTTGATGGCCTGAACATTGATTAAAAACTGTCGATGGCAGCGAACCAAACAGGTTTTTTCCTCCAAGACTTTGAGTGTTAGCTGAGACGTTGCTTTTTGTTCTGCTGTTTGAACATGAACGCCACTTATATCGCTGTAAGCGAACTCAACATCTTTTGTTGCAATAATAACGATTCGATTCAAGCCGATACACGGTATTTGGTCTAAACACTGTGGAGCAACTGCGGCAATTTGCTCCTGAGTATTATGTTGTGATCTAAGAAGGCGCTGGACCGTCTTCTGCAAGCGCTGGGTATCGACAGGCTTGAGCAAATAGTCAAATGCATTGTCTTCGAATGCTTGAATCGCAAACTCGTCATAAGCGGTAACAAAAACAACCTTCGGCATGGTCTCGGGATCAAGCATGCCGAGCAGCTCAATACCGCTGACCTGAGGCATTTGTATATCGAGGAACACCACCTCAGGCTTGAGCTGGTTTATTTTCTTTAAACCTTCAATCGCGTTACTTGCTTGTCCTACGACTTCTATTTCTCCAGTCTCTTCCAAGAGGTCTGTTAACTCTTCACGAGCAAACAGTTCGTCATCAATGACTAATGCTGACAACATGTGGGTACCTTAATACGTGTTCTCATCAGGAATGATAAAGCTCATTCGGGTGGATTGGTTTGGCTCAACATCAATTCTGAGAGCTGCCGCACGGCCAAATTTATTGGTCAGACGTTTATCAACAATTTGCATTCCCAAACCAGAGTGACCTTCTTGCGGTGCTTGATAGCTGCCAGCGTTATCTTCCACGGTGATTTTAATACCGTTATTTAAGTGCTGGCTGTAAACCTTTATTTGGCCACCTTCAAGTAAATGAGAAATACCATGCTTAATCGCATTTTCTACCAGAGGCTGCAGAGTAAAGGTCGGCAGTTTACGCTTTAGAATGGACTCGTCAATGTCGAACTCTACTTCTAGACGGTCGGTAAAGCGTGCTTTCTCAATGGTTAGATACGCATTTACATGGGCAAGCTCTTCTTTGAGGGTGACTGTTTCAATATCTTGTTTTAAGTTGCTACGGAAAAACTGCGACAAGTGCTGAATAAGCTCGCGAGCTTTGTTGGGATCTCGTTTAACAACAGCACTGATTGTATTTAACGCATTGAATAAAAAGTGTGGGTTAACTTGTGCGTGGAGCAGTTTGATTTCTGCTTGAGCCAACAAGGTGCGTTTTTGTTGGTAATCTCCAAATAAAATTTGGCTCGAAAGCAATTGGGCTATCCCTTCGGCCATTGACATATTGATTGTTGAGAAGAGCTTACGTTTTGGTTCATAGAGTTTAATTGTACCAATGACTTTATCGCCCGCTCGAAGAGGAATGATCAGTGCGGACCCTAGTTTACAGTCGGGGTTGAGTGAGCATTGGTAAGGTTTTTCCTTGCCATCTAAGTAGATGATGTCGTTTTTCTTAATGGCATCCCAAGTGCTTTGAGATGAGATTGGGGTCTCTGGTTTATGATGATCATCGCCAATACCAACAAATGCAAGGATCTTACTATCATCTGTTATAGACACGGCTCCAACGTTAGTTTCTTCATAGATGATGCGAGCTATTTTTTCTGCATTTTGGCTATTAAAGCCAGAAGCTAATATCCCGACTGAACGTTCTGCGATATTCAATGCCCGGCGTGAAAAGGTTGCTGAGTACTCTTCAAAAATGGTTTTACGATCGAGCAGGATACTCATGAACAGCGCTGCACCGACGGAGTTGGCAATGATCATCGGAGCTGCAATCGCTGAAACCAAGTCATAGGCTTGGATAAAGGGTTTAGCAACAATCAAAATGATCAGCATCTGAACAATCTCAGCGACCAAGGTGACAGAAAACACGACGCTTGGATTAAATAATTGGTCGCTTTTGCCTTTGCGGACAAAGTAGGTGTGCAGTAACCCGCCAATCAGTCCTTCAGCGGTGGTTGATATGGTACACGCTAAGTCGGTGAAGCCGCCTAAAGTGTAGCGATGAATACCACCTGTTAAACCCACCAAGAAACCGACAATAGGACCACCAAATAGACCTCCCATGACGGCTCCGATTGCCCGAGTGTTAGCAATGGCATCGTTAATCTGTAATCCGAAGTAGGTCCCCATTACGCAGAATAGTGAGAAAAGGATGTAGACACTGATCTTATGCGTAAAACGATGAGAGATAGTAAACAGGGGAAGGAAGAGAGGCGTCTTGCTCAGCATGTAAGCGAGCACCAAATAAACGCACATTTGTTGCAATAGAGAAAGTATCAGATCCATAACTTTTTCAGTCGGTGGTTTTAGTCTATTCTAGTTAACTTTCCTTATGGAAAGTATGCTTTACCCTTCACTTTTCTCTTAAACCTTGGTTTTATACTTGTGTAAATTTATTTTTACATGCGTGTTTTTTAAAGTTTACGGTTGAAATCTAGATTTAGCCTGTTATTGTGTCGTTAATCCTCACTCAATATGAAAGGATAATTGAGTGTAAATATAAATATACAGGTCGGTAGTTATGCAGAAAAGTGAACTCAGCAATATCAATATCAGTGATGAACAGGTTCTTATTACTCCAGAAGAGCTAAAAGCAAAAATCCCACTTAGTGAGAATGCTCGTCGAGTGATTCAAGAGTCACGTCAGACCGTTGCTGATATTATTCATAAGAAAGACCATCGGTTGCTTGTTGTGTGTGGCCCTTGCTCTATACATGACATTGACGCGGCAAAGGAGTATGCGCGTCGTCTTAGAGCTCTTTCTGCCGAGTTAAATGATCAGCTGTATATTGTTATGCGAGTTTACTTTGAAAAGCCACGTACAACCGTTGGATGGAAAGGCTTAATCAATGACCCACACCTCGATGGCTCATTTGATAT
>CEUY01034767.1_pt1 | contig 12051 bp, 9 predicted proteins | sample 361481 | NCBI WGS metagenome assembly CEUY01 (sample SAMEA2622737, study PRJEB7988) | marine metagenome | isolation source: saline water (ENVO:00002010), including
TTAATAGTATCAATTCGGGTATTAACGCACACTGGATATTTGGTCAACACTCTTTATATAACAGTGATTGGTTGATGCGTCCGCAATTTATTATTGGATTACTCATTTTTTTTACGGGTATGATAATCAATGTATATTCAGATAATATATTGTTTTTATTGAGAAAAGATGGCAACACAAAGTATAAAATACCATATGGAGGCTTATTTAAATGGGTGTCATCTCCTAATTATTTTGGAGAGATTTTAGAATGGATCGGATGGGCACTGGCGACTTGGTCTTTAGCTGGATTATCTTTTGCAATATGGGCTATTGCTAATCTTACTCCACGTTCATATTCAAACCATTTATGGTATAAAGAAAAATTTCCAGACTACCCAAAGGATAGAAAAATATTAATTCCAAAAATTTGGTAATTAAAGAAAAAAATATTTGCTATAAATTAAATTTGAATTGTAGTATTAAAACACACGCGTAAGTAATACGAAAAATAAAGTTAGGAGTACATTATGCAAAAAGGAAGTGTAAATAAAGTTGTATTGGTTGGACATCTGGGTGGCGATCCAGAAACAAGGTTCACACCATCTGGAGCTGCTGTAGCAAATTTTAGCTTGGCAACAAATGAATCATGGAAAGATGCCAATGGTGAATTTCAAGATAAAACCGAGTGGCATCGCTGTGTTATGTTTGGAAAATCAGCAGAACTAGCAGGAGACCTATTAAAGAAAGGTCAACTAGCATATATAGAAGGCAAATTACAAACGAGAAATTGGGAAGATAAAGATGGGGTAAAGCGCTATACCACTGAAGTGGTTTGTGATATGTTCACGATGTTAGGTCGAAAGATGGATAGCTCTGAAGTTCCAGGAGGCCCAAAAGCAAGTGACAATCAAGACCCCCCAGCGGGTGACAGTCAAGATTCATCATTTGAAGATGATGATCTCCCATTCTAAATTAATTCATCAATTAATGCGATAGTAAAAAGGCTCCTTCACAAACATTTATAAGCTGGAGCCTTTTTACAAACTAAGTTTATAGTGTCACTAGGATTAAATATGATTTTAGGAATAAAATGGAAATGAATAAGGAAAAACTACAAAAAGATATTGATTCATTTTGGGATAATGAAATTTTACCGACCCTTATTGAATATATTAAGATACCCAACAAATCTCCTGCGTTCGATTCTAATTGGGAAAAGGCCGGACATATGGAAAAAGTGTTACAACTAGCAAAAAGCTGGGTTGAAAAGCATAAACCAGATGGTAGCATTCTGCATATTAAACGAATAAAAAATAGAACCCCTTTGCTCATGCTAGAGGTCCCTGGAGATAGAGATGGAAATATTTTGATGTATGGCCACCTTGATAAGCAACCAGAGATGGAAGGGTGGAAGGATGGGTACGGACCGTGGTCTCCAGTAATGAAAGGTGAAAGGCTATATGGTCGTGGAGGTGCTGATGATGGTTATGCTTTGTTTGCCTCTTTAGGTATTATTAAATCTTTAATGGAACAGGGCGCTTCTCTACCTCGAATAATTATTTTGATTGAATTCTGTGAAGAAAGTGGCTCACCAGATCTTCCTTATTATATCAAAGAATATCAGGAAATCATTGGTCCAGTAGATTTGGTTGTGTGTCTCGACTCTGGCGCAGGGAATTATAAGCAATTTTGGACAACTGTTTCACTTAGAGGTATGATCGCATGCGAACTTCGTGTTGACGTTTTAAATGAGGGTATTCATTCAGGCAGTGCTAGTGGCCTAGTCCCTTCTTCTTTCAGAATTATTAGACAACTTCTTTCAAGATTAGAAGATGAATTAACAGGTGAAATTAAAGTAAAAAGTCTTCATTCTGATGTCCCAGAGCACCGATTGAATGAAATAGAAAAGATGGTAAATACGCTTGATGATGAAAAGGATACAATGCCATGGCATAATAAAATGCAACCAGCCTCAGATAGTCCAATTGATGGATCAATTTTACGCACATGGAAGCCAACTTTATCAATAGTAGGGGCAGATGGTATTCCATCGGTAGCTGATGGTGGGAATGTCCTACGACCTTATACAACATTAAAACTTTCATTCCGATTACCCCCTGATGTGGATTGTAACAAAGCGATGGATGATGTTGAAAAAACATTATTAAAAGATCCACCTTATAATGCATCTATTTCCATTGATTGGGAAGAACCTGCAAACGGATGGAATGCGCCTAAATTAATCCCATGGCTAGACAATGCTATTCAAGATGCTTCAAACACTTTTTTTGGTAAACAAGCTCTATCTATGGGTGAAGGCGGCACTATTCCATTTATGGCAATGTTGGGAGAAAAATTTCCTGATGCCCAATTTGTAATTACTGGTGTTCTTGGCCCTGAGTCAAACGCACATGGACCCAATGAGTTCTTACATATCCCATTTGGGAAAAAATTGAGTGCTTGTATTGGCTATGTTATTAATGAATTCCCATCTTGAGCGCTAGAACAAAATTAGATTTATTCACTCCACGTCCCAAGTGGATACGATATTTATTAACTTATGTTGCTTTATTGCTAGGTACGGTGGTTGGAAAAATTAAAGTATCCGGACGTAATCATATACCTAAAAAGGGTCCTTATATATTCGTAGCAAATCATTTTAACGTTTCAGAGCCTCCATTTTTTGTATATGCGTTACGAAAACCAATCAACTTTTTAGTTGCCAGTGATCAAGTGATTGACTGGTATAACTATTGGGCGGTGTGGCTATATGGCTTTATACCAACTAACCGAACACGATTTGGATCCTCAACAATCAAAATGGCTAAGAAAGTGTTTGATGATAAAGAAATACTTGGGATTTTTCCTGAGGGAGATACTCAGGATGACAAATTACGATCAGCAAAACCAGGTGTTATTTATTTATCAACTTTAGGTCAAGTCCCAATTCTACCAATGAGCATTTATGGAATAAAGAAAGGAATGTGGGAATATATATTTTCTGGAGTTCGTCCAACAATTAGGATTCGTATAGGAAAACCTCTTGAGCCTTTTTCAATGCCAAAAGATCGATCAAAAAAAGAAATAACATTAAATAAAATAGGAGATGAAATTATGTGTAGCATTGCTGCACTATTACCAGAGGAATGTCATGGACAGTTCAAAAATAATCCTCTAATTAAAAAATTTCAGATGCAAAATGAACCTTATTCTGCAGAACAAGACAATAATGAGTAAATTCTATTTCAAATAATTACGGGGGAATTAAAGAAAATATGCTTAAATCAGTTCAAAACTATATAATAGTAATTATAATTACACTTGGGTTTCTAGGCCTAATGAGGTGGAATACCATTAAACAAAACTCAACATTAGTTGATGGAAGCGCTAATGAACATATTGTTGATAATGAAGTGCATTTCAAAAACCTTAGACAGCTAACATTCAGCGGTGAAAATGCTGAAGCTTATTTTAGCTCAGATAGTAAAAAATTAATTTTTCAGGGTCATGATGGTGATGGTCTATGTGATCAAATTTATATTATGGATATTGAATCTGGTGAATACAAAATGGTGTCAACTGGCGATGGCGTTACAACATGTGCATATTTTCAATATCCTGAAAATGAAAAAATCGTGTATGCCTCTACTCACCTTCAAAACAAATCATGTCCACCTCCTCCAGATTTTAGTCGTGGATATGTATGGAAATTATATGAGGGTTATGATATTTTTCGTGCCAATACTGATGGATCCTCCATTGAGCAATTAACTAATGCAATCGGCTATGATGCTGAAGCAACAGTTTCGCAGGATGGTAGTAGGATTACTTATACATCAATAATTTCTGGTGACCTTGAAGTTTGGACAATGAATATGGATGGTAGCGATAAAAGAATGCTAACAAATAAATTAGGCTATGATGGTGGGCCATTTTTTAGTCATAGTGGTAAAAAAATAGTATGGCGAGCTTACTATCCTGAATCTGCAAAAGAAATAGCTGACTATAAAAGTCTTATTGGGCAAAGTATGATTAGACCAATGAATCTTCAAATTCGAATTATGAATTCTGATGGTAGTGATAAACAACAAATTACTTTCAATGAAGGGGCAAATTTTGCACCTTATTTTTACCCAAATGATAAACGAATTATTTTTTCTTCAAATATGGCAGATCCTAAAGGTAGAGATTTTGATTTATGGGCAGTTAATACAGATGGAACTAATTTAGAACGGATTACATTTTTCAAGGGATTCGATGGTTTCCCAATGTTCAGTCCAAATGGGAAATACATCGTTTTTGCTTCAAATAGAAATCAAGCTAAAGAGGGGGACACAAACGTCTTTATTGCTGAATGGTTAGATTAGTTATAATATTATTTTTAAGCTTCCTTAGGGTTAACGATGATCCTATATTATCTATTATACGCTCTGATGCTATAAAGATGGGCATACCTGAAGCTTATCTAGATAAAACATTTTCCTATTCAAAAATAGAAATTCATGATTCAATTCTGGACCGGTTTGCTAGACCTTATGAAAAAAAGACATGGGGTGAATATCGAAAATTATTTGTCACAAAAAATAGAATCAATGAAGGAGCAAAATTCTATAAATCGCATGGTGGTGTCTTGAATGAAATATCAACGGAACTAAAAGTAGATCCTTTTTTAATCCTAAGTATTATCGGTGTTGAAAGCAATTTTGGAAGGCATAAAGGAAAGTTTACTGTTTTTAACGCACTATATACACAAATCTCAAAAATGCCTCGCAGGTCTAAGTGGGCTCAAAAAGAATTGGTTGCATATTTATCATATTGTTACACAGACAATATACCTCCACATTCAATAGTTGGATCTTATGCTGGCGCATTTGGCTATGGTCAATTTATCCCTACAAGTTTTAAGAGCTATGCTAAAGATGGAAATGGGGATGGTATACGACAACCGTTTGTTTGGCCAGATGTTTTTGCTAGCATTGCAAATTACCTAGTGAAAAACGGATATCCTGTTAATGATCAGTCTGATGCTACAAAAGTTTATAAAGCAGTATACGCATATAATCATGCTGATAATTATGTTAAAGCGATATTAGAGCTTCGAGAAGAGTTAAATAAAAAAATTATTATAAATTAAGAATTAATTTTAATTCTTTGTTACCCCTTTGAACTGTGACCTCAACCGATTCCCCTGATTTAAGTTCAGATAAACGGTACATATAATCATAAATGTTTGATATGTTTTTCCCTCCAATTTTAATAATAATATCACCTTTTTTCATTCCCGCTTGTTGTGCTGGGCCGCCCTGCCTTGCCCCATCAATTTCTAAACCAATTGCATCACTACTATATGATGGAATAATACCAAAAGTTACTTTGAAACTTGTTCTGCTCTGACTTGGTCCTTTTGGGCCAGCTTCAGTGAATGGTGGTTTAATTTCTAATTGATCAATTTCAATAATGATATCATAAATCATGTCTAATATTTTTTTTTCACTTTCAACATTAATTTGAGTCCAATCATCTGAAGGTTTATGATAATCATTATGAGCACCAGTAAAAAAGAAAAGTACTGGAATATCATTGATGTAAAAACTTGAATGATCACTTGGACCAAATCCTTCTGGACTTTTAGTTATCAGTAAATCGTGATTTTTTTCAACATTATTAAGTATTGAATCAAACGCAGAAGATGTACCAGTACCTCCTACTGTAATTTTATTATTCGACATACGTCCAATCATATCCATATTAATCATAGTTACAATATTATTGAGCGGTACCGTAGGATTATTCACATAATACTTTGATCCTAACAATCCTTGTTCTTCTGCATTATAACCCATAAATAATATAGAGCGATTAAGTGCAAATTGGTTTGCCTTAAGCTTCTCAGCAATCTCTAAAACGCCAGCTATACCCGACGCATTATCATCTGCTCCATTATGTATAGATTGCTCATCAGGGGCCAAAGACCCTGAATTCTGTCCACCATAACCCAAATGATCAAAGTGGGCACCGATAACTATATATTCATTTTTATGACTCTCATGATTCCCAGGAATCATCCCTATTATATTTGGAATTTGAATTGTTTCTTTTTTTAAAGAGATTTTTGAATCTATATTTTTATTTAGCAAAAATGATTTTGGAAAAAGATCACTATTAATTTCATCTTGAAAAAACTCAAGAGAATCATTTAATAAATCATTCGCAAATTTTCTTGATATTTGTACAATTGGTATATCCATATTCTTTGAATTCGAATCATATCTTAAAGGAATAAATTCATCTGAATCAGATTTACTAATGAATAAAACTCCTTTTGCATCATTATCTTTAGCTAACATAGCTTTTTTGCGAATAGGAAGATGATCAGCATATTTTGAATGTGGATGATCTCCATCTGGTGAACCCATTAGTATTGCCACCCACCTATCTTTTACATCTATGGATTTGTAATCATCCCACTCAACTGAATCTTTTATTGAAAATCCATAACCTGTAAATGCTACATCCGCCGAAAAACTAGCGTTTGATGAAAATTCCAGCGGCATAAAGTCGGTATTAATATTATATGTTTTATTATTAAATCTTATTTCATTCAAACCGTCTGGCTTAATATCTTTTACAAAACTAAAATATTGTAAATATTTGTCAGTACCTGCCGGTAAAACTCCAGAACCATTTAATTCATCAACAATATAATCAATTGCTTCTTGTGATCCTTTTGTCCCGGGATAGCGTCCTTCCCTATCGTCTGCTGACAAAAATTTTATATGCCCACTTATTTCTGTTGAAAGAATTTCTGGATTGTTTATCTGATCAGTATATTTGGATGATACTTGATTACAACTAAGAACAAATAAACAACAAATAAATATTTTTATAAAAAATTTCATTTTAAATATTCCCCCATTTAAAGTATTAGAAAATTACTAATAATCAATATGAATCTGGAACCAAATGAATTGTAATTTTATAATAGCCCTCATTACTAATTAATGTAATAATGAAGAAAAGAGAATCAGAAAATATTCAAATTACCGTTGATCCTGCTTATATACCTGAAAGATCGGACCCCACTAAACCAATATATATGTTCTCTTATCGAATAAAAATTAAAAATACAGGTGCTGAAACAATCCAATTAAAAAGTCGCTATTGGCACATAACCGATGGGAATGGGAATGTTGAAGAAATTCGTGGACCTGGAGTTGTGGGAAATCAGCCATATTTAAAAAATGGTGAACGATTTGAATACACAAGTTTTTGCCCTTTGCCCACCGAATTTGGCGTAATGCATGGGCACTTTGAAATGATATGTGAAAATGGAAAAAAATTCAATGCGATTATTAAACCCTTCCGATTAACTATACCCTATTCTGTAAACTGATTAGTCATTTATGAATACAAATACAAAAATCATTGCTACTGTGGGACCCTCTTGCGATAAAAAAGAAGTGTTGCAATCAATGATTAATTCTGGTGTTGATACTTTTCGATTAAATATGTCTCATGGTGATATGGCATCAAAAAGAAAATTATATGATTTAGTAAAGTCGCTTAAACCAAAAAATGGTGTTCGGCCAGCAATTTTGACAGACCTAGCAGGACCCAAAATAAGAATTGTTGGTCTAAAAGAAGAATTAATTATAAATGAAAATGAATCAATTATAATATCTAACGAACCTGGTTTTAAAGAAAACCATTTAGAAGTATCTGGTGGCATCCATTTTTCTAGTGTGCTAAGTGGGGCAGAAGTCTTGATTGATGATGGACGTATTAAGCTCGAAGTTTCTGAAGTTATTTCCAAACATACATTAAAATGTAAAACAGTAATTGGTGGTGAAATAAGCAACAAAAAAGGTGTGAACTTCCCAGGGGTAACACTCAATACGCCATCCCTAACTCAAGAAGATATTATAGATCTTAAAATGGCTTTAGATCAAGGTGCGGATTGGATTGCACTGTCATTTGTCTGCAAAGCAAATAATATATTAGATGTTCATAGTGTCATGGATGAACATGGTAAAAGAATACCTGTAATGGCTAAAATAGAAAAATGGGAATCGTTAGAAAACCTTGAAGAAATTATTAATGCTTTTGATGGTGTTATGGTCGCGCGGGGGGATTTAGGTGTTGAAACACCCGCATCAAAAGTACCTTTAGCTCAAAAAAAGATTGTTGATTTGGCCAGCACCATCGGGAAACCTGTTGTTATTGCCACGCAATTGCTCGAATCTATGATTGATAGTAAAGTCCCTACTCGAGCTGAAGTAAGCGATATTGCTAACGCAATTTTTGATGGAGTAGATGCGCTTTTAGTTACAGGTGAAACAGCAATCGGTAAATACCCAGTCGATGTAATCAAAATCCTGAAACAAGTAATTTTTGAAACAGAATCTGCCACAAAATTTTCTAATGCTTTACCTCCAAAAAAATTAAATAAAACTGCGGATGCGATAAGTCATGCCGTCTGTGAAATTGCTACCAATCTTGATATAAATACTATAATGACAATGACACACAGCGGTAGTACAGCAAGGATGATTTCAAATTATCGGCCAAAGGCAACAATATTTGCCTTAACTCCATTTGATGAAATTGTACGACAACTTCAATTAATTTGGGGTATTATTCCAATAAAAGTTGATAATTATGATACCGTTGAAATAATACCAGAGTTATGCAAGAAAGTATTGAAGCAATTGGGAAATACTGAAACTGGTGATAAATTTGTTATTACTGGTGGTGTGCCTATGGGAATAAAAGGAACCACAAATTATTTATCTGTTCAAACATTTTAGTCAGATTATTTAGGAGGAGGTTTTTGTGGTATTAAAACAAACAAATAACATGATACAAAATTTTAAAAGGGAAATAATAAAAATGATCAGTATTATTATTGTCATTCTTATGATAGGCCCATCTAATTTATTAGGCCAAGTTAATTTATTAAACCCAAGATTTGAATTCTCACCAGATGTTCGGTATGATCAACTCGTTTCTTCACCTAAAGATTATCTCGGTTATGAATTAGGGACTGAATACACAATCTATGCTGATGTTTTAAGTTATTTACGAAAACTAGGCGAAGAATCTGAGCGAGTATCTATTCACCCTTATGGTAAGACTCATGAAGGAAGAGTTTTAGAATACCTTATAATTACAAGTGATAAAAATCGTAACCGCCTTGATACTATCCAAAAGAATAACCTTCGATTGGCAGATCCTCGGAATATTAATACTAATACTGCAAAAAAAATCATAAAGGAAAACCCTGGCATCTATTGGTTGAGTTACAACGTCCATGGTAATGAAGCCTCCAGCACTGAAGCTGTTATGCAAGTGGCCTACCGTCTCGCAGCAGGTCAAGATAGAGAGACTGAAGCTATTTTGGATAATTCTGTCGTAATTCTTTTCCCGTGTTTAAACCCTGATGGTCGTGATCGTTATGTATATTGGTATAAATCCGCTCAAAATTATGTTACCAATACAGATCAATTTGACTATGAGCATGATGAGCCTTGGCCTGGTGGTCGAACTAATCACTATTGGTTCGATCTTAATCGAGATTGGGTCTGGATGGTGCATCCAGAATCAAAAGGGCGAATTAAAGCTTATCAAGAATGGTTACCTCAAATCCATGTAGATTATCATGAAATGGGATTTAATCGAAATTATTTTACTATGCCTGGTACAACACCGCGGAATCTGATGTTACCAGAGCCCTATGAAGCACTTTCTGATACTTTTGGGCTAGCAAACATAGCCGCTTTTGATAAGCATAAGGTGATGTATTATACGCGAGAAGGATTTGATTTTTTCTATCCTGGATATGGTTCTTCTTATCCTAGTGTGATGGGCTCCATAGGAATGTTAGTGGAACAAGGAGGACATTCACGTGGCGGTCGGGCTGTTAAAACTGATGATGGGTATTATCTTACGCTCCGGCAACGAATTTTCGATCACTACGAGACATCCTTTGCTACATTATCAGCAGCAGTTAGAAATCGTCAAACTTTAAATCAATATTTTCATGATGCTTTTCAACAAAAAACTAATACAGGTAAATCAGCTGCATATATATTGCCTGATAATACCAACAATCACCTTTATGATGTTTTAAATATGCTTCGTATACATGGTGTTGAAGTGCACAGGGCCACAGCTAATTTTACAGTTAATAAAGCTTTCAATTATGAAGACGGAAAAGCAGATCGTGGATCCTTCAAAAAAGGTGATTTCCTAATATATACAGATCAGCCTAGACATTTATTCATCAATACTGTATTCCAAAGAGAAATGTCTATTGAAGATTCTATTATGTATGATATGTCCACCTGGTCTGCTCCACTCGCTTATAACTTAGATGCTTACTGGTCGGAAATAAAACCTAGAGTAAAAGGTGAATTAATCGTAGAGGAGATGGTTCATAATTCTGGAGTTGGTCGGGCTCGTGATGCTTATGCCTATGTAATTGATTGGGAACAACGCAATGCTCCTAAAGCATTAGCACAGCTCTGGGCTAAAAAATATAAAGTGCGTTCTGCAAGAAAAGAATTTAACAATGGTTCTAGAAACTATCCCCGAGGAACACTTGTGGTGCTAATGGGACGCAACGCAGATAAAACAAATTCAGTACAGAATGATATGGATGAGATTGCAAAGGAGGCCGGTGTTAATATAGAAACATTTACAACAGGTAGAATGAAAGATGGAATTGATTTTGGTTCTGGGAATATGGTCCCACTAAAAAACCCAACTGTTGGACTTATGGTTGATACCCCCTTTAACTCTTATACGGCTGGACAGCTCTGGTATTTACTTGATAAAGAAACTCAATTGGGTATTTCAAAACTTAGGATGTCCAGATTAAAAAATCTCAACCTAAATAATTATGATGTGCTTTTATTTCCTGGAGTTCGGGGAGCTGTTGATTCATCAGTGGTGAAAAAATTGAAGGCTTGGGTTATGAATGGAGGTACTTTAATAGCCACAGAAGGAAGTGCTCAATTTCTAACAAAAAAATCTAATATGAATAAGGTTAAAGTAGTTGAGGCACCTAAACCAAAAATGGAAGGTATTCCTCCAAGCGCATATACTCGATATGAAGACCGTTCAGACTCATTAGGACTCAAACGAATTCCCGGTACTGCTTTTTATGGTATTATTGACAATTCTCATCCATTGGCTTTCGGGGTTCCTAATCGCCTTTATACATTAAAACAAAGTGTATCAGCCCTCATGCCAACCCCTTCTCTTCAAACAGTTGGTTATTACCACAAAGACCCAATGAAATTAAAAGTGTCTGGTTATGCATCCATTGAAAATCGAAAACTATTGGCTGGAAAAACATTTGCTGCTGTTCAACCTATGGGCCGCGGAAAAATTGTTTATCTAGTTGATAATACGCAGTACCGTATGTTTTGGGTCGGACCATCACGAATGGTTCAAAATGCGGTAATGCTACTGCCAAATATGTAAAGGAATAATTATGAAAAAAATGAAACACATATTATTAGTCTCAATTTTAATCATCCTATCGGGTTGTAGTAATGATGCGGCCTTGAAAAAACGAGCATACGAGTTAGCTCATGAATTTATTATTACCGATGGGCATATAGATGTACCGTGGAGGCTAAATGATGGATATGAAGATCTTTCTATTAGAACTGAAGGTGGTGACTTTGATTATGTCCGCGCAAAAGAAGGAGGTCTTGATGCACCATTCATGTCAGTATATGTCCCTTCTTCATACCAAGAAACAGGTGGAGCAAAAGAAAAAGCAGATTCTTTAATCGATCTTGTAAACCGAATTGCTGATGACCATCCAGACAAATTTGAAGTTGCCACTAGCGTCGATGATGTGAACCGTATTTTTGCTGATGGTAAAATAGCTCTCCCTATGGGGATGGAAAATGGTGCACCGCTTATGGATGATCTAAGTAATGTAGAATATTTTTATGATCGAGGTATTCGATATATAACCCTTACACATGGTAAAGATAACCTAATCTGCGATTCATCTTATGATACAACTCGCACTTGGGGTGGACTTAGCCCTTT
>CEUY01003894.1_pt1 | contig 12038 bp, 10 predicted proteins | sample 361481 | NCBI WGS metagenome assembly CEUY01 (sample SAMEA2622737, study PRJEB7988) | marine metagenome | isolation source: saline water (ENVO:00002010), including
TTGATAAAACCAAAAATTGAAGAATATTTTTTCAATCCAAATAATTCCGTCGTAATTGCTGGTCCTAATACTCCCATAGCCCCAATTCCTAATCCCATTAATGAAGATCCTATCCACATTAATTCTTGTCTATCAGCAAGAACAAATTGTATTCCTATCATTTGGAGAATTACTACAGCTATTAATATGAATCTAGATGGAATGAAGTCACTTAACCATCCACTGAACAATTTACTTATAACTGCAAATATCCCAAATGCAGACATCATAGAAGACGCTAAACCAATACTTACACTTTTAGCAACAAAATGAGGGACCAGTTGTAATACAACAGTAGTTCTAGCAAATTGTTGTAAAGTTAATCCTGATGTTAAAAACCAAAAAGCGCTAGTCTTAATGGCTTCTGATAATTCATAATCTTTTTCGGAGCCTTTCGTCGCTTCATTTTTATTTTCAGATTCAAAATCATAATTTTTATCATCTCTTATAAATAAAAATACTAAAATAAGTATGATAAATGTTGTTATACCAAGAGCGAAAAAGGTGAATCTCCAGCCTGATGCCAGAATTATAAAAGTCGCAATAGGCACCGTTACAACTGCTGAAACATTATTTCCAGCCATAGTAAAACCAATCATTCTTCCCCTAATTTTAGGGAACCATAAACCCATCAGTTTACCCACAGTAAGTTGTGCGGATCCAGGTATTCCAACGTATAGGAATATACTTGATAAATAAAGCTGCCATAAGTTACTCATAGAGCCTCTCATAAAGAAACCTAAAGTAACTAGTAATAAAGAAATAGACATTATTTTAGTCGCACCAAACTTGTCTAAAAATCTACCTACTACAGGAGATATAAATGAACTAGCTATGCCTAAGGATAAAGATAAATTGATTTGAGTTCTTGACCATCCGAATTCTTCTTCTAAAGGAATAACAAAAGCCTGAAATGCGTATAGTACAAATCCTATAGAGGTCCCAACAGAAAGAAATGTAGTACCTGCAACAAACCATCTTCTAGATTGATGATTAAATAAATTAAAACTCATGAATTTATTATTAGCTTTTCATTAATAGATTGGCAAAAGTTATTAGTAATGTAATATCTGTAAGCATTTTTATCCTTGGTTTTTCATTTTACAAATCTTGCTTTCATTAACAGGTGTTTTGATCTAAAGTAAATTCAATGTTAGTAGCTTTAAAATTTCGTGAATACCGGATTTTCTGGATCGGTAACGCAACATCGAATATCGGAATATTCATGCTAATGGCTGGACGCCTTTGGCTAATGCACGAATTGACAAATTCAGAACTTTATTTAGGAATATTGACCTTTACAGGATTGGGACCGATATTAGTTTTATCTATGTGGGGCGGTGTTATAGCCGATCGAATTAATCGGGTTCGTTTAGTTACAATAACACGAGGTTGTTTCGCGGTAACTGCCCTAATAACCGGTCTTCTTATAGTGATCAATATCATACAACCGTGGCACCTTATTGCAATTTCCCTGATTAATGGCGTCTTACTTTCGATCGACATTCCCTCTAGGCAAGCTATGGTTCCGAATTTGTTGCCTCGAGAACATTTGGTTAACGCCCTCGCATTGCAATCAATGTTGGGAACTGGGTCAGCAATCATCGGGCCTATATTCCTACCGCTAATAGAAAAAATATGGGGTATTGAAGGAGTATTTATCACCATTGGGATCGCATATACCTTCACAGCGTTGATGTTTAGCCAATTGTCAGAACAGAAAATTTACGCAAAGGGAACTTCTCAAAAACCGTTGAGAGATCTTATCGAAGGCTTTTTGTACATAAGGCAACACAGGGTAATGATAGCGTTAATTTCAATAGGTATCGTTGCTGGAATATTTGCATCTTCCTATAGCACTTTGTTGCCGGTATTTGCCGAGAATATTCTCGGAGGGGATGTCCAGAGTTATGGTCATCTATTACTGAGTGGAGGCATCGGAGGCATGGTCGGAGCTATCGCAATGGCTCAATTCGCAAAATTAAGAGATTCTGATCTGATTCAGACGACTAGCGGCGTTGGTCTAGGTGTTTTCTTAATCGTATTTGCCCTAAACGGTAATTTTGTGGTGGCTGTCCTCACGATCGCGATCGTCGGGGCCTTTGGCGTGGTATTTTCAACAATTAACAACACTTTTTTACAAAATATGATTGCCGATGAATACAGAGGCCGGGTTTCAAGCATCCATCAATTAGGTTGGGGAGCTTCCGCTCTCGGGGGATTACTCCTTGGGTTTCTCGCTCAGACTTTTGGGCCTCAATTCGGGTTATCACTTTGCGCTAGCATCGCCACTGTTAGCATTTTAGCTTTGTGTTTATATATAGGCCGAACAAACAAAGACCCTGATCAGATCATAAAAACGTCCTAACTAATTAACTTTATTCTGCCAACGCGCATTTAATGGCCCCGACCAATCAAGCACTGTTTCCTTTGATCTACCTCCATCAAGTGGCCTCCTTTTCAGATCACTCTCCATCAAAAATAACCTTTTGCGGCAATCGTTCAAGATATCAGAATACACTGAATCTCCAGACAGATTTTCAGTCTCCATAGGGTCATTCGCAAGATCAAACAGCTGTTCCTTCCCTACCGACTCTTGATCAGGGCCTATCGGTATGAAATCTTCCTCAATCCTTGGCCTATATTCCATTACATATTTATATCGTTCGGTTATGACAGCCCGAGCCCAGTAATTGCTTTCCACATAAGCAAATGTTCTCCATTGCACGTCGGACTGTTCAACTAATGGCCTAAGACTTCTTCCTTGCACATGTTGCGGGACACCAATCCCGGCATAATCAAGCACTGTTGGCATTAGATCCACTCCGGAAATGAAATGTCGGTCATCGATGACGTTCTTAGGTATTACAAACTTATTTCCTAGACTGGCAATAACAAATGGAACCCTTATTGATTCCTCGTAAAGTGAAAATTTTTGAAAGCTTTCGTGTCTTCCGTTTGCCTCTCCATGGTCAACAGAGAATATGATGATAGTGTTGTCACTAAACCTACTATTGAACAAGGCATTTAAAACCATGCCTATATGGTCATCTGCCGCCTCAACGAATCGGTTGTGATTCCAGGCCATAAACCTCCACTGTAATTCAGTCCAATCTTTAACCCTCTTGTGTATTGCTGGATGAATTAACGGATCATCACCTCTACGAAAAACCTGCTGGAGAACTGTCTCATCACCATCATATGAAAAATTTTCCGGCAACGGAGGCAATTCGTCATATACAGAAAGAAATTGTTCAAAAGGGCCCGGCATGACTTTGTCTTCATGATTGTGTTGGTATTGGCAAATATCGTGTGGGTCTATGATGCCCATGTGAAGGAAAAATGGCTTAACATCATCATAATTGTCAAAAAAATCTATTACCGCGTGCGTCGAAACTTTATCGTAGAATTCACCTCCAGAAGCTCCAATATGCGCTTTTCCTACATATAAATTGTTGAAACTATCCCGTACATCGCGCCCTTCAATATGCCACTTCCCACTATGAACGGCATGATATCCTCCTTGATTCAACAATTGCCCTAAATCAGGAATATCTGCATGCATATGTCCACCATTAAATGGAACCCCATTTTCTGAACCATACACTCCAGTCATCCAACTAGCCCTTGCAGGAGCACAAACCGGATCTGCAGAATAACTTTTGCGGAAGGCTATACCTTCCCTATGAAGCCAATCTATATTAGGAGTTTTAACATACTGATTGCCCAATGCTGACACGGCGTCCCAAGTATGTTGATCCGTATTGATAAAAATTATATTTGGACGATCATTCATACAATAGACTCACTGTAGGATTCTTCTAATATATAAGTCGATAGCATTGTAGATATAACAACGACATCCCCATTTCCTGTCATCCACCAATGAGACGGAGGCAGTCCTTTTCCAAAAACAGTGTATGCAGTTAAATCCCAAAATTTTGCCGGTGCGTGAAATCTCCATTGATCAAGAAACCTTATTTCACAACCGGTTTTAAGGCGTTCCAGATCGTCGAGGATAGATAAATCTTTCTGACCACCTTTAGCAAGAAAACGCATAGCATCTACAAGGGCCCAATTACAAACTAACGGATGCTCAGGGAGCATCGAACCCACATTGAAAGTAAGGCCCTTACTGGTTTTGAGTTGTATGGCTGACCGGCCATTAGAATCGGCAAATGATCCTTCCAATGAAATAGAAGAATAAGATCCGTCAGAAGAATTTAGACTCTTTATAACCCACTGGGACATCAAGGTCCTAAGCGGATCATTGATACATTTAAAGTCTAAAATTAACTTTTCTCCACTTGTAACATTTTTGTGGTTCACGTGGTAATGCCACGACCCGTTAGACTCCAAATCCCTCTCGATAGAAACGGTACCTATTCGAAGAGTGTCTGTTTCCTTTGGATTATCTCTTTTCCAGGAATTGGAAAAGTTGGGTAGGATGGCAAATACATCTCTTTTGATTGTGGAATTGGATGCATGTTTGATACTTTCCAATCCAGATGAAAGTATTTTTTCAAACTGCCGCCCATACCCCAGCTGCGCCCATTGTGGGGTGTAATCAAAGCTCCAATGTAATTGGTTTTCCATATTTGCCCTACGATTTTTCTAATGGCGGGCGGTCACATAAAACATTGAACGAGCAATCTGCCTGAGAATTCTCCAATTTTCAGTTTATGGATGGTATATGACCATTTTCAATTCGGTCATTTCCTCCACCGCATACTTAGGGCCTTCTTTACCCATTCCACTTTCCTTGAGCCCACCATATGGCATTAGATCAGCTCTCCATTGGGGCCCAGAGTTGATCATAAGGTTTCCAGAATCCACCTCACGGGCAAACTTCATCGCCCAGTCTATATTCTGTGTAAAAATAGCAGCACTTAAACCGTAATTAGAGTCATTCGCCATCGCAATTGCCTCTTCAATATTGGATGATGGCGTAACTGCAACAGCGGGTCCAAATAATTCATCACAAGATATACGCATCTCTGGTTTAACATCTGCCAAAACTGTTGGGGCGTGTAATGCACCTTCATAATCACCACCCACCACGGTTCTAGCTCCACCTGCCACCGCCTCATTTATCCATTGATTTACCCTAACTGCATCTTGAGGTCGCACCATCGGTCCCATCTTTACCCCTTCATCCAAAGGGTCTCCCGTGCTAATCTTCTTGACACTCTCAGTCAAAGCATCAAGATAGTCACCGTATATTTTCCTGTCTGTAATTATTCTTTGTGCGGATATACAAACCTGACCAGCGTTAGAAAACCCACTGGACACAGTTCCCGCAACCACTTTCTCAATATCTGCATCGGCCATTACAATCAGAGGGGAATTAGACCCTAATTCCATCGTCACCTTTTTAAGACCGGCCGAATTACAGATATGTTCCCCTACATCCCTACTGCCGGTAAAGGTAATCTTACGGATCCGGGAATCTCCAACCAGGGCGTCACCTATTGAGGCGCCTGATCCCGTTATGCATTGAATGGCATCAGATGGAAATCCAGCCTCAATTAATATTTCAGTCAGTTTAAGGGCTGATAAAGGCGTATCTGACGCTGGTTTGATAATTACTGCATTCCCGGCTGCTAATGCGGGCCCAACTTTGTGTGCAACCAGATTCAACGGAAAATTAAACGGTGATATGGCAGCGACAATTCCACATGGCACACGCAATGTGAATCCAAGTTGTCCAGTCCATGTAGGCGCCCCATCCAGAGGAATCACTTCCCCTGTTATACGTTTTGCTTCTTCTGCAGCCCCCGTCATAGTTTGTATTGCCCTTTGAGCTTCCCCAACGCCTTCAGATATTATCTTCCCTTCTTCCATGGTAATAGTTTGGCCGAGATCATATTCTCTTTCTTTCATCAAGCTAACAGCTTTCATTAATCGGTCGTATCTTTCATAGCCAGACATTTTGGCCATCACCTTTGCCCCTCTTTCTGCGCTGGCAATAGCTGTCATGACGTCATCAACGCTGGATTTTGGTACTGTATCGAATATTTCGCCGTTAAAGGGATTAACAACATCAATTTTGTCGTCTCTATCGACCCAGCTACCATCTAGATACATTTTCATCTGAATATACTCCCAATTGAATTAAGAATTAGATATCACCTATGTTACTACACATAGCCAACTATGAGGCGGCTTTTCATAAGTCAAAATATCGCCTTTTCCGCAAGAAGTCGCCGTATGAACAAACGCCTTTTTTGACTGTTTCGTATTTTTCCATCGAGTGCATCAGCATTTTTCCATCTTTGCATTATGTTCGCAATTAATTCTCTTTCTACATCCTCATATTTTTGTTGACCCGCAAGGTTTTCGAATTCTCCGGGATCATTTTTCGATATATGAAATCTTCATATGAATTTTTATGACAAAACTCATTACCAAGTGAAGAACAAAACGGCGCCATTCAGCAAATATTTGCCGGACAGGCCGGAGGCATTTTCGAAGTTCTTGCAGGATTTGTGGGGGAAATAATCGGTGTGACAAGCGCTTCTATCGATTACACCTCAAAAGGAAAGAACAGAGCCGTAAAGATTGGAAACGTCGCCAAAGTTGCCATACAGGCCATTGAAGGATTTAATGGAGAAGATACTTTAATGTCCGGGGCCCCGCTTGACGCAGCGCCTGGTGAACCATTCGTAGTGGCCAAATCAGAGACCCACAAATACGAAGACCATGGATTAAAATGGAACATTCCTGGTAAAAACGGCTATTACTCGGACTTCAACTACGCAGTCTAGATAATACCTTTCCAAAGTGTTCAAATCCGTAACAACCCGTGGGAATAGGCACGCTGACAGGCTAATAGTCTTAGCGGGATTGGGGATTTTAGTAACTATATCCTTGATGTACCTTTTTTATATCGCAAACGATACCTCAGGTATGAATATGCCTATGGGACCCGACATGCAGGACAGTAAAGGAATGTCCGCAATGAAACCAAGTGTACCTATGGCCTGGTCATTAAGTGAATGGTTTGCCATGTTTACCATGTGGTCAGTAATGATGATAGGAATGATGATACCTAGTGCATCTCCTATGATACTGGTGTTTTCTAAGGTAAATAGACAAAAAAAGCTAGCGGAAGTCCTTACGCAGGGACGGGCATTTTTGTTGCCGGCTACATTATCATCTGGTCCGCTTTCTCAGTATTGGCCACCATGGTCAACTTCATTTTGCACTCGAACGCACTCCTTTCTGGCATGATGGGTCACAGTGATAGCATGATTCTTGGCGGATTTACTTTGGTAATTGCTGGAATATTTCAGTGGACGCCTTGGAAAGATTCATGTTTGAGTAAATGCAGGACACCCATGGGGTTTTTAATCACAGAATGGAGGGATGGCTCAAAAGGTGTCTTAGTCATGGGCCTGAAACATGGGGCTTATTGCGTTGGTTGTTGTTGGCTCATTATGGCTTTGCTATTTGTTGTGGGTGTCATGAACCTTGTATGGATAGACGCCCTATCAGTTTTTGTTTTAGTGGAAAAGATTGTTCCAAACGGACTATGGATTGGACGCGTATCTGGATTAGCCTTGATCGTTTGGGGTCTCATATTGATAATCCCAACAATTTCTGGGTGAAATGCCTTGACCCACCAGACATAGTCAAATTAGGGATCTGTATTTTGTCGGTCATTCATATTACTAAATGTCGGTAAGTTGTTTTGTAGTATCATCACGGCACTAACATGAATCCAATCAGGAGAAGATTGCCATGGAAATGACCCCACTCGGAAACACTGGACTTAGCGTTAGCCGTCTTGGCGTAGGACTAGCAAGAATAGGGTACGAGCTAACAATGTCCGACATTAAAGAAGCCGGGCAGGTTCTCAATACTGCTCTTGACGAGGGTATCAACTTCCTTGATACCGCAGCCTGCTACGACATAAGTGAGGAACTCGTCGGACGCACTGTTGCTCATCGGCGCAACGAATACATCCTAGCAACAAAGTGTGGGCATGTAACTGGCGGCGCTTCGGGGGAAGCATGGTCCTCTCAAACGATTGAAGACAGCATCGACAGGAGTCTTCAGAGATTGAAGACTGACCATTTAGACCTAGTGCAGTTACATTCTTGCGACACGGAATTCTTGCAACGTGGGGAAGCTATCGAAGCGCTTCTTAGTGCCAAGCAATCCGGCAAGACTCGATTCGTCGGATATAGTGGAGATAACGAAGCGGCACTCTGGGCTGTAAACAGTGGCATGTTTGACACACTTCAGACAAGTTTTAACGTCGTTGATCAACAAGCTCGTATGAAACTGTTTGAACCAGCCAAATCTAAAGGAATGGGGATCATAATCAAACGTCCCGTAGCAAACGGGGCCTGGAGAGCTGGAAATAGCCCCTATGGATACGCTGATGAATATTTTTCAAGAGCGAAGATGGTGAACGACGAAGGACCGATCGAAGAAGAACCCAGCGACCGTATGGTAGCAGCGATGGGCTTCGTGTTAGCACATCAGCAAGTGGATACAGCAATAGTGGGAACCAGAAACCCAAGTCATATGCAAAAAAATGTGGAACAGGTAGCGACACAGCTCCCCGTCTCTATAAACTTCGTCGAGGAATTACACAGGCGATTCGACAATCTGGGTGACCAATGGCCTCAGTTAATGTAATTTTCCGCCAACGTTCACCGCGATTGTTATCACAAAACCAACCAAACCAACGAGTAATTAAATGAATACCCCACCTAACATTGTCGTAATCATGACAGATCATGCCAATGCGGCTTCATTGAGAGAAGATAGCCAATGCATCACTCCAAACCTCGCTGCCTTATCTCGAGATGGAATTCAATTCGCAAAATGTTACACAACTAACGCAATCTGTTCGCCTGCCAGAGCATCCCTAATGACAGGTTTATATCCTTCAACTCATGGGATTTGGGACGTTACCCATGCCTATAATTCAGATTGGATAGATGCCCCTCAGGGCAGATTCACACATTTTGCAGAATTACTTTCAGAAAAAGGTTATAGAAATGGTTATTTCGGGAAATGGCATGTTGAACAAAGCAATCGACTGGAAAACTTTGGCTGGCACGAATACGATGTCAAAACCCTTCCGTTAAGAATTCCTTTTTCCCCGAAAATCAATCGCAGCGGTAGAGATACTAACTATCCTTCCGGTGTGGATTTTTCTGACGAAGTAATAGTTACCACAGAAGGTTACCCTGATTATCTACTATCTGCGACCGTAACCGGAACAAAAACCCTAACCCATCCTGTATTTGACAACGGTTTGGACTTCATAGAAAGACACAGAGACAATAACGGACCGGACGTACCGTTTACTTGTTTTATATCTGTGTTGGAGCCTCATGATCCCTATCTTGCGCCCGAAGAAGCAATGGACCAATATGATACCGAACGGATTGGTCTCAGCCCAAGTTTTGACGACGATCTAAATGATAAACCCGAGATTTTGCAACGAATGCGGAAAGTATGGTCTGGTTTAGATGAATCGGATTGGAAAAAAGTTGTAACGTCCTATTATGCTTCCTTAACGTCCATTGACACAGAAATCGGAAGGGTTATCAAATTCCTAAAAGAAAAAAACCTATATGAAAATACAGTCATAGTATTCACAAGTGACCATGGGGATATGATGGGAGCCCATGGCCTTCTCACAAAGGGTGTGGCCACTGGCTACGAAGAAGTCTACAACATCCCTCTTATCATCAAAACCCCAAATGATTACCGTCCTGACACAACTGGAGACATTAAGGTAAACACGGTCGACATCTTTCCCACTTTACTCGATTATGCAGGGGCGGAAACACCTAGCGCAATCCATGGCAAAAGTTTGCTCCCTGTCATAAACAACACACACGACAAAACTGATTGGACCGGATCTTATGCCGAATTTTTCGCACAACGTTTTATGTATACCCAAAGAATCACCTGGGAAGGAGACTGGAAATACATATTTAATCCTGTTAGTAGAGATGAACTATACAATCTGACAGACGATCCATACGAGATAAACAATCTCGCTGAAGACCCAGATTTTGGGGAAAACTTAAAGAGTATGGCGAAGCATATGTGGCGGAACATGGAAAAAATTGGCGATACGACTTTGCTCGAAAGTGGCTATGCGACAACCCGAACAGCACCGATAGGACCTACAAGTAGATTTGATTGACCTCACAAATGTTTGAGAGAAATCCAAATAATTCATTTCGGTAGGATTCGCAACACACACCAAAAAACCTAAACTTTGTTTCGATCACAAACACTCGGTTTAAGTATCGATTCCTTGTTCGCTAGATAGACCTAAATATTCATGAGTTAGAGAATTATCATCCACTCGCACATACCTAATTCCAGATGGATCTTCCCCTATTGGAAACCCAACCGGTCCGGTGGATACCAACTCAGTATTTCCTATTTTTGTGTAGTTATTCCTATGAAGATGACCTGTAAAAACAGCACTCACATCATATTCAGTAATTAAATCGATTATTTTTACACGTCTTGATGAAGGAATAACGTGGTAATTATCCTCTTCATTTGGGTCGTTTAGATATAAAGGGTGGTGCATGAAAATTATCTTGTGTCTTTGTTGTACTGAGACAGCTATTTGAAGTTCATTTTCAAGAAAAGAAATCAGGCCATCCCATTCATCGGTAACTAAACTGGGATCATGGCAAATAGCACTATTAATGACTATGAAATAGCAGTTTCCTTCCTGAAAAGAGTAATTATATTGTCCGAATCTTCCTTTATATTTGTCCAAGTCAGCCTGTGTTGGGTTATCTCCAACATCATGATTCCCAGCCACCCAATAAAGTTTGATGTCCTCATTTAGTAGTCGTGAAACTCTTATCAACTCCTGGAATTGTTCCTCGGAGTCGGCGTTATCGACCATGTCACCACAAATAACAACAAAGTTTGGATTGATTTTATTCGCAGTTTCTATAGCTTCAGTGAAAAGCAAAGTTTCTTTTGAAAAGCCTTCCAATACCGGTCCGGTATATTCAATATGTATACCTCTTTTACGTCTATCTTCTTTGTCAGAATCGCTCAATTTACTGACTCTGGAATACATTCCAATTTGAGGATCAGCCATTTGAATAAACGAAACTTTTGTGTCTTTCATTCTTTAATCCCTGTACTACGCATTTGTGGTGACCCGCCTCGGACTTGAACCGAGAACCTACTGATTAAGAGTCAGTTGCTCTGCCAATTGAGCTAGCGGGCCAAAAACCTTCAAAACAGGAACAATCCTACCATTATACGGCTTTTTTCGGGACTGCTTAATATATCGTCCTTGGACACCAAATGTAACTTCTTGTTAAAAATGAAAAAGACCAGACTCATCTGTGTTGTTCTTTAGGAGATTTTCCAAAGCTTTTATAGGAAGATCGTATTCTACCCCTTCGGGGATATTGTCAATTGAATCTCTAAAAGCGATTAAAGCTCCCCCCGGATTGTCGGAAACAGCGTGAATGACACCAATGTTGTAACACACAATTGAAAATGCAAGGTTAGATGATAAAACGGATTTTAATTTCCCCGATTCAAGGAGTTCCACAAATTGGTTTTCGAGTTGTTCCGCCTCAGCACTAAGGGGTCCTAGGTTAAGAGTTTGCACAGCATTGTCGATCAAGATGCCATAAGAATGGTTATAAGCTTGTAATGCCATACTATAATTCCCCATTAACCTATACGTTAAACCAACACTATTATCAATTACATAATTGTCCGGATCCTTTTGAAACCCCAAAGCAAAGTTGTCTAAAGCTTTGGAATATTCCCCATTCAACTGATAAGCGATTCCTAAAGCCAGATAACAGCTACCGTATATTTTGGGATCTTCACCATATCTAATAAGGCTAAGACATTTTTCAAGTGCCGCTATCGCTTCCTCTATTTGCTCTGTGAAGCGGTAGCACTGCCCAACTAGGTAATGGGTTTGATACCAAGTGTCGTAATAGTTACTAGTCCGTAAGAGATCGATTAAA
>CEUY01206187.1_pt1 | contig 12033 bp, 11 predicted proteins | sample 361481 | NCBI WGS metagenome assembly CEUY01 (sample SAMEA2622737, study PRJEB7988) | marine metagenome | isolation source: saline water (ENVO:00002010), including
AGCTGTATTCTCAGCTGCTTCATTCGCCCTCCGCTCAATAGTAAGGCGTTGCGCTTCTATCATAGTTGCAGTCGTTTCAGTAATTTCTTGAATGCGTCTCTTAACTGCCCACACTATTGCTATGAGCACAAGAAGAAATAACAGTGTCAAGATCCCAACTATTAAATTCATAACTCATATCCTAGTTTACGAAAACTTTCTTGAGCCTCAAGACTTACCAATTTATCAAAAGCTTCAGATTTCCAATCAGGCCATCTAACTCTTAATTCTTGCGGTAATACACGAATCTTTTCCTCACCTCGGAAAGGCATCCAAACCCAACCAAAAATTAAATCGAGTAAGTGTTCATCATATGTTACTCGACCGTGTGTAAGATAATCAATAACCTCACAAAACAGTTTACGGCTAGCTACTATCTGTTCAATCGGAATTTGCTTAATTGGCATCTTAGAATCATTAGTAACATCATTCATCTTCCACATACCCTGAAACGTAGTCCAAACTTCAATATCTTTCTTTTTGTAAGATTTTAGTCCAAGTCGCTTAAATAAATCGTGGTCACATCCATAAAGCCATTCGTGCTCAAGTGGTCCCTCCTCCCCACCAAGCATACGCATATTAACCATACGCCACCGCACGTGAAAAAATAACCATGCATACGGGTGGCGAGTCAATTGTACAACCGGAACAATATCAGGCCAGGTTTCCAACAAGTCATGCATCATAGTTGGTCGATAAGAGTAACAGTCACCAATTGCGGTATAAGTCATGCCAATGTCTGCCATGAACCGTGTAAATGATATAAGATTTGGACGCTGGGCTCTCGATCTTTCCTCTGGGAAGTATTTAGGGCGTGATCCTTCATTAGCGAGAAAGGCCATCATTTCTGGGTTTGTATTAAGCGCCCTTACAAACCAAGAAAACCAATGGTCAGCCGCATATCCCCAAGATGTCACGTAAAAAACATGACTAAGGGCATCGTTAATACTGTCTTTATCAATAGGTTTCAGTGTCATATTATGTCACTTTATGAGCTAAGTGCAGTATGGCATTAGGACAAAATGGCATGCTGATTCTTTATTAATAGCCAGCACTGCAACTTTGTAATATTGCAGCACTCGATTAGCGGTTCAAATCATTAATGATTTGTTGCGCTCTATGATGCCAGCAATGACGTTCACGAATGACAGTCTTCGCATTCTTTCCAGCCCTAATTCGTCCAGAATCATCTGCCAACCAGCGCTGCGCCTCCTCTTGTATATTCTCAGGTGTATAAGCACCATAGTGGACATCTGGTTCAAACTCAGTATGCATTCCACCTGGCTTATTATCGTAAGGGGACTCATGCATAAAAATGAACCCCCCGACCGCCATACATTCTAGTGTCCGACTATGCATTCCTAGTCCATGTGTGTTGTTATTAAGATTAATTTTCGATTTACAATACATCCTTAATAAATCCTCTTGATTTTCAATTACTCCCTTCAAATAAGGATGTGTAAATTCATGGGCGCTAAGACCATTACCGTACATTTCTATGGATTTCGATACTTTACTGATCATGTCAATCAAAGCAAAACGGTCCATGATACGCGGATAGGATTGCGAGAAATAGCTAACTGCTTGATATATAGGAGGGACAGCGCTATTTTTAAATATTTTACTTTCTCGAGCTAAGTAGCGAACCAGCCTAGCTTTAAAATCACTACGCCCTAAATAAAGATGAGAATAGGGCTTTATAAGTCGGGCTATTCTCGAATCTTTAATATTAGAGTTTCTTGGTATGAACTCCTCAGTCTCACCAAACAACTTTGCCAAATTCAACATTGACTCAGCTAACATATGGATATCTAATTCCCCCCGTAATGGCCGGTAAAAAGCCTGAACTATTTGGACCATTGCCACTAGTATTGAATAGGGTACATAATCTACAGGCAATCGCTGATCAAATATCAGCCTTCTAAGTACCCATATGAGTCTCGATTTGCCCAACAACGGTACCTGTTTGATGAAATCATCTACATACCAGAGTATATCAGTCTTACGATCAGGAATAACATTCACTGGCGGAGGGAGGGATCCACACAAAGAAAAATCTAGATCTTGTTCAATATTATTTCGTGAAAAAGCCAATGTCTCTGGGTCGACACCGGTAAACAAACAACTAGTAAAACAAGGCATTTCAGTTTTAATCCCAAGAACCGATGGATCTCCAAGTGAGTAAAGAATGTCGGAATCACAAAATTTATCTGAAAATCCATCAATAGTTTCAGGATATACATCCTGAAACCAAGAAATGAAGCGCACATTCTTTGGTAAAGGCTCATTTAAATCACGGGTACGATTAACTTGTAGTACTACGTCGATTGATTGGCTCTCACATATAATATTCAGCTCGGTAGAACTCACAGGTGCAGAAAGCGCTCCGGCGTATTGCCCTATACTATTAAATCCGTCAGCAAGCCACTTCACCATACGCTGATCATATGGAGCAGCAACACTTGGAGTAATCAAAATTCTATATCTTTTCTTATTCATTTTCTTTCATACCCACCATCATTCAGAAGAGTATAGCTCATGCATTGGCCTAACTAAGCACAATATGCCGTATGAACCTACTATAAGTCAGGTTTATCAACAAGAAGCCCTGCTCAAGACTTGATCCAAATATACTTGATCACCCGAGACCATATCATTGGAAGGACATCGAATGGACGAATAATGATAAATGAGATAATTATCATTAACTTCCTATGAATACCCAGAATAGATCTAATAGTCAACAAAAATTTATACCTGCCACCCCAACCACTACAAATTGAGGAAAAAGTGGAGAACCCTACCGCTCTCATAACAGCAAAACGGATACGATGCTTCATACGACTAGTAAATATTTTATTAAAAAGCCTTGGTGATAAATTTCTGCCTCTAATTTCAATTTTTGTAAGCATAGATTCCAAATTATTAAGATCTGATAACGTATCATTTAGGTATCCACCCGAATGATAACGCATCACCCCGAGTGGACATGGAAAAAAAACTGCACCTTTATGACTAGCCACTATCAGTGCAGATAATAAATCAGCAAGGCCACGAAAGTCTTTATCAAGACCACCAACACGAAGCAGCTCTTCCCGGTGAAAGAATAGCGTTGTTCCCATGATCCAACTACCATGCTTCATCGCTAAACGTATACATTCATTTGGGTCAAAATAGGTTTCTTTCATCGCAATGACTGGGGATGGATAGATATATTTGTTCTTCCCCTCATTATCTGCTACCCAAACCATAGCAGACCAGATGCCTGGCCGGCTGAATTTCATAATTGATAACTTAGCTTTTTCAATAATCCCATCAATAACATAATCATTCGCAGCTAAAAAGAGAACGTAGTCACATGTCACTAATTTTAATCCTTCATTAAGCGCCCCTACCGTGCCCAAACATGTAGGTAGAGACGACACTATAAGTTCTGGATTATTTTTCTGTATCACGTATATTTTATCCAGACTATCATCTGTTGAATGATCGTCAACAAAAATAATCTGATCTGGGCAAACCGATTGTTTGAGAACCGAATCGATACAAACAGAGAGATAGGCTGAATCATTATGATTCGGAATAATTACAGCAATTGTCGGGACATCAGAATCACATTTCATTACTTAAAAACCCGCCTTGTATCTCTCTTATGAGTTTGATAGAACGGAAAATTTACTAGATATTCAGGTAGATTAAAGGCGATTTTAAAAGAAGAAAATTCAGTGCACATAAACTCCTATATAAAATATAGTGTCCCCTAGGATTAAGTTATTCTCAACACCTACTATAAGAAACTATGATGAAGTGGCTTGGGGCCAACTCCTGGTTTGATTTTCTGTATCCCTTTGGCGTGATTGTCAAGCGCGACACTCACATAATGCTGAATCGGTAAAGTACCCATCATTGTCTGCGCATCAAAAGATGGGGAAGCAAGATAATTCATTGCCCTCCAATAACGCTCAGATTTCCATATATTAATGAATCGATCCTCAATAAAATTACCAATGTGCAATTTAGAGTAACGTGCATTGAAGAACATACCTGATGGCGCTACTAAGCCACTACCACTAATTTGCAATAAAAACTGGGGACCATAAAAACGATTATAAGAGGGTTTATCTCCATCTTTAATTTTATCCCACTTAACAATTATTTTTGTTTCTTCGTTACTCATAGCCTCCGCTTTTTTGAGCAAACTATGTAGACTTTCATACTGACTATAATCAATACCTAATGTATGTTGCTCATCATCTGAGCAGTGCTTAATCACAGCGTAATCAACTCCTAAATCAAGTCCTAACTGTGCAAATGGGATAATCTCATCTTTAAGATTTGGCATCAGCACCATCTGAATGCCTAGCGTTACCGATAGTCCTTTCTTTTTTTTAAGATCAACTGCATATTTAATATGTTCTATAGCTCGGTCAAACACTTTTGTATGCTCAGGACCCTTGAACATAATCTTAGCATAGCTTTCCGGACGGCCAGCTGCAACAGTAAATCGTATCCATGTCATATGTGGCAAAATTTGCTCAATCTTCTCTGGACCCCACTGCCATGCATTTGTTGCATTACCAACGTCAATTCCCAGTTCTGATGCATGCTGGATAAATGGTACGTAAGCTTTAGATAATGTGCTTTCACCATCTGAAACTAAGGAGACACTACGTATTCCCGCAGTGGAGAAATCATCAAGTAAGTTAAGCGCATCAACAGTTTTAATACTGCTACGTGCCTGCGATTCCTGCATCATAGCATAGCAAAATGAACACATCGCCCCACATGCACGAGTTAAGGACATGTCAACACTAACAGGAGCTATACGTTCTCCAGCTTCCCAGGCCTCCACCCTATCTGTATGATAAGAAAGTTTATGAGAGTCAAGAATTAAAGTGCCTTCTTGAGTCTGAATTGGTTCACTCATGATTTTACCTCTATTTCAATTCCACGAAGATTTCTTAGTGAATTACGATCACCAAGAGGTTCCAACCAAACAACTAACCCCTGATCAATAGATACCTTCAAAAAATACTCAAGATCAAGCAACAAAGTGCCTCTCTTATCTGCTGATATATATTCTAATAAACGAATAATGATTTGACCATCCTGTTTAGCTTCAACTGCCATTAACACTTCTCTTTGAAATTTAGAGTTAGTAAAAATCGTATCATTAACAAGAGTAAGCCTTTCTTCATTAGATAGATCACACCAATCCTTGCCTGGAGTTTGTGTTTTAGCACTAGCATGACAAATATTACTATTATTACTATTATTACTATTACAATTCATAATTGATTCGTATTACATATAATATTTTAATATAGTTAAAATGGCCCTGTAAACCCACGATTAGGTGTATCGTGAGGACCATCGCGTAATATCATTGCACATAATTTGCGATAATCTGAGCTCTTTTTAATTCTCATCATGTCAAGCACTGCATCTACAATGTTTTTTGGACCAGGATAATAATACTCTATCATAAAATGTGATGTGGGTACCGGATGATCATATGATGCAATACGCACAGGCTGACTTTTTAAGAAACTAAAAGCTCGCTCAGCAACTTGACTAATCAATTCACCAGCAATACTACCAGTGCGAAACGCGGTATCTGCTACGATTAATCTTCCTGTCTTTCGAACAGAATTTAAAACACTTTCCACGTCAAGTGGACTCACACTACGCATATCAAGGACTTCGATAGAAATATTCATAATAGAAACCAATGCCTTGGCTGCAATTAAAGATTCAACCGCCATATAGGAAAAAGCAGCAACCGTAACAGCCTCACCTTCATGCAGCACCTTTGCCTGTCCAAGAGGTACCCTATAACATGTTCTAGGTACATTATCTTTTATCTGATGCAACCAACGATGTTCAATAAATATAACTGGGTTATTGTCCTCAATAGCTGAAATTAACATGCCCTTTGCATCATTTGCAGTAGTAGGCATAACAACCTTCAGTCCAGGCACTAGTGAAAACATCGCCTGAAGACTTTGTGAATGCTGTGGCCCTTGCCCCCACCCACGGCCAACAATAACACGCACAACCAAAGGTACTGATGCTTTCCCATTAAACATGTAATGCCATTTGGCAGCATTATTCACCAATTGATCCATCGCCAATAAAGCAAAATCAATACGCTGATGAATCATAACTGGACGTAAACCAGAAAGTGCTGCCCCGATACAAACACCGGTCAAACCATTCTCAGAAAGCGGCATATCAAAGACACGCCGAGCTCCATATTTCTCACGCAATCCAGCCGTTGTATTAAAAATTGCTTTAGGATCTGGTACGCCCTCTCCAATGACTATCACATTTGTATCCAAGCCCATTGCATCATCCAGACCTTCACGTATCGCCTCTGAAAAGGAGATATTTCTTAACTCTAAATCAGGCATAAACTCGTTCCCCAGCATCTTTAGATGATGGCTTTGCGCTAGATAATGCAAACTTAAAGGCATCAGAGATCTCTTCACGAATCTCTGCCTCTAATTTTTCAATATCTGATTTAGACAATTCATTATTTTCACTAAGACGTGCTGAAAATTTTTTAATCGGACAATTTTTCAGACCCATCTCAATTTCTTCTGCTGCCCGATAACCAAGGTGGTCATCAAAATCTGGGCCACAATGCTCCCGCCAACGGTGCGTACTCAATTCGATGAACTGGGGCCCTTTTCCTTTTCTCGCATTATCAACAGCATGTTGAGCAATAGTCACAACCTCTTCTATATCATTACCATTACCCGCATGGGATGTTAATCCATGTGCCTTAGCTATTTGATGAATTGGACGCTTGGGCTGTCTTTCGTTCAAGTGTGTGTACACGGAAAACTCATTATTTTCACAAATAAAAATAACTGGAAGATTATGAAGTGCAGAAAAATTTAATGATTCATGTACCACACCTTCCTCAAAACAACCATCCCCAAAGAAGATTACACTAACTTGGTTTGTAGATTTTAACGATGAAGCCCATGCTGCCCCTACTGCCAATGGCACAGTCCCCCCAACAATTGGGGTAGCTCCCAAGAAACCGACATCTAAATCTATCAAATGCATAGAGCCACCACGTCCACCACAACATCCAGTTGCGCGACCATACAATTCTGCAATCATAGCATTCAAATCACCACCCTTAGCAAGATAATGACCATGCGCCCGATGATTGCTGAACATCACATCGTTTTCTGAAAGTGCAGCACAAATTCCAACAGCAATAGCCTCTTGTCCAATATACAAATGCATCGGGCAACGCATTTCCTGCTCCGAGTAACGATCCGCTAGCGCTTCCTCAATACGCCTAATTCGTAGCATTGAATAAAACAATGCTAGTTGATTTTTCTTTATCATCGATTCATTCTTCTTTATTATTTTAACAATGTAGAAACATATTTATTGAGGGAAACTGGATCAATAGGCTCTCTATTACAAATAATCTGAACATCCATTGCTGCTGCAACACTTCCAACAAAGGCTGCAACTTCTGCAGATAGACCTTTCCCTGCACATAGTCCAGCTAAAGATAAAAAGGCATCCCCAGCACCAATTCTATCTACCACTCTAGTTGAAAGTGCTGGTACCCTATGAAACACCTTGTCCTTTTTATCAAAAACTATCACACCTTTAGTCCCACGAGTTGTAGCAATTTGTTGCACTTCAACAAGGCCACTTATCTTTTTTATTACAGCCTCAAGTGGATCATGACGATTATACGCAGCCATACGTAACTCAGGTTCATTGAGAGAGGCAAAATCTACCCTTGAATATTTATGAATCACATGATAACCACGATTACCACTATTAATTTGAGTATTGACTACAAGATATTTTGCCTTATCCCCTAATACTTTGATCATATCAGACGTAATTAGCCCATTCCCAAAATCTGGCACGATTACCACATCATAAAATGCTAGATTATCATCTAGCCATTTACATATATTCTCTCCCTCGTCAGATAACTTCATTTCTTCCTTAAAGAAATAAATTTCAAAAAACTTAAACATGTCACCGTCTACGAACCGACGTTTAGTTACAGTTGGAGCATCTTTAAAATAAAAAAATTGCGGAGAAACATTTGATAGCAATTTACTACGAATAAATTGTTCATGGCTATCAAACTGTCCAAGACCGGTTGCTAAGGTGACACTGTTGACAAAACCAGCAATATGATTTGCAACTGCTATCGCTCCACCTGCAAACTGCTCCTCTGAGTCATAACGGACAGCAAGTACATTTCCCTTGCCGGTTTGTCCAAGTGGAGTTGAATAATGGTATTGGTCGATGATTGCATCACCAACCACCAGCACCTTCAAGTCCGAAAGAGATGCAAGCTGCTGATGAATATCTTTATCCGTCCATCGACTCCGAAAATCCTGTAGAAACAATTTAGTTTCAGATGGGAATACATTGAAATACTCATTTAACAGACTACTAGAACTAAAAGTAACTTCATCAGTATAAAAAATATTTCCACCGTACTTCTCAACTGCTTGCTGCTCTCTAGAAATATTTCCAGTGACATCGTCCCCATGTGAACGATACTCGGCACCTTTGGCATAAATATTAGGGCGAATTTTATTCAATGCATCTACAGCAGACAATGAATTATTAATTGCTACCTGATCAACACAGGCTAATGCAGCAATATTTTCGGCACGCAATTGCTCACCAAAAACAGGGCGGCCAGGACCTTTATTAACAAATGAATCAGCGGTAACCGTTACTAATAAAATATCACCTTCTTGTTTTGCCCGCTGTAGATAACGTATGTGCCCAGAGTGCATAAGATCGAAAGCTCCGTGACATAAAACAACGCGCTTTCCTTCCTTACGTAATCCCTTTGCGTATCTTGCAATTTCCTCAATAGAGACTATCTTTTCTGCGGTCATTGATCTTCCTGACCAACACTTCCCATCATACCAAATCTATCGCTCACATTATGTAGTATGAATTGATGACCGATTTCTACCAACCCATAATTTTTAGCATTAAGCCAAATGTTAATATCACCTAAAGAGCGTAATGAGTTATCACTTGTAAAACCACTAAGTGTAATAACAATTCCTCCACTTCTGGTCATTTGTTCAGCCGCATTACATATATTTTTTGAATTTCCAGAACTACTAATCGCAATTAAAACATCCCCTGGTTTGGCCATTTGTGAGAGTAATCGTGAAAAAATCTGCTCATAACCATAGTCGTTTGCTAAACATGTCAAAACAGAAGGCTCATGCAGTGTAAACGCACGCAATTTTGCCACATTAACAAAATCGATAACTGCATGACTCGCAACCCCAGAGCTTCCTCCATTACCTACCACATAAACACTGCCATGATTTTTACGTACATGCATAAGCTCCTGCATGACCGAAGATAAGCCAGGCTCCAGCTCAGATAAAGTACCATTTCTTTTTGTAATTTCACAACATGCAAGCAACGTGTGAAACTGATCAGTGTAGGACACCAGTGATAGATCCCCTGCTTTATCCATTTTTTTGATCTCCCAGATATTGAAACCATGTTGCAGTCGCCTGATTGATGCTATCAGGATTCCAAACCGGAGCATCCTTCCAATCATTGATATTCTCAAGCATACGGTGAACGCCGTCAGCAAATGTAATTTTAGCTCTCCAGCCCAGTAATCTTCCTATTTTAGTTACATCCGCAAAAGTACAATCAGGCTCACCAGGGCGCTTAGGAATATAGTCAACATCTCCACCTAGTAATTCAACTAAACTATTAACACTATAGTGATTACCACTGCCCACATTCATGGCCTCACCTGTAACATTAGACTCAGCTGCTCGTAGGAATGCCTCAGCAACATCAGTAACATAAGTAAAGTCTCGTGTTTGAGTACCATCTCCAACCACCGTAAAAGGTTGATTTTTCAGTTTTTGTGCTAAAAAAACTCCAAACACCGCACCATAGGTTCCAGTTGTACGTGAACGAGTTCCATAAACATTAAATAATCGCAAAGAAACAGCAGGTAATTTATAAACACTTGCCCAATGCAACAACAGTTCTTCACCCATATATTTTGTCAATGCATAAGGATACTGCGGACAAATTGGCGTAGTCTCTGGAGTTGGATAAACCCCAGGAATCCCATAACTTGACGAAGATGCTGCATAAACAATTTTTTTTACATTACAACGACGTGAAGACTCCAGTACATTAAAGGTACCAGTAACATTGGTACTATAATACTGTGTAGGCATTTCAATGGAAGGTACTATATCCGCCAAACCAGCCAAATGAAATACCCAATCAATTCCCTCAAATAAAGGTTCCAATGATTCAGTATCACGGATATCAACCTGTGCAAACCTAAATTTTGGATTTTCAGAAACAGATTGCAGATTTTTCAATCTGCCAGATATCAAATTATCAACGACAAGAATATTATGATCCCTTTCTATCAATAATTCAGCTAAATGGCTGCCGATAAAACCCGCACCGCCGGTAATTAATATATTAATATCTCACCTCAAATAAAGTTTACATGCTGAACCAAATCTTCATTCATCTGGTATAGATAACGGTTTACTTCATCCATACGACAATTTTTACGACATTCTTTTATGTCCAATTTATTTTTTACGTAATAAAAATTTGTTTTACGTCGCTCACCTTCCCATATATCCTTAAACGATTGCTCATTCAAATTTCCATACTCAAAACGCTTATCAAGCAAATAAGCACTACATCCATAGAGCGCACCATCTGCCATGACATAAGCCCAGAAGAATGGAGTTGCACCACATTTTTGGTAGCGTAAACTTTCATCCTCTATATGCTTTTTCATAGTATTTTCTCGAAAAACTACTTGAAAATTATCTGTGTTTAATTTTCGAAGATCACCAGCCATCGCTATATACGCGCTGTAATCAATATTCTTATAAATTTTAGTGTCGCTAGATTTATGCTGAGAATACGGTTTGATAACTACATAATCCACCCCGATATCACGACACAGTAAGGCCAAAGTTTCCATCTCATGAGAGTTCTCTGGCAGAAGTAGGGTTTGAACTCCGATAATACATTTTAATCCATGCTTCTTTTTATACGCGACTGCTTTTCTTAAATTCTCTACAACCTTAGGAAAGTCCCTTACCTTAGTTTGATGTATCTTGGCATGGGTCTCTGCTGTACCAGCATTAAGTGAAACCTTGATCCATGAAGTCAAAGGCAAAGATCGTTCAATAAATGCCTCATTTAGAACTGTAGCATTTGTAGTAAATGACACGTCAATACCAGCATCTTTTGTAAGCTTAACTATCTCATTTATTTTTTTGTGTAAAAGTGGCTCGCCTTCACCAGCATACATGATACTCTTTACACCAAGTCTACCCATTTCAGGTAATCTACTAGACAACATATCAACATTTAGCATTTTACTCTTATAGCCTATGTAATCCACAGCACAGAAAGTGCATCGATGGTTACAAGCTCCAACTGGCGATATTTCGACATAAATAGGATACACACTCTTAGCTTTTTCCCAATCATCCTTTGACTCAAGATATTGGGTTACACGCTTAGGATGGAAAATTAATTTGTGACTATCAATTCGAAAAGTATCATTCATAGTGACCTCAAATTTTCATATTTAACAGCCATACTCATATAAAATACAGAAAACTAACTTACCTATATCACAAAACTAAAAATTCTCATGACATAAAGAAGTATCCACTTTTTTAAACTAATAATTTTAAGTAAAACTGTTGAAAATAATTCTTAATATATCTAAATATTCATATCTTTGGCGTCAAAACTAAACAATTTTCAGAGTAAAACTTTCAACTGACAATATAAAAATTTCCTATAGTTATCAGGTGATAATTAGCTCGACTATACTTTTTACAAACTTTTGTCTGTATCACAATGTATAAAACATCAAGTATTTCTTAAATCATAATTATGGCGCGCCCGGAGCGATTCGAACGCCCGACCCCTTGGTTCGTAGCC
>CEUY01488221.1_pt1 | contig 12013 bp, 7 predicted proteins | sample 361481 | NCBI WGS metagenome assembly CEUY01 (sample SAMEA2622737, study PRJEB7988) | marine metagenome | isolation source: saline water (ENVO:00002010), including
TGGGACTTTTTAAACGAATATACACATTAAAATCTACTATATATAATCTTTGAGGTCTTTTTCTTTATTCATAATAAGGTTCTTCTGTTATTTTGTAGTATTTAACATCACTTTGCGAATGATTGTAAAATCCTACTGCACCAGAAGGAAAACTACCGTCAACGTCGAATAATAATTTTCCTTCAATAAATAACCTTATATTATCTGGTTTATATTCAATTCTGAATTCATATTTTTTACCGTCAACCCAACCTTCATTTAAATCAGTTCTTAATACATTATAACCTGATTTTGTATTATGTGCGTCCCAAGGAATAGCAGTAACACCAGACGTTACTTTAGCAAAAGTGTGACCTTTAACAGCAGGAGATTGATCTCCTTGCTTCCAAGACCATAAATAAAAATTATTTGAGTCTCTTTTACCCATTACAAAACCTATCCAATCATCATCTTCGGTTGTTTCAACAGAAATCCAACCCTTAAATACAGAACCTTTTCCTAAACCATAATCTTTTGTAGGTGTTGTGAATATTGTTGGACTACCATTTTTACTTTGATAAGCATAACTACCATCGCTTGATACAGACCAAACACCATTCTTATCATTTTTCAACCACGTTTTCAAGTTTATCTTAGAGCCTTTAATTGTTCTTGATTGATCAATGTCTCTGTGTTCATTGAATGTTGACAATACATAAGTGTGATCAAACAAATCAACTTTATTAGAACAAACTCTATATTGCTCAACTGTTCTTGTCTGTGGAACATCTACATTTCTATCGTAATCACCAGCATCAGGAACCCATTCTTTTGCGTTTTGTTCTGGTGTGATATTCCAATTTCCACAAATTTTGTAGTAATCGTTTGAATCCACTGTAAACAAGTAGTTATCCCAAAAAATATTTTGTTCTTTTTGAAGTTCGCCCAGATTTCTATATTCCAATGGATTTCCACTAGAATCTAGCATAACCAATCTTTCTTGATAAGTTCTTTCTCTATCAACTTCACAATACAATGTTAATATGAAATCATTTCCGCTAGAAACAGTATTTGTTGCAGGATGTTTACAATTTCTTGGTTCTGAAATATCATACCAATCATAAATAAGAGGTGTTCCTCTTTGCCAAGCTTCACTTGTACTTTTTGTCATTTTTTCAGTTCTTGTTCCACTTGTTCTAATCGCACCAGTTAAATAGTTAATTTCTTTATCTGTAATAATTCTTTCATATTCCATATTGCAAATACGAACCCAATATTCTACATCCGTAATTGTACCCGTATCTAAGTCTTCTTCTTGAATAATTGTATATTCATCAGGACCACAACTTGTTCTATTTCCTGTTGAATACCAATCCCCATATTCTGATTCATAAGGATACCAATAATCATCTACATTTACAGGCGGTTCTTTTCCTGTATTTGAAGCTTTATCACCTATTGAATATCTACAATATTTTACTGTATAAAACGGCATCATATTTTCATGTGCTTGATCTCCACCTTGAGTGGCAGTTTTAGAAGCCATAGTGTAATAATTATTATCATTATCTTGACCGCCATTTTCACCACGTTTATTTCTTTCACCAGTATCACCCCAGTGTTCTGCCATATAAGCGTCTCTAAAATTATGACTATGACGTGGCATTTCATTTTCAGTTAATTTAACAGTAGCTTTACCACCTTTTTCTCCAACTTTATATTTTATTTTTCCTGCAACGGGATCAACTAGCCAACCTTCACCTACAAGAGTTCTGCCTTGGTAATCTGTAACTTCCGTCCAACCAGAAGGACATTCTGAATCAAATGCTTGTATTTCTCCAAATCTATTTGTAGCCCATTTGTAAATACCACTAGTATGAGTTTCTCTACATTGATATACACTATTATTATAACTCACCAAGTCACCTTTTTCACTAAGAAGGCAATAAAAATTACTGTCCATATTTGTTTTTTCTCTTATCTTTAAATTTCCTGATTTCACTTCAGAAACTTTAAGATCTCCCTTAATATTATTTTCATAATTAAGTTCTTTAAATACAGCTTTATTATCTACATACAAAGCTTCTGTTCCATCCGTTGCTTCTGCAAACGTTGCAGAACCTTTTATTGTTGTTTTTGTTAATTGGTTTAAAACGTCAATTGTTATTTTATTATTAACATTAGTTACTGCATCTTTAGAAACTATTACCATATTCATATTTGCATTCGAAGTTGATAATAAATTTAATTCTTTTAATACATTTACTTTATTTGCTTTTAAATTTTCAGCCACTAAAGTCTTTACCGTTAATCCCATTTTTTGATCTACATTTTTAAAACCTGCATTAATTTGTAAATTTTCAATTACTTGAATGACTTTTTTTGTTCCACCATCTCCTGTAAATAAACCACATGCCGTTGTGCTGTCTTTACTTAAAAAACCATTTGAATCTAATACATAATTTGTGCAAACTTCTTTTAGTATTATAGGATTTGTAACGGTCGTTTCAGAAACGGAAGTGTCTACTGTTGCAAAAATTGGTTTTAAGTTCTTTTTAAATATACCAACTCCACAATCATAATAATCGCTTGATAATTTATAATTATTTCCGTCATATTCCCACAATAAACATTTATAGTTTTCAGAAAAATAGTTTTCAGAAAATTTTACTGTGTCATTTATCATATTGTTAGAACCATCTAAACGTAAAGATTCTGAATAACCTTCGGAAGTCCATGTTACTTTTATCGCACAATTATTACCTTTTTGAGTACATTCTATTATTGATAGTTCTTCTTCTGGTGAAGCATAATCATAAAGTCCTGATCTTACATTACCTTCTACTAAATCAAAATCACTTTCTTTAAATTTACTTAATAACTTTTTATGTCTTAATAAATATTTTTCTTCTAAATTATATTTTGGTTTTAATTTTAATAATAAATTTACGGTATATAAAGCATTTTCATTATTTTGTGTATAATTTAAAGTTAAATCATAATGAGAAAGTTTTTGTTTTGAAAATTGACAAGATATTAGTTTGATTGTCGAACTATCCTCCAATACTGGTACCCAACCATTAGATTTTCCACACTCTGTATTTTTGGAAGAAATGAAGGCTCTTTCTGCAAATTCTAAAGTTTCTTTTGTTGTTTTGTTTTCTTCTGGCAAGTTATTCCATAAAGCAATATTATAACCGTCAATTTTTACTCTCTGATCGACTGCTTTTATTATTGAAGACACTGGCAAAAAAGTATTTAATTGATTATCTTCTTCTTGTTTTTCTATTACATAATTAATAACTCCTGCTGTACCACTAGCAATAACAACAGTTGAAAGCATTGCCTCAAGTAGGGTAAAGCCTTTTTTGTTTTTTATATTCATTATTTACCCCTTATATATACACCAGTTTACAACATAATAAGGCATTCTATTTTCATGTGATTGACTACCACCAACTGCTTCTGTTGTTGCTGCTCTTGTGTAATAATTATTATCATGGTCTTGCCCACCATGAGAACCTGCTTTATTTTTCGCACCTGTATCGCCCCAATGCTCTGCCCAATATGCATCTCTAAAATCATGAGAATGAGAAGGCATCTCATTAATTGTTAGCGTATGTTTAGCCTTACCACCTTTTTGACCTACCGAGTAAAACATTGTTTGATTTGAATCACTGTCATATAAACTTCCTGCACCTATTAATGTTCTACCTTCTGCTTTAGTAAACTTCTCAAAACCAGAAGGACAAGATCCGTCAAATGCCATTATTTGATTTTTTTGAATATTTATTAATTTCCATTTTCCATTTGCACAAATGGCTAAATCTGTATATCCTGCTGATTCATATTGAACTATTGTTCCATTTTCTGCGACACAAACCTTACCAAGATTTCCAGAACTTATTTTATTTGTTATTGTTAATTGATTTGTTTCTAATTTATTATCAACAACCAAATCACCTTTTATATCAACGTCTTTTTCAAAAATAGCCATACCGTCAACATTTAATGCACCTAATATATCTACGTCTTTTAATGACGCTGAAGTGTTTACTATAAGATTAACGTCTGTTTCTTCACCATTAATATTAACAACATTATTAAATTCACTTATTCCATTTACTGTTACGTTCCCATCAAAGTTTGAGGTTCCGTTTACATCAAGAATATTACTGATATTTGCTTCTGATATATTTGCGATTCCTGTATTTGTTACACCAATCATTGCTAAATCTGCTTTGACTTCGTCATATACTGCTATTGCTGTGGTTGTGTTTGGTGCTGTGCTAGAAGGTTTATTGTAAACACCACAAGGCATTTCTATTATTGCGCCAGTATCATCTTCAAAATTACACTCTTTATCTAAAAATAATTTATTTGTTGATATGCTTTCAACATTTAATTCGACATAATTTAAAGGCGTTGAATCTGGATTATTTGGATTCGATAACCCTATACCTATACCACAAAATACATCTTCTACTTTTTCCCAAACTCCTGAAGTCAAATGATATCTGTGACATCTGTTTATAGCTGTCGAGGTTAAGTTTTCTTGAAATCTTACTTTTGATCCTATCATATTGTTGTTACCATTTACAGCTAAATAATCTTGTGAGTCATCACTTCCTAAATAAATTGCTCTTATTCCACAATCTGATTTATCTTTCATGTTTAAACATTCAATTGAACTTATTCGATTTCCTGTTTTTCTATTCACTAGATTATAATCAAAAGAACCTGTTTTTGATACTTCTGTTTTTGCTCTTGATTTTTGATATATTTTTTTAAATTCCAAAAAACTCTCCTCAAAATCAGAGTCTTTTTCAAAGAAAATATCCATTTCATAACCACTAACAACATCACCGTTGTTAATTAATTTAGCACTTGCGTTTAATCCAAATCCTATTTTTTCTTCCCATTGACCACAAGCCATAAATTGATACTTATCTTTATAACCTTCTTCTGTTGGATCATCTTTTACTGGAATCCAACCATTTGTAGCACCACAGTTTGGTGCATTTGTTGCTATTATTGATCTTGATAAGAATTCAAATACTTGCTCTCTGTTAGAAAATTCATATGTAGAATTAATAACAGGCCATAGGTCTAATTTAAAACCATCATTTGCAAGCCTTAAATCAACTCCCTCTAGAATCATTGCGACTTCTTCTGATATCTTATTAACTTCTTGTTCTTTGAAATGATCGGAAGACAATTTCATTACACCCATTGCTGTAACAGATCCAACTGTTATTGCTGCCATAGTTTCAAAAAGAGTAAATCCTTTTTTGTTATTCATAGTAAACTTCCTTTTTATCCTTTTTATTATTCTTATTCCTTCATATATAACATTCTATCAACCATTTTTAGAAATTCAAATAAATTAGTTAATCAAGGTTTATTTTTTATTGTTATATTTTTTCTTTTTTGATAACGAAAAAAATACGTTATTTTTTTTAAATAAATAAGAATTTTTAATCAAAGGCTTCTTTTAATTTTTTTACGTCAAAATCACTTGGAATAAATTCTGAAACCTCGAATTTTGAAAGCATTTTTTCCAATTTTTTAGTTTGCCTACATTGACTGACTACTCCCGAACCTAAATTAATAGCGTTATATTTACCTTTATTTAATATTTTAACTAATTCCTCTGCCTTGGTCTCATTTTCTAATTCAAACTTTTTAACGATTAATTTTCTACTCATAATGGTCTCCTTTATCAATTTTAAATTATATTATATTTGTAAATAGTTTATTTTTCAATATCTTTTGTAAAAAAAACGAATAAAATTAATTTCCAATTAATTATTCTATTTTTTTAGTAAAAAACTTTATTTTCTTACATTTTTTTATTATTTGACATTATCCACTATTATTGATAAAAAATAGTGTGTAGGTTCAATCTGCCACTCACTAGAGAAAGCAATTAAGCAATTGACAAAGGATTTAAAATGAATAGAAAAATAAGAATAGACTCTAACAGTCTAAAGCTTGCTGCTAAACGTATTAAAAAGGAATTAGGTAAAAACTCTCTAAAATACAATCAAATATTGTCAAAATTAATAAAGTTATTCGGATATGAAAGTATCTCAGATCAAGGAATAACAGACACTTCAAATAATTGGCGATTTAGTGATAAATCAATTGCAGATCTTGAAGATCTTCGTCGTCTAGATATCGAATCAAAAAAAATATTCTCAGATTATGGAGAAATATCAACATTGCCGTTCATTGATAGTGAAATGAAAAACCAAAAAGAAGCTTTGAGAGAAAGAGAAGATATAGACTTCAATATAGTCAACTATATAAGGATCTATAATGGAATGAACGACAGAAATATAAACAATGGTAAAGAAATAAAAACAAAAGAAGATTTTTATAATGTTGTTCCTGAATTAATCGAGGACTTAGCTGAAAGATTTAAAGATTTTTTAGAAATTGATGAACGTTCTGTCGGTGATTATGAGTCCCTTGTTCATTATGGAAGTCATAAACACATAATGGAACCATATATTCATTATAAATATAAAAGGCTAGGGCTTTTTAGAAGTGAATTTTCAACATTTTTTTATTATATGATATATGATTCACTGTTTAACAAAGAAAGAGCTAAAAAAAATATTATTGAAAAAATTGATGAGATTTTTGATGATATTACTTTTTTAAAGGAAATTGAAATTGATGGAATGATTGGACACTTTCCTTTATCTACAAAATATCAAACTAAAATAAAAGATTTAGAATATTATAAAATAGTATCAAAAGATAATGTTTTATTTTTAGGGGAAAATACAAAAAAACTAAGACAAAATAAAAATTTGACAAGCAAATTAAAAAACATGTTTAAAGAAGACGAAGATAAGGCTTTATATTTAAAAAAAGAAGAATGTGGATCTCATATTTTATTTTTTGGTTCTCAAGGCTCTGGTGTTGAAATGTCTCGACGACATTATATTTTTCAATCAGCATTGAAAGGAAATGGATTTATTCATTTCAATTATTTGTTTGATATTAATTATGTAAAATTAGAATATAAAAATATATTATCATCAAAAAATAAAAATAAAAAATTAATAATTATCTCAAAAGAAGAGTTTTTTAATTTAAGAGAAAAAGAAGTGAAATCTTTTATTTCAAAGAATAAAAATGTAATCATTAATCTTTATGAAAAAGACAATTTTCAAAATAAACCTACCGAGGAAGAAGAAAATCAAATGATTAAAATTATGGGATATATTGCAAACTCAATTCATGACCAAGAGCAATATATCATTTCTAATTATAACATATTGCAATACTCAGCAAAATATTATTCATTTATGACTAAAATTATGCCCATATTAAAAATCAAAGGCATTTGTCTTTATACCGTAACGAATGACGAAATAAGCAGACTTGCAAGATCTCATAATATAGAAGAATCAAAAGAAGTTATTAATTTTATAAAAACATATGATAAAAAAATGCTTTTTAAATTGCATGACCCTACTGAAATTTTGTATTTTTTTGATAATTTTTCTATGACTCGATTAAATTATAGAGATATAAAAGAATTGGAACCAAGCTGTTTCTATTTATATAATGAAAATAAAGGATTGGATAATGCTATATATGTTGTTATGAAAAGAGCTTACGACGAAAATAAATTAAGAGGTCTTCCATAAATAAAAAAGCCCAATCCTTGGGCTTTTTTATTTATGGTTTCCACCATTCTTTTGTTTCATCTTCAAAAACATTAAATACTTGACCTATTTCTGGTGTTTCCACTTTGAAAGGTTTTCCTTTTGCATAGTTTTTTACCCTTTCCACTGGATCTGTCCATTTATGAGTTGATAATGTAAACATCCCCCAGTGGACAGGCATAAATCTTTCGACACCTAAATCCTCTGCTGCTTTCACTGTTTGATTTGGTAACATATGTATATCCGACCAATTTATATTATATTGTCCTGCTTCTAATAAAGCAAAATCAATCTTCTTAAAGCGTTCTTTTATTTCCTTAAAGTGACTTCCATATCCAGTGTCTCCACTAAAATATATATTTTTATTATTTGAATTTATAACAAAACCGCCCCACAATGTTTCATTACGAGTCAATCTTCTACCTGAAAAATGTTGAGAAGGCACTAGATTTATTTTTACTTCGTCTATTTTTGTTTCTTCCCACCATTTTAAAACTGTTATTTTTTCTTTATCTACGCCCCAATGCATTAAGTGCTGGTCTAAACCAACAGGAACAATAAATCTTTTTGTTTTTTCTTTTAATTTTAATATTGAATTATGATCTAGGTGATCATAATGATCATGAGAAATCAAAACAGCATCTATTTCTGGTAAATTCTCTGGTGTTATTACTAACTTTTCATTATATCTTTTCTTTACTAAAAAAGGGACAGGAGAAGGTCTACTGCTAAACATAGGATCAAACAACAATGTCTTATTTGATTGTTTTACTAAGAATGTAGAATGACCAAACCAAATTAACTCTCCCTCATTTAAAGCAATCACTTCTTCTGTTGTTCGAGAGTTTACTTTTACAGGATTAGTTGGTTCCCTGTCTTTTACTTCTCCTAACAGTTGTCTTAAAACACCAGTTTCTTTCTTTTCAATTTTTTTATCTTCTTTTATATCTATTGTGTATTTATTTACAAAAGAGTTTTTGTTAAAATTTTCAATTTTTTCAAATCCTTTATTGTCTATCTTTGCACCGAACACTGGTGCTAAATGATAAAACATAAAAGAAAAAACTATTAAACCAATAATAGAATATATTATGATTTTCATAAAATTTCCTTATTTTTTATTGTGGAGCTTATTTTATTATTTTATTGATTTATGTCAAGTTCTCTTGTTTTTAAACAAAAAAATAAGAAGGCTTGCCTTCTTATTCTGTGTTTAATTCAAAATCTGATATCTTAAAATAATTTTTTACTTCTTTATCTATTTTCGATTTTTCACGTTTTTTATCTTTATAAAGATTAAAAGCACGATAATAACATTCTGATTCTTCTACTGATAATTCTTCAATATTTTGAGCAAGAGATAAAATATTTTTCTCTTTTATTAATTCATTTAATAAATTTTGTTCTAATAGTAAATTTTTTGCATTTTCCGATTTTATTTTGTTGAATTTTTTTACTAAAGATAATGACATTTCATTGTTACTGTTAAGAACCGATACTGTTTGTATCAATTGGAATACTGTAAAAACAAGTGAGGATAAGGCTCCAATAACAGCAAAAAATGTCAGCATAAATTGAGCGACATCTTCTAAATAATTCATAGCAAGGAAAGCAGTAGTTATACAGAATACTGACGCAAAAACTAAAGAAAACAATATTGCTTTATTTTTATTAAACTCAGCTATGTCATAACCAAAATTACTTTTTAAATTGTGAAATATATTCAACCTACTTTTTATTATTGCATATTCTTTTATCAAATTATATGGTCTTGAATCGTTGAAACTCATGAATACCCCTTTACGTAAAGTTTATATCATACTTTAACACTTAAACTTTTTCAATGTTTTTCTTAAAAATTATTCTATTTCTTAAAAAATGATATAATGATGAAAAATAGGAATGAAAAAATGGAAATTAAAGATTTTTTAAACGACAAAGAAAATGAAAACCTATTGAAGTCAAAAATCAATAGTAAACATCACAGGAATATTATTTCCAACATCTTAAATGAAAACAAAAACAATGAGGGGTTATTAAAATATCTAATTAACTCATATTCAGATTATCAAGCAAATAAAAATTTAATGAAGAACAACAAGATTCTACTTGAAGATTTTTTTTCTGAATCTTTTATAGATAACAGTGATTTTGAATTAACAAATCTTAGACGATTTGAACTTTTTAATGACTCCGTCCAAAAAGCGATCATAAACAACAAAGCTCATAAGTTAGAAAAAAGAATCATATCAAACAAATATGGATATCTTTGTGATTTAAATACTAAAAAATTATTTTTAGAAATGGCACAAATGGATTTTACAAAACAAGAATTGCAAGATTTTGTCGGTAAAAAGATTGGGGCATTCCGTCATTCAGAAGAACTGAATGGAGCATTAATGAATCTTATTGAAATAAAAGGTGGTTGGAAACCTGATACTTTCATTCAAAAATTGAAAAAAGCTGGCTGTGTTGAAAACATTGATTTTGAAATACGTCATAATGAAGATAACAAATTAATGATCGATATAAATACATTTAAAGCTTCGGAAGCTATCGGTTCTAAAATGTGGTGTATTTCTCGTGAAAATAGAATGTTTGAATATTATAAAGAAAGAAAATATACTGAATATTCTTTTTACTATAATTTTAATACAAATCCTTCTGATGATTTAAGTATGCTGGCAATATTAAAAAATGTAGACGAAAGAGTTAGTTCTCTTTACACAAAAGGCGATGAAGAAATATATATAGATAAAGAATATGAAAATATAAATAACGAGATTAAAAATCTTTTAAAAACTAAAAAAAGATTGCATTCTGTTACTGACAAATTATCTAAAATCTATAAGTATAATAAAAAATACAATATTAGTTGCTTTAGTGAAGAAAATAAATACTCTTTAAACAATACTTTTGGTTTAAATGATTTGTTTTCATTGTCTAGTGATTCTTGGTTTCAAATGATCACAAAAGAAGAAATGTTAAATAACCCTAATGTTTATGATATAGAGGGAGAATTGAAAGATCATCGATTAGTTGATGTTGTTAATTTAAAATCAATTTTTTCTAATAAATTTAAAAAGCCTCATTTTCAGATTAAAAATTTTTTAGAGTATAATAGCGTAGAGCCTGAAAAAGCACAAGAAATCCTTTTTCATAAAGATGTTAAAAAAGATTTTATCAAAAATCAGATTCCTTCATATGTTTCATATTTAGAAAACAATAATAGATTTGATTTAATTGCTGGTTTATTAGAAGATAAAGATGTTATTAATAGTGCTATTACTAAATTTAAAGTTGATTTATCATTTAATAATAAAAAAAATATTCTTGAAGTATTAATTCAAAATGAAAATATATATAAACATTTTGAAAAAGAAAACAAATTAAATGTAATTAATGATTTTATGCTTAATTTAAAGAATGAAATAAAAACACACAATGATTTAATACCAGAGGAAGACTGGCTAGGAGAAACCCTAGAATACACAAATGAAGAAGATCATTTTATTTTATTTTTATCACAATGTAAAAACAAAAAAAATTATGAAAATTTGTTAAAAATAGAACCAAAAATTAAAGATTTTTATTTTGATATAAATAAAATTGATAAACCAGAACAATATGAAAAAGAAGAATTATTTAGAAGTATCTTCCAATTAGATTCTGAAGTTTACAATCATTTTAATTTTAAAAATAATGAAGATATTGTCATTACATCTTTATTTAATAAACTTGAAGATACTTATATTTCTAAATCATATGCACTTCATGTTCATGATAAAGATTTATATTTCGATAAAAACAATGAAGACAAATCTATCAGGCTTCTAAACAAGCTAAAAGAAACTAAATTTGATTTTCAAGAAGTTATAAAAGAACGAGCTTTAAAGACACTTTGTAATCTTTCTTTTCTTAATTTAGGAAATGAAGAGTCAGCAGATAAAAGAGGTGTTGAGCTTTTTTCTAATATTTTTAAAAATGTTAATTTAGAACCTATTTGTGTGAAATCAATTTTTGAAAACGAAGCAGAAAAAGCTGCTAAAAATAAAGTTCGAATGCAAAATGACAGTCATATTGTAAAAGGTTATAAATATGTAATAAATAAGCTAGAAGAATCTAATTTAATTCATTTTGATAATGTTAATGATTTTTATGATATGAATTATGCAATTGATCAAAATAAAGGTGAGCTTTGTTATATAGCAGATTATTTAATTGAAAAAAGTTATCAAAATTTCAAAAACAAAAAAACATTGAAAAATAAATAATTCATTGATAAAATAACACTATTGCAAAGGGCTAAGAACAGTCCCTTGATTATCTAATAAAACCTGATCATTTTC
>CEUY01025486.1_pt1 | contig 12005 bp, 8 predicted proteins | sample 361481 | NCBI WGS metagenome assembly CEUY01 (sample SAMEA2622737, study PRJEB7988) | marine metagenome | isolation source: saline water (ENVO:00002010), including
GCAATGTCTCAAGATCTGAAAGAAGCAGCCCTTGAATATCACGCCAAACCGCGGCCGGGTAAGCTGAGTGTTGAAATTACGAAGCCGACCCAGACTTCCCGCGACCTTTCCCTGGCGTACAGCCCCGGGGTTGCCGAACCGGTCCGCGAGATCGCGAAGGACCCCGAGAACGCTTACAAATACACAGCCAAGGGTAACCTGGTTGCCGTGATTTCTGACGGTACCGCTATCCTGGGTCTGGGTAATCTCGGCCCTTTGGCGAGCAAGCCGGTTATGGAAGGCAAGGGCGTACTGTTCAAGCGCTTTGCCGGAATTGACGTCTTCGACATCGAGGTTAATTCCGAAAGCCCGCAAGCGTTTATTGAAACTGTTGAGCGCATCGCTGATACCTTCGGTGGTATCAACCTCGAGGACATCAAAGCACCGGAGTGCTTCGAGATTGAGCGTGCGCTGATTGAAAAGTGTAACGTGCCCATCTTCCACGATGACCAGCACGGTACCGCTATCGTAACTGCGGCCGGCATGATCAATGCTCTTGAGCTGCAGGGCAAGAAAATTGAAGAGGCAAAGGTGGTATGTCTGGGCGCCGGTGCGGCCGCCATTGCCTGCATGAAGTTGCTGATCAGCTGCGGTATGCGCTCTGAGAACATCTTCATGCTCGACCGTAAGGGTGTGATCCACTCTGGTCGTGATGATCTGAACCAGTACAAGGCGATGTTCGCCAACGATACCGACAAGCGCACTCTGGACGACGCCATCGACGGCGCAGACGTGTTCCTGGGTCTGTCCGGCCCGGATCTTCTGTCTGCCGAGCAGCTGGCGAAAATGGCTCCGAACCCGGTGGTGTTTGCCTGTTCCAACCCGGATCCGGAAATCAGCCCGGAAGTGGCTCTGGCCACCCGTGATGATCTGATCATGGCGACCGGTCGCTCTGACTATCCGAACCAGGTGAACAACGTGCTTGGCTTCCCGTTCATTTTCCGTGGTGCACTGGATGTACGTGCAACCGCTATCAACGAGGAAATGAAGGTTGCCGCGGTTAACGCGATCCGTGAACTGGCCAAAGAGCCGGTGCCGCAGGAAATCTGTGAAGCCTACGGTGTTGATGCGTTTGAATTCGGTAAGGAATACATCATTCCGAAGCCGATGGATGTTCGTCTGCTGGAAGTAGTGCCGGCCGCCGTGGCCCGTGCTGCAGTAGATTCCGGTGTTGCGCGTAATCCGTACCCTGCGCACTACCCGCTGAAGTCTATGGAAGACATCATCTGATCGGGATGTAGTCTGGCTTCAAAAAAAACCGGCGGAGATCCCGCCGGTTTTTTTGTGCGTCCTGCTTGGGGTGATGCTGCGACAGATCAGAAGATCTGCCGTGACAGGTCGTCCCCGTTACTATTGTTGCCATTCCCTCCGATACTCTCGGCTGGCAGAGGCGAGGGTGCGTCTTCTTCCTTGAATATCTCGAAAACGGCTTCTTCGCCGGGTCGAGCTCTTTCTCCGGTTTCCGGGTTGATCCGGATATTCACGATGCCATTGGGTCTGGGCATGGTGGCTGCTGGCTGGCCTGCCAGTGCTACTTTCATATAGTCGACCCATATCGGCAGTGCGGTACTGGCGCCATACTCGCCGCGACCCAAGGGAGAGGGTTGGTCAAATCCGACCCAGACCGTGGTTGCAATGTCGTGATTGAAGCCCGCGAACCAGGTGTCTTTCTGCTCGTTGGTGGTGCCCGTCTTGCCGGCAATGTCGCTGCGATTCAGTGCCAGGGCGCGACGTCCCGTTCCCCGGCGAACCACGTCCTGCATCATGGAGTGCATGATGTAGATTGATCGTTCGTCGGCCAGGCGTTGCATAATCCGTGGTTCGGTTGTGTTCTCCTCGGCTGCGGAGGCTGGCAGTGTCATGCCTTCAATTTCGGGTGGTTGCTCCGAAGTGCTTTGTTCGGCATCGGCGACCTGCCTCTGGGATGCGTCGCAGTTCTCGTCGCATAATATGGTCTTCGGGGCTTCATAGACCACGGTGCCGTCCCATTCCTCGATTCGTTCAATCAGGTAGGGCTGTACGTCGTAACCGCCATTGGCGATTACCGCAAAGCCTCTTGCCAGCTCCATGGGTGTCAGCAGGCCGCTGCCCAGCGAGAGCGAGAGGTTGGAGGGCATGTTTTCAGTCGGGAGTTTGAGTTGCTTCAGGTAGCTGAGGGTGGTGTTGATGCCCAGGTCTCTCAGCAGGCGGATGGAAACTAGGTTGCGGGAGCGGTAAAGGCCCTCGCGCAAGGTGGTTGGCCCGTAGAACTGGCCTGATGAGTTTTGTGGTCGCCATGCGGTTTCAAGTTCGGAGTCTTCGAATACGATCGGAGCGTCGTTGTAGATGGTCGCCGGTGTTCGGCCGTTTTCCAGCGCGGAAAGGTACAGGAACGGCTTGAACGTTGAGCCTGGTTGGCGGCTGGCCTGGGTGGCGCGATTGTACTTGCTCTGGTTGAAGCTGTAGCCGCCCGCCAAAGCTTCAATGGCGCCGGTTTTGGCTTCCAGGGAGATGAGTGCGCCCTCGATTCGGGGGGCTTGCGCCAGGGATACTCGCAGTTCGGTGACGGCCTGCGTGGGTGCGCCCTCGCTGCCAGATTCTGCCTCAGAGTCTTTAATCTGTGGCAGTTGGTCAACTTTTACATAGATGACCTCCCCGGGGTTGACTACATCCGAAGGTTTTTCTGGTTCGGGGCCGGTGATGCTCTCGGTTCGGAATCGGCGTGCCCAGGTCATGGTTTCAAAGGGCATGACGCCGGGGCCCAGGCGCCGGGCATGTACTTTTACTTCGTTCTTTTCGTCGTCTATTGATGTCACAACGGCTGGTACCAGCGTTTCAACCCGCGGGTAGTTCTGCATTTTGTCCGACAGTTCGGCCGGGGTCAGGCCTTCAATGTCGAACTGTCCGATGGGGCCCCGGAAACCGTGCCGGCGGTCATAGGCTTCGAGGCCTGCCCTCAGGGCTTCGGTAGCGGTTTGTTGCTTGTCGCTGTCGACGGTCAGGGTCACGCTGTAGCCATCGGTGTATGCATTCTCTCCGTAGCGGCGAACCATTTCAGCCCGGGCCATCTCGGCCACATAGTCGGCATCCACTTCGGCGTCACGAGTGTTATAGCTGGCGGTCAGCGGTGCTTTGCTGGCCAGAGACCAGGCGTCTTCGGTGATGTAGCCCAGGTCTTTCATTCTGCCGAGAATCCAGTTACGGCGAATCAGGGCTCGCTCCGGATTTGCCAGGGGGTTGTAGGCAGAGGGGGCTTTGGGGAGACCTGCCAACATTGCCATCTGGGCCAGTGAAAGTTCTGTCACCGGTTTGTCGTAGTAAACCTGGGCGGCAGCGGCGATTCCGTAGGCCCGGTTGCCGAGGTAGATCTTGTTCAGATAGAGCTCAAGAATCCTGTTTTTATCCAGTTCGCGTTCAATCTGAAGAGCCAGCAGTATCTCGTTGAACTTTCGTATGAAGGTCCGGTCGCGTGACAAAAAGTAATTTTTTGCAACCTGCATGGTGATGGTACTGCCGCCAGACTGGATTTCTCCGGTGGTGATCAGTTCCACTGCAGCCCGCGTCAGGCCTTTAATGTCGACTCCGAAGTGCTCGTAAAACCGCGCGTCTTCGGCTGCCAGGAAGGCTTGTAACTGAATTGTAGGGATCTGTTCTATTGTGATCGGTGCCCTTCTCTTTTCACCGAATTCTGCTATTAATCTGTTGTCTTTGCTATACACCCGAAGCGGCGTCTGCAGCCGGACATCCAGCAATTGCTCCACCGGTGGCAGATTGGGCCGAAGATAAAGATACAGGCTTGAGGAAATAATAATGGCGACACTCAGGCCGGTAAGAAAGAACCAGGCAAAAACGCGAGATGTACGCAACAAATGAGACATTTTTTTCTGACAACTGTTGGATATAGGTCTATTATTTGAGAAATTGCTTTAGGAAGGTTCGGTCGCCTCGCCGTCTGCAATGTCTCCCGAAATTCGAGAGATTGCATTGTAGACGGAATAAATAAGAAATTCTCTTACATAAAAAACACATAGAACGCCTCTGAAATGATCGCCTTTACAGGGAGTGGTTCAGGGGTTCCAACGCCGGGTGCATTTAACCAGGTATAGGGTGAGCGCGTGTTCGGATTACCAGGAAAAAAATCCAGTGCCGTCCTTGGAGTGGATGTAAGCTCCAGTTCGGTCAAGCTGCTAGAGCTGTCAAAACATGGCGATCGATACAAGGTCGAGAGCTATGCGGTAGAGCCGTTGCCGGCCAATGCAGTTGTTGAAAAAAACATCACAGACGTCGAAGCGGTTGGGGAAGTGCTCAAGCGTGTCGCGTCCAAGTCACGTACCAGTGTGAAACAGGTGGCTGTTGCTGTTTCCGGCTCGGCGGTGATCACCAAGGTTATCCAGATGGACGGTGGTCTCAACGAGTTTGAAATGGAAGACCAGATTGCGCTGGAAGCCGATCAGTACATTCCTTACCCCCTCGATGAAGTGGCGATCGATTTCGAAGTCCAGGGTCCGTCCGAATCCAACCCGGATCAGGTGGATGTGCTGCTGGCAGCCTGCCGTAAGGAAAACGTCGACATTCGCGAAGACGCCCTGGAAATTGCAGGGCTGACAACCAAGATTGTCGACGTGGAAGCCTATGCTCTGGAGCGGGCTTACAGTCTGATTGAGCCTCAGCTCGACTCCCAGGGTGAAGAGTTGGTGGTTGCCATCGTTGATATTGGCGCGACCATGACAACTCTGAGTGTGCTGGCAGAGGGTAAGACGGTCTATACCCGCGAGCAGATTTTTGGCGGAAAACAGCTGACGGAAGAGATTCAGCGTCGTTACGGCCTGTCGCTCGAAGAGGCGGGGCTGGCCAAGAAGCAGGGTGGTTTGCCAGACGACTACAACGAGGAAGTTCTGACCCCGTTCCGGGAAGCGGTTGTTCAGCAAGTGGCGCGGGCGCTCCAGTTTTTCTTCGGCGCGAGTCAGTACAACGCGGTGGATTACGTGGTGCTTGCCGGAGGAACAGCGTCGATTCAGGGGCTCACGGAAATGGTGGAAGAGAAAACTGGAACGCCAACCCTGGTGGCCAATCCGTTTGCCAATATGGCGGTGGGCTCCCGGGTTAACGCCTCTGCGCTAAGCAATGATGCCCCCTCGTTGATGATTGCCTGCGGTCTGGCAATGAGGAGTTTCGACTGATGGCAAAAATTAACCTCAGACCCTGGCGGGAAGAGCTTCGCGCCGAGAAGCAGAAACAGTTTGTTGTGATGATACTGGGCGCCGTGATTATCGCGGGTGGCCTGGCTTTCCTCTGGAAATCGGATATGGACAGCCGGATTGCCTATCAGCAATCCCGTAATGCCTATATTGAGACTGCCACCAAAGAGCTGGACAAGCAGATCAAGGAGATTGAAAACCTCAAGCGTCAGCGCGATGAATTGCTGGCACGGATGCAGGTGATTCAGGATCTTCAGGGTAAGCGACCGGTGATTGTGCGGGTGTTCGATGAGTTGGTGAGAACCATTCCGGACGGACTTTACTATACGGATCTCAAGAAAACCGGAGAACGACTCGATATCGTGGGTATGGCTGAGTCCAATAGTCGGATTTCGAACCTGATGCGTCAGTTCGAGGATTCGGAATGGTTTGCCAATCCCAATCTGACCAATGTGGCTGCAGCAGACAGCGCCCGGTCCGGATACAGCCAGTTCAATCTCTCCGTCCGGCAACGGACACCAGAGCCCGAAGGGGAGGATAACTGATGAGCCTCGCGGACTCTCTGAAAAGTCTTAACGAATTCGATATCAATGATCTTGATATCAACAATGCCGGCATCTGGCCGGCTCCGGTCAAGGCTATTGTGGTGTTAATTGTCTTCGGTCTGATACTGGGTGGTGGATACTGGTTCTTCATCAAGGATCAGTATGCTCAGCTCGATCAGGTGGAACGGCAAGAGCAGGAACTCAAGCAGCGCTACGAGCAGAAGGCCTATCAGGTGGCAAATCTGGATGTATTCAAGGCCCAGATGGAAGAAATGGAAGAGACCTTTGGAGCACTGGTGCGGCAGTTGCCCAGTGAAACCGAGGTGCCTGGCCTGTTGGAAGATATTACCAATACGGCGTTAGGGAGCGGTTTGGCGTTGCAGGAAGTCAAGCTTCAGCCGGAGCAGCAGCGAGACTTCTATTCGGAGCTTCCCATTAATATTCGGGTGTCAGGTTCGTATCATGAGCTGGCTTCCTTCGTAAGCAGCGTGGCGAGCCTGCCGCGTATCGTGACGCTGCACGATTTAACCATCAAACCAATTGGCGGAGACGGAGACCAGCTTGATATGCAGGTGGTTGCACGTACTTACCGCTACCGGGCTGGAGAATGAGCATGACAGGAAAGCATGCGGGAAAGGCCTGGCTGGGTGTGTGTCTGGCGTCTTTGCTGACGGCTTGTTCCCAGGGAAACGGTTTTTCGGATCTCGACAAGTTCATGGCAGATACCCGGGCCAAGCCTCGTGGGCACGTGGAGCCTTTGCCGGAGTTTAAAGCCTATGAGGCTTTCAGTTACTCGGCGGCTGACCGTCGCGCACCTTTTGAGCCGCCGGTGGATGTCCAACTTACGATGGTTGATGAGCAACCGGTCAGTGACGTAGAGCCGGATCTGGATCGGCCGCGCGAGGTGCTTGAGAACTTTGATCTGAAGTCGTTGACCATGGTGGGCACGCTTCAAGGGGTTGAGGGCAATCTGTTCGCGTTGGTGCGAGATGATATGGGTGGCATTCACCGTGTTCGCACCGGCAATTATATGGGGCAGAACTATGGCCGTATTGTGGGTGTCAGTGAAACCCGCATTGAGCTAATTGAAATCGTTCCGAATGGCCGGGGTGGATGGGTAGAACGCCCGCGCTCCCTGTCTTTGGATGAAGGCTGAGGAGCGGTAACGGTATGAATTCAAGAAACATGCACGAACAAACAGGTTTAGGGTCGAGGCTAGCGATGTTCAAAAAACTCAATGTCTGCGTAGGCGTGATTGCCATCGGGTTATGGAGCGGCCTGGCCAGCGCGGTCACGCTGCAGGACTTGTCTTTTTCGTCGCTGCCAGGGGAGCGGCTGGAAGTCACCATGCAGTTTGATGGCACGCCGCCGGAGCCTTCGGGCTACACCATAGAGCGGCCTGCCCGGATTGCGGTGGATCTTAAAGACACCACCAGCGCCTTGAACCAGCGCAGTATCCCGCTGGGTACCGGTAATGCTCAGAGCGTTACCGTGGTCGAAACCAAGGATCGCACCCGGCTGATCTTTAACCTGGTTGAATTGGTGCCTCACGATACCGTGCGTACCAGCAACTCTCTGGTAATGACCATTGGTGGTGAGTCTGACGCCGTCGCCTCCACCTCTTCTCAGCCGGCACAGCGTACGACAACGGCTTCTCCTGCATCGTCGAATGCGTTGGCCGGTGTTGATTTCCGTCGTGGTAAAGAGGGCGAAGGTCGGGTGATCGTCGATCTGGGTAGCAGCACGGCGACCGTTAATCTGAACGAGCTGGGCGGCCGTATCCGTTTGACCATGCGTGACCTTCAGGTTCCTGCCGATCTGAGACGTCGGCTGGATGTCACCGATTTTGCGACACCGGTTACTCGCATCGATACTTTTGTGGAAGATGGCAGTGCGGTAGTCGAGATCAGACCACAGGGTGAATATGACTATATTGCCTATCAGTCAGGTCGTGAGTTTACCGTAAGCATTGAAGAGCTCTCGCGTGAAGAGGCCGAGGCACGCCGTGAGGAGAAATTCCCATACACCGGTGACAAGCTTTCCCTGAATTTCCAGGACATTGAAGTGCGTTCGGTGCTTCAGCTGATTGCTGATTTTACCGGGCTTAACCTGGTCGCCAGTGACACAGTGGGTGGAAGCATCACTCTGCGACTGCAGAACGTGCCATGGGATCAGGCGCTGGATCTGATCTTGAAGACCAAAGGCCTGGATAAGCGTCAGATCGGCAACGTTCTGTTGGTCGCGCCTGCCGAAGAAATTGCGGCCAGGGAAAAGCTTGAGCTCGAGACCAACAAGCAAATTGCGGAGTTGGCTCCGGTTCGGTTGGATATTATTCAGGTGAATTACGCCAAGGCGGCTGACATTGTTGAGCTGATCCAGGCGGACGAAGAGCTCATTTCTTCCAGAGGCTTTGTTTCATCTGATGCCCGTACCAACACAATCAGTGTCAGGGAAACTGCTGAGAAGCTCGATGAAATCCGTCGACTGGTATCGACATGGGACGTTCCTGTCCGTCAGGTTTCTATTGAAGCGAGAATCGTCAGGGCTCAAACCAACGTGGCTGAAGATCTTGGCGTTCGTTGGGGTGGCGCGGCGTATAACGTAGACGGTGATGATGTTGTCACGGTTGGCGGGTCTCTCGGTACTCTGCAAGAGGCTCGGGATGCGGCAAGCGGTGGAAGCAACACTATTTCCTTCCCGGGAGCATTGGGTGTAGATCTCGGTGTGAGTGGCGAGGGAGCCTCATCTTTTGCGATTGGTTGGGGTAGCGATGATTTCCTCGTCGATCTCGAGTTGTCAGCGCTTGAAAGTGATGGTCGTGCGGAAGTGGTGTCCCAGCCCAGAGTGGTGACTGCAGATCGCCAGAGCGCGTCGATCAAATCTGGTGAAGAGATCCCTTATCAGGAAGCGTCTTCCAGTGGTGCGACTTCTGTATCGTTCAAGGAAGCGGTGCTTTCTCTTGAGGTGACCCCGCAGATTACGCCCGATGACAAAATCATTATGGATCTCGTGGTCAACCAGGATTCCCGGGGCGAAGTAACCGCAGGTATCCCTTCGATCAATACTAATGAAGTGACAACACAAGTATTGGTTGCTAACGGCGAGACGGTTGTACTGGGTGGTATCTTCCAGTCTGAAGTTGCCACTCAGACCACAAAAACTCCGTTCCTGGGTGACATCCCCTATCTCGGGCGCCTGTTCAAACGCACCGAGCATGTTGATGAGCGCAGCGAGCTGTTGATCTTTATTACGCCGAAGATCATCAAGAACGATATCTTGCAGTAAGATTGGTGTAAGTAAAAAAAACCGCCGGGTAACTCCGGCGGTTTTTTTGTTCCGGGCCTGTTGCCCGATACCGAGCCGCTTATGGATTGCCGGTCCTTGTGCTATTCTCACCCGCCTGAAACCTGTTGAGCGGAAATTATGTCTTTGCCCAAACGTGTTGTTCTGGTTGGGCCCATGGGGGCTGGAAAAAGCACCATTGGCCGGTTGCTGGCCAGGGAGCTCGGCTATCGATTCCTGGACTCGGACCGGATTATCGAAGAGCGATGTGGTGCCAATATTCCCTGGATCTTCGATGTTGAAGGTGAGGACGGTTTTCGTCAGCGTGAAACCTCAATGCTTGAAGAGCTGTCCAATGAGGTGGGCACGGTGCTGGCGACCGGGGGCGGTGCCGTCATGCGTGCTGAAAACCACGGATTGCTGAAAAAGAACGCTGTGGTGGTTTACCTTAAAACGTCCATAGACCAACAGGTTGAGCGCACACGCAAGGACAGGAACCGACCGTTGTTGCAGAACGACGATCCGGAAGGCGTGTTGCGCAGGCTGTTTGCGATTCGGGACCCGCTCTATACCGAGTTGGCGGATATCGTTATGTTTACCGATCGTAAAAGCCCCCGTCTTGTGGTTCGGCAACTGGTGAACCGAATCAATCCTAAAACGCCCCGCCACAGAAGACAGCGGCGGAAAGAGGGCAGGCATAATGCACAAGGTACTTCGAGAGCTGAAGGTTGAGCTCGGGGAGCGCAGCTATCCGATCATTATCGGGCAGGGGCTGCTGGGCTCGTTTGACCTGACACCCTGGGTGGCAGGCCAGCAGGTCATGATCGTAACTAACGATACCGTTGGCCCCCTGTATCTTGAGAAGGTGAAAGGCTGTTTTCCCGGCAAGGCCATTGACGTAGTGACCTTGCCCGATGGAGAACAGTTCAAGGATTGGCAGACGCTCAACCTCATTTTCGACGCACTTCTGGAAAAACGACATACCCGCAAAACGACACTCGTTGCCCTGGGCGGCGGCGTTGTGGGTGATATGGCGGGTTTCGCGGCGGCCTGTTACCAGCGTGGCGTTCCCTTCATACAGGTTCCAACCACGCTGCTCTCTCAAGTGGACTCGTCTGTTGGGGGGAAAACAGGGATAAATCACCCGCTTGGCAAGAACATGATCGGTGCTTTCCATCAGCCGCAGGCAGTGCTGATCGATACCGACAGCTTGCAAACTCTGCCGGCGAGGGAGGTGTCTGCCGGTCTCGCTGAGGTGATCAAGTATGGTCTGATTCGGGACGAGTCTTTCCTGGCCTGGCTTGAGGATTCCATGGAGAGCCTGTTGCGACTTGATGCTGAGGCATTAGGTGAGGCGATCTATCGTTCCTGTGTCTGTAAGGCGGAAGTTGTTGCGCTTGACGAACGAGAGGGTGGGTTGCGTGCAATCCTCAATCTTGGTCATACCTTTGGTCATGCCATTGAAACCTTTGCTGGCTACGGCAACTGGTTGCACGGTGAAGCCGTGGGCACGGGTATGATGATGGCAGCCGATCTCTCTGTGAGAGAGGGGCTGATCTCGGCGGACGACCGGGCCCGGGCGGTTGCCCTGATTCGGCGCGCTCGTTTGCCTGAGTGGGCACCGAGCGGCATGACATCAGAGGACTTCATGAATCTGATGTCCGTGGACAAGAAGAATGTGGATGGTCGGCTACGGTTGGTTCTCCTGAAAGCAATAGGTGATGCCTTTATCACCGAGAATGCCTCCGCTGACAACATCCGTGATACCTTGAGGGCATTCCTGCCACAGGCAGGCTGATGGGCTCTGAGTTTCGAAACAGGGACAGCGTGTGACTCAAGAATCCTTGAACAGTTCCGATGGTGGGGGGCTTTTCCCTCGACTCCAGCAGCGATACGGTCTTCGAGACAATCCTCTCGAGATGGAAACGCCGTTTTTCCCGGATGCCATGCGTCAGCACGCCTTGGAGACGTTGCGCCATCTTTGTGGGTTCGGGGACATGGTGCTGGTTCTGACCGGTGCGCCGGGGGCCGGTAAGACCCGGGTATTGGCAGAGTTGGTGCGCAGCGAGTCCTCAAGGCTTGATTTTCATCGAATTCCCGCGTCGGCGCTTACCAGCCGCCAGGCTCTCGCGCGTTACCTGAAACAACTGGCAAAATCCGGGATACCGGCAGACTCTGAGCCCAGAGAGGCCGTTTATCGCTTTTTTCGCTGGTCCGAATCCGGCCTCCGCCGAGGTCACCGGCAAGTGCTGCTGATTGACGATGCAGACCGGGTTGAGTCGGATGTTCTGAATCTTCTGGTAGCAGGCTTTGTGGCATCAGAACGGTCTGTTTCTGCCGTTCCGATTCTGGCCGGAACCGAGCAGGTCTGGAGCCAGTTGGAAGATCGTCCGGATTCCGCTTATGCGCATCACCTGAACCTGCCTCCGTTAAGCCGCGAAGATATCAAGGCTTATCTCGAACCCAGGGTTCACCGGGCGGGTGGTTCTCTGTCTGAGCTGCTGTCGGCCTCTCGGCTGAAAAAGCTTGAGGTGTTGAGCCAGGGCAGCTTTGGTCGACTCAAACGTGTTGCACCGGGTGTTTGGCTGGACATGGTGCCGTCGTCTGCAACGGCCTCCTCAAAAGCTGGTTTTACGGTTGCGCATTTGCGGTGGCCTGCGCTGGGGCTGCTATTGCTGGCGGCATCCTGGTGGTTTGTTTCCCAGCAATACGAGAGCACGGTTCAGCGACAGGCTGGCGCCGAGGTTGAGCCTGAGCCAGTCCGTAAGAGCATTACCATTGGTCCGGGTACTGAGGAGCCTGAGCCGGAAATAGCGACTTTGATTGCGCCTGCGGGCGAAGATGAGTCTGGCGTTCCGGGCGAAACCAATGCTACTGAAGATTTGACACAGCCTCTGCCTGAAACAGAGATTGTCCCAGAGCCAGAGCCAGAGCCAGAGCCAGAGCCAGAGCCAGAGCCAGA
>CEUY01036373.1_pt1 | contig 11987 bp, 11 predicted proteins | sample 361481 | NCBI WGS metagenome assembly CEUY01 (sample SAMEA2622737, study PRJEB7988) | marine metagenome | isolation source: saline water (ENVO:00002010), including
CAGATGATGAGGTCTTCTTCGTGGCTGCGAGCAATCATATTCGCTCAGTGATGAGTGAACTGCAACGCTTAGAAAAGCCTTACCGCCGCATTATGATTGTCGGTGGTGGTAACATCGGCGCGAGCTTAGCAAAGCGCCTTGAACAAACTTACAGCGTAAAATTGATTGAACGCAGTTACCAACGTGCGGAAAAACTCTCTGAAGAATTAGAAAACACCATCGTCTTTTGTGGTGACGCCGCAGACCAAGAATTACTAAGCGAAGAAAACGTCGATCAGGTCGATGTGTTTATCGCCCTAACCAACGAAGATGAAACCAACATCATGTCAGCCATGCTTGCCAAACGCATGGGGGCGAAAAAAGTGATGGTACTTATCCAACGTGGAGCCTACGTCGATCTCGTTCAAGGTGGTGCAATTGATGTGGCAATCTCCCCACAACAAGCCACCATCTCAGCGCTTTTAACTCACGTGCGCCGTGCTGACATTGTCAATGTATCCTCATTGCGCCGTGGCGCGGCCGAAGCCATTGAAGCCGTAGCCCATGGTGATGAAACCACTTCGAAAGTTGTGGGACGTGCCATTGGTGATATCAAGCTCCCACCGGGCACCACCATCGGTGCGATTGTCCGCGGTGAAGAAGTCCTGATCGCTCATGACCGAACCGTGATTGAACAAGATGACCACGTAGTGATGTTCTTAGTTGATAAGAAATATGTACCAGACGTGGAAGCACTATTCCAACCGAGCCCATTCTTCCTTTAGGATTGGCAACATGGTCAATTTCCGCCCTGTATTGTTCGTGATAGGGCTAGTGCTTTCGAAACTAGCTCTGTTCATGTACGTGCCGACACTTGTGGCATTTTTTAGTGGTACTCCGGGATTCTTGGAGTTTGGTCAAGCGGTACTGATTACCCATCTCGCCGCCTTTGCCTGTCTCAGTTTAGGCAGAACCAAAAACTTTAAGCTCAGCGTACGCGATATGTTTCTCATCACCAGCTTAGTCTGGACCATCGCCAGCGCTTTCGCCGCCTTACCATTTGTATTTATTAACCATATTAGCTTTACCGACGCTTACTTTGAAACCATGTCTGGTATCACTACTACAGGCTCCACGGTACTCAGTGGCTTAGATAATATGGCACCCAGCATTTTACTGTGGCGCTCTATCTTGCAGTGGTTAGGTGGGATTGGCTTCATCGTAATGGCAGTAGCAGTATTACCGATGCTCAACGTCGGCGGCATGAAACTATTCCACACTGAATCGTCTGACTGGTCAGATAAAAGCAGCCCTCGTGCTAAAACCGTAGCTAAGAACATTATGTCCGTGTATGTGGTGCTAACAGGGCTTTGCTTAATTGGCTTTATGCTGACAGGGATGAATTTATTTGAAGCCATCAACCACTCGTTTACTACGTTATCGACTGGCGGTTATTCAACATCTGACGGGTCAATGAACCACTTCTCCAACGGGGCTCATTGGGTCGCGACCTTGTTTATGTTCTTGGGGGGATTGCCGTTCTTATTGTTCGTGTCTGCGATCCGTAAACGCCGCCTCGACGAATTGTTAGAAGACGCACAAGTACGCGGTTTTACCTACCTGTTCCTTGGCAGCAGCTTAGTCATTGCCGCGTGGTTGGTAATTCGAGATGGCTACACCGTCCTTGATGCGCTGCGCGTTTCTATGTTCAACATCGTATCAGTCGTCACAACGACAGGGTTTGGCTTAGAGGACTTTACCGCTTGGGGCGCATTGCCAACCACGCTATTTGCCTTTTTGATGATGGCTGGCGCTTGCTCGGGTTCAACCTCGGGCGGAATAAAAATCTTCCGTTTTCAGATAGCGCTTACGTTGTTGAATAAGCAAATGATGAAGTTAATTCACCCATCAGGGGTATTTGTTCAACGCTACAATCGCCGCCCAGTCAACGATGACATTGTTCGCTCCATTGTCGCGTTTGGGCTGATGTTTTTCATCACAATTATAGTGATTGCGGGATGCTTAAGTGCGATGGGACTTGATCCAATCACCAGTATTTCAGGAGCCATTACAGCGGTCGCTAATGTAGGCCCTGGCATGGGGAGCGTTATTGGCCCAACGGGTAACTTCGCCCCACTTCCTGATGCGGCTAAATGGATACTAAGCCTAGGTATGCTCATGGGGCGCTTGGAAATCTTAACGCTATTAGTTTTGTTTTTCCCTGCTTTTTGGCGCCGTTAGATAGGTTTTACATACAGATAAATAGCAAAGAAGTGGCAGGCGCAACCCGCTAGTACAAACCCGTGCCAAATTGCGTGGTTGTATGGGATGCGTTTCGCCACATAGAAAATAACCCCCAGCGAATAAATTAAACCACCGACAGCCAGAAGGGTCAGCCCACCAACTTCCAAGTTTAGTGCCAACTGATAGATAACAATCAACGATAGCCATCCCATTAGAAGATATGTCACCAATGAAAGCTTCTTAAAGCGATAGACAAATGCCAATTTCATGATGATGCCAATCAAAGCTATCGACCAAATAACAATCATCAAACCGATCGCAAGTGGCGTCCTTAAACTGACAAGAAGAAATGGCGTGTAACTGCCGGCAATCAGAAGATAGATAGCACAGTGATCAAAGGTTTTTAACGCTCGCTTGGCGCGTTGGTAGGGAATAGCATGATAAAGCGTTGAGGCGAGAAACAGTACAATCATACTGCTGCCATAAATACTCATGCTAGTGATGGTCATCGCATCCGCATTATGGTCAATCGCTTTGACTAAAAGTAGAACCAAACCAACAATGCCCAACACCATGCCAAGAGCATGAGTTACTGTGTTAGCAATTTCTTCTTTGACACTATATTGAGATGACTCGCTTGCGGACATAACGGTGCCTACTCCAGAATTTGAATAATTGCTCCAGAGTATGGCACATTCAGCGTACACATGTAAGCTTAAATGATTAAGTTTTGGTTAAGAGTGCTCATCCAAATAATTTAGGACTATCTCTCCAGCCTTATCAGAAGCTGTGTGCAAAGGGATCACCAATTCACGTTTCAGCTGACCAATACCCAACAGACTGGCCAACATCCCTTTTGCCCCCTCGCGATGACGATCAATCTCAAACCACATCTGTAATGAATCATCCGTGCGATACGCCACCATTTCCAATTCGCGCCAACGACCATGGAAAGGGCCCGTTGTTGGGACAAATTCGAATTCTTGAACAAAGGGCATCGCGAATCCATCCACTTGCTCACACTCGACTTGGCGAATACGAAGGCCTTGTTCTTCCAACGCCGTAAAAATGCCATCCAACAAGGAGTCAGGGCGTACGGTTAAGATGTCTTTATCTGTTGGGTCTTTGGCCATTGCAATGTCTAGCCCTGTCTCTAGCCAAACCTTCGAGTCACCTATCGTTACAGGGGTATTCCATGGCACATCCAGCTCAACCTCAAACGTGCGCTCTTCACCGGGTTGAATGCTAAAGGCATAAGGCAGTTTCCAATCCGCTAATTGATAGCTAGCGGATACACGACGCATCCGCCCAGCGTTATTATGATTTTTATCATTATTGGCAGGTACTTCCTTGATATAACGGCAAAACAGCTTGAGCTCAATGTTATCGATCTCCTGTGCCGTAGCACCACCATATACATGGATAACAATATTCGCTTTTTGGCCGGGATAAAGAACCTCTTGCTGTAGAACAGAGTCCACTTTGGCAGAACCCACACCAAAACTCGCCAGTGTTTTCTTAAAAAACGACATACACTCCTCCTTGGCAACCTTCGCCCCAAATATGCTTAAAGTAACATACTAATCTGCCTCGCTGTCTTAGGGCTACAACACCTCTCACAGAAATGCGCTCTATACGACTAAGGACGTAGCGATTATATATCGATCAATGAATAGCTTGATGCTAATCTAATCACTGATATGCATGCATATCGTTATTCCTGCCCCGCAGTTTGGATTGGCGAAAGCCAGAGAGCCACCCTTCAGTGATGAAGCTCAACTCAAAGCGGGTCAGGCCATGACATTGGCAATGGATATGCCTGACAGTTAGGTAAAGAAATGCGCCCAACAACCGTCAGGTTCTCGCACACAAATCGTAGTGCAATGCGTCGTCGTAGTGGCTTTGCTGCTGCACCGACTGCAAAAAAATCAGCTCCTGGTATGACTTTAGTTGAAAAGAGTGTCTTCATGAGCTCAGCGCCAGCTAAAATCGTTAAAGCAGCTTAATAAAAAGCGCAGCTTAGACTGCGCTTTTTTCTTAACTCAAAAAGACCAATCTGATACCTTAACCAGCAAATCATTATAAATATTGTGGAGAAAGAAGATGAAGTGTCACCGCATTGAGGAGCTGATTGAGCTGTTAGAACCGGAATGGCAAAAAGACCAAGAGCTCAACCTACTGCAGATGATTGTTAAGTTGGCTCAAGAAGCGGGTTACGAAGGTAAACTGGAAGATTTAACCGATGATGTCCTGATCTATCATCTTAAGATGCGTAACAGTGCCAAAGATGAAATGATCCCTGGCCTTAAAAAAGACCAAGAAGATGACTTTAAAACTGCCATTCTTCGCGCTCGTGGCATCATTAAGTAACACCAAATAGCACTCACAAGGCGGCCTCTAGGTCGCCTTTTTTATATCCAAATATCCACAACACTGATAACTGTTAGGTCATTTATTTATAAAACTGTACTCACCTTTGTTGTTAAAGGTTGATAACCTTAAAGAAATAAAAATGTTATTGCGTATATAATCGCCGCCCATAAGTATTTACTAAAATAGCAATGTCTACAGAGTGTGAGCTCAATAAATCACACCGTTTAAGCCTAAGAAGGAAGCTTCATGAGTCAGGATAAGATCGATATAAAAGATGTGACTCCTAAAACCTTTAACCCTAAGACCCATAAAACCAAGGGCGATCGGTTTAACCCAAGTAACCGTATTTATGTACGGGAAAGTAAAGGTGCGTTTCAAAAGCTACGCCGTTACGGAGGTTGGTTTCTGTTGGTATTGTTTGCCGCTATTCCGTGGATCCCTTACGGCGATCGTCAAGCCATCTTGCTAGACATCGGCAACCAACAATTTAACTTTATTGGCACGACACTCTACCCACAAGATCTTACCTTGCTGGCTCTACTATTCATGATCGCCGCTTTTGGTTTGTTCTTCTTAACGACTTTTTTGGGTCGAGTTTGGTGCGGCTACCTTTGTCCGCAAACTGTTTGGACATTTATGTACATTTGGTTTGAAGAGAAACTTGAAGGCAGCGCCAATAAACGTCGTAAACAAGACTCTAATAAACTCACCTCGAACCTATTAATGCGCAAAACAGCCAAGCATGCTGCTTGGATTGCTATTGCCATAGCCACAGGCCTGACATTCGTGGGCTATTTTGTTCCAATTAAGGAACTGGTGGTTGGCTTCTTTACCTTTGATGCCGACTTCTGGCCTGTCTTCTGGGTGCTATTCTTTGCAGGCTGTACGTATGCCAATGCGGGTTGGATGCGCTCCATTGTCTGCGTCCATATGTGCCCGTATGCTCGATTCCAATCAGCAATGTTTGATAAAGATACTTTTATTGTTGGTTATGACAGCAAGCGTGGCGAAAGTCGTGGGCCTCGATCGCGTAAAGCCGATCCGAAAGCGCTTGGTCTAGGAGACTGTATTGACTGTGACTTATGTGTTCAGGTGTGTCCAACAGGCATCGATATCCGTGATGGGCTGCAATACGAGTGTATCAACTGTGGTGCGTGTATCGATGCTTGCGACAAAACCATGGATCGCATGGGCTATGACAAAGGCCTAATTAGTTACACCACAGAACATAGATTGTCTGGCAAACATACTAAAGTTCTGCGTCCTAAACTGCTAGGCTATGGAGCCGTCCTTCTTGTAATGATTGGATTGTTCTTTGCTCAAATTGCTGCGGTCGACCCCGCAGGACTTAGTGTTCTACGCGATCGAAATCAGCTGTTCCGTGTGAATAGCGCAGGTGAGGTAGAAAACACCTATACCTTGAAAATAATAAATAAAACCCAGCAAGAGCAGGAATACTCCTTAACAGTTGAAGGCTTAAACGATGCGTCTTGGTACGGTAAGAAAACCGTACAAGTCGATCCAGGTGAAGTTCTCAACTTACCAATGAGCCTAGGCGTAAACCCTGGCAATCTCGACTCATCAGTTTCCAAAATTCAGTTTATACTGTCTGACAGCGAAGACTTTACGATAGCCGTCGAGAGCCGATTCATTAAAAAGCTCTAGACCGCCAATTACTTTATGGAAAAAGGCTCAGCAATGAGCCTTTTTTATTTATGACTCAACACGCTTTTAACTTTGACGCCCTCACTCCAGACTTTATGTGGTATGCACTAGAGAGCATTGGCATTCGCGCGGAGTCTGGCTTCCTAGCTCTGAATAGCTATGAAAACCGGGTCTACCAATTTACTGATGAAGAGCGTCAACGCTATGTCGTCAAGTTCTATCGCCCTGAGCGTTGGAGCGAAGCTCAAATTCAGGAGGAGCATGACTTTACCCTCGAGTTAATCGAGTCTGAGATCCCAGTTGCACCACCAATCACCATCAATGGCCAAACATTACATCATTACCAAGGGTATTTGTTTGCGTTGTTTGCCAGTGTGGGTGGACGTCAGTTTGAAGTCGATAACTTAGAACAGCTTGAAGGTGTAGGTCGCTTCCTTGGCCGCATTCATAAAGTAGGTGCTAAACAGCCATTTCAACACCGACCAACTATCAGCCTCGATGAGTATCTGCATCAGCCAAGAAAGTTACTACAAAACTCTCAGTTCATTCCGATGCACCTAGAGAATGCCTTTTTCAACGATTTAGATCTGCTCATTAACTCTCTTGAACAGCATTGGGCACCATCGGGTAATATCATCCGCCTACATGGTGATTGTCACCCAGGCAATATCCTATGGCGAGATGGTCCTATGTTTGTCGACCTAGATGATTCTCGCAACGGGCCCGCTATTCAAGATCTGTGGATGCTACTCAATGGCGAGCGTTCCGACAAACTAATGCAGCTAGATATCATCTTAGAGGCCTACCAAGAATTTAGTGACTTCGACACTAATGAATTGAAACTTATTGAGCCTTTACGCGGTCTACGTATGGTGCACTATTTGGCATGGCTAGCAAAAAGATGGCAGGATCCTGCTTTCCCGCTCGCCTTCCCATGGTTTAATGATCCAAAATACTGGGAAAGCCAAGTACTGGCATTCAAAGAGCAGATTTCAGCACTGAATGAAGCACCATTGTCACTGATGCCGCAGTGGTAATACGCCATTAAATGGTAAGAAGCCAAACAACGACAAACATGGAGTCAATAATGAAAAAGCTGTTTGCACTATTTGCAACCTTAATGCTGAGCTTTTCTGCTCACGCAGCGCAATTTAAAGAAGGCGAGCATTTTAAGGTTCTAAACCTAGAAGCTTCTAAAAAGCCAACCGTGACAGAGTTCTTCTCTTTCTACTGCCCTCACTGTAATACCTTTGAACCTATTATCCAGCAATTGAAAGCTCAGTTGCCTGACAATGCTAAGTTCCAAAAGAACCACGTTTCGTTTATGGGCGGAAACATGGGTGAATCAATGAGCAAAGCTTATGCAACCATGGTTGTACTAAAAGTAGAAGACAAAATGACGCCCGTGCTTTTTAACCGCATTCACAACATGCGTAAAGCACCAAAGAATGATGAAGAACTACGCCAAATTTTCCTCGATGAAGGGGTAGATGCGAAAAAGTTTGACGCTGCGTTTAAAGGTTTCGCCGTCGACTCAATGGTTCGTCGCTTCGACAAACAGTTTAAAGACAGTGGCCTATCTGGCGTCCCAGCGGTCGTGGTAAACAACAAGTACCTAGTCCAAGCACAAAGTATTAAAACTATCGATGAATACTTTGAGCTAGTGAATTACCTGCTGACACAAAAGTAAGCACATGAAAAAGGGAGCGCAATGCTCCCTTTTTATGACTGATTATGATGAATCTCTTTTAATAACTCATCTTTCTCTTGCCACACATTACCCAACCATTGCTGGAACTGACGCTTAAATGGCTTATCTTTAAAGTAATCACCTCGAACTTGCTCATCGACCGGCAAGACATTGATTCTTACCACCACTTTGGTCATGCGCCCCATTAACATATCCCGAAATGGTTTATCTGTATTTTCAGGATAGGCCAGCGTTACATCAATAATATTCTCGAACTGGTCACCCATTGCCGCTAGCGTATATGCAATACCACCTGTTTTAGGTTGAAGCAGGTAATCATACCCGGCTTTACTCTTACGCTGTTTTTCTGGCGTGAAACGTGTCCCCTCCACATAATTGACAACCGTCGTTGGCGAATATTTAAACTTCGCACACGAGCGGCGCGTCGTTTCCAAATCCTTGCCACGCATCTCAGGGTGACGAATCAAATATTCTCGTGAATAACGACGCATGAATGGCATATCCAATGCCCAGCAAGCCATGCCGATAAATGGAACGTAAAGTAATTGTTGCTTAAGGAAGAATTTTGGCATTGGGATACGATCTTTAAACACACAGCAAAGGACAACAATGTCTGTCCAGCTCAAGTGGTTACTGATCATCAAGTACCAACCATTTTTCTTCAGCTCTTCTCCGCCTTCTATATCCCATTCAATACGATTAAACACTGCCAGAATAAGTGCGTTGATAGTCGCCCACAGCCACATCATCTTATTGGCCATTTCAGTACCTTTGGCCTTTAACGCTGCACTCGGTAATAAAAACTTGAACAAAGCAATGATACAAATGACCAATGAACAAAAAGCAGAGTTCAGCGCCACCAATACGATGTTTAGGATAAGAGTCAAATATGCCAACATAGCTATTAATTATGAGATCCGTATGAAAATTATTTAAGTTTCATATATGAATAATAAAACAGCGTGTAATTATACAAGTCCTTAAGCACATTGGAATCATTGTGGCTATGGTCAGATTAGTTGGTTTGATATTGACCCAATAGCCGATGGCCTCAATAGGAAAATAACATTATGAAAAAAACATTCTCAGTGCTCAGCCTATCGCTCTTCGTCACCCCAGCCATAGCGCAGCTTGCTGATGTACCCGGATTTAGCGGAGAGCTAAGTCTAAATACCGGATACACCTCTTCCACATCAAACTTTAATACGTCTGGTGATAAAACCATTGACAGCCTCGATCACAAAGCATCCAGTGAAAGCGGTTTTATTGCCGCGCCACTGGGTAGCCTTGCCTATACCTTTGGTGAGCCTCTCAACCAACAGTTTTACGTCGGTATGTCTCGTGAAGATATCGCGGTCGGAACTTTAGCACTCGAAGTTGGCTACAAGTACCAACTGGGTTCTGGGACCGTGGTTGATGTTTCCTATTTGCCAACCATCATGTCTGGCGAAACCTGGGAAGATCCTTACTTGATTGGCTCAAAGCGCAGCACAACTGAAGAGACAGGTAATGCCTATCGAATTAAGCTAAGTAATTTGTTTGGTAGCGGGTTAAGTATTGATACCGCTTACGCACGCAAAGAGATTGAAGATGAGGCTTCTGGTACCTCTCAGCTCAACAACACGCAAGCTAAACTGCTCGAACGTGATGCACAATCTTACTACATCAAAGGTAGTTACCGATTCCCACTCAGCCGCACTGCATTTATTCAACCTTCGATGACCTTTATCAAAACCAATGCAGAGGGCGAAGCGAATTCACTCAACTCCGTCGGCGGCGAAATTTCTTACTTCAAGATTATGAACCGCCACCAACTGGCCTTAACCGCAGGCTACACCAACCGTTCATACGATGAAGAGAACCCACTGTATAACAAAACGCGCGACGAAGGTGAGTGGAGCCTATTTGCAGCATACGAGTATAAAGAGTTCATGGGTTGGCAAAATTGGTCGCTTATTGGCCTTGCTGGCTACGGTACCAATGAAGCCAATATCAATTTCTACGACACCCAAGAGTCACTTATCTCAGCTGGTATTAACTACCGCTTTTAACTTTTAATGAACCTACACTCCCATTACAGCTCAAGCCTAACTATACGGCTTGAGCTGTTAGTTGTTTTAACAAGCGATCCATAGACCTATAACCTAACGCTTCCGCTAAATGTGTTCGCTCTATTCGCTCACTTTCCTCCAAATCAGCAATCGTCCGTGCGACCTTGATTATTCGATGATATGCGCGAATGGATAAACCTAATCGATGCAACGCACTTTCGAGAAATTGGGCGTCCTCCTTACGCAGTGGGCAATAGCGCTCGATTTCACGACTCCCAAGCAAAGCATTCACTTTATTTGAACGGGCTAACATCTTCTCCCGAGCCGCTACGACTCTTGTTTTTACCACTTGAGTACTTTCGCCACGATCACCACCTTCTGCCAGGGTACCTTTAGGCAACGATGGGATCTCCAGTGACATATCGAATCTGTCTAACAGTGGTCCAGAAAGTCGACTTAAATAGCGCAAGATCACCTGAGGATTAACCCGAGATTGAGAGCCTTCGTAGTAGCCTGTCGGGCTTGGATTAAGCGCCCCAACCAATTGAAAGCGCGCTGGAAAGCGAGTTTTCCCTTGTGCTCTTGAAATAATGATTTCGCCAGACTCTAACGGTTCACGTAGCGAGTCGAGCACTTTTCGTTCAAATTCCGGCATTTCATCGAGAAACAACAAGCCATTGTGTGCCAAAGAGATTTCTCCTGGCCTCGGAACTGTACCTCCACCCACTAATGCGGCCATTGAGCTGGAGTGGTGCGGGGCTCGAAATGGCCTCCGTTTCCAATTAAAAACATTAATCTCTTGCTGTGTAAGAGAGGCTACGGACGCGGTTTCCATCGCTTCCTCATCAGTCATTTCAGGCAGCAAATCGCATAGGCGCGAAGCGAGCATGGTTTTTCCCGTTCCTGGAGGGCCTAAAAACAAGAGGTTATGATTCCCTGCTGCAGCGATCTCTAGCGCACGCTTACCCTGTTGCTGGCCAATGATGTCTTGCAAGTCGCGCTCTAAAGCTGGTGAAATTGTATGTTCTTCTGATTGGTGAAGCTGCAGTTCACTTTGACCACATAAAGCAGCGCACACATCGAGTAAGCTACTGGCTGACTTATGCCGATTTTTACCCACCAAAGCCGCTTGGTCACCATTTTTCTCTGGAACCACCAAACATCGCTGAGCTTGCTTTGCTGCTAACGCCGCTGGTAATACTCCCTTTACGTGCCGTAATTCACCCGAAAGCGCTAACTCTCCAATAAACTCTTTGTCGGCTAAGTACGTTAATGGGATTTGCTCTGAAGCTGCCAAGATTCCTAATGCTATCGGCAAATCAAAACGGCCTCCTTCTTTGGGTAAATCTGCAGGGGCTAAGTTGACTGTGATTCGCTTAGCTGGAAACTCAAAACGGGAGTTGATAATGGCGCTGCGCACCCTATCTCTCGACTCCTTCACTGTTGTTTCCGGTAACCCGACCAAAGTGAACCCAGGCATACCATTACTGATGTGAACTTCCACCGTTACACTCGGTGCTTCAACGCCGACAGACGCCCTACTGTGGATAACGGCTAGACCCATAGTTTACTCACATTAAAAACCATTATTTATCTCCCTGATAATTGGCTAAATTTGTCATCAAGGTTGTTATATAGCTTGGCCAGTTGCTGAAAGAATGTGAAAAAAGTATGAGTTTTTGCTTGTCATTTAACGGAATTGTATGTTACCACTAGTGACGCAAACATTTTCGTACCAGTATTAGGTACCTGAAGACTAAAAAAGAACTATGAATTTTAACGCCCGCTTCAACGCACTGATTGTCCTGATTATCGTGGTCATTATTGATTCCACGCGGGGGCTAGTGGGCGAAAGATAACCACAGAATTTTAAAAACCCCCGCACTGAAAAGTCCGGGGGTTTTTTTACAACTTACGCTAGAAAATTGAAACAGAGATCATCCTGACCAAAGTCGTTCTTGGTC
>CEUY01091716.1_pt1 | contig 11977 bp, 17 predicted proteins | sample 361481 | NCBI WGS metagenome assembly CEUY01 (sample SAMEA2622737, study PRJEB7988) | marine metagenome | isolation source: saline water (ENVO:00002010), including
TTGTATTCAGGTTACTATCGAATTGCGTTAGCGCTACTTTCAAAGAGGGAAGCACAATAATTCTGATTCCACATACCGATCGTACTGGTAAACGCGAGAAATCAACTCTAAAACACTCATGAATTGCCAACTGAAGTGACACGTTGCCAAAAGGACGGTTTTTTAAAGGTAAAAAATCGGGTAAGTTGAACATCACAATGGATGAGAGCTGGTGGTTTTGACAAGTGCCAGGTGATGTAAAGCTACTCTAATAAGGATTAAGGTTGAACAGTATAATGGAAAGAGAGCCCCCGGTAGTATTAGTCAAAACGTGGTACCAATTATGTCAAAAAGCAGATGACAGCGCGACGCGTGACCATGCCAAAAGAATGTTATTAGGCGCGTTTGGTACCGAACAGGGCATTCAGGCCTTTTTGAAAAAACATAACATTAAAAACAGATAGTCGTTTTTCTCAAGCTGCTCAAAAGTGGCGTCAAAATGAAAAGGAGGTAAAACAGAGGTACAGGGTGTATTTGCAGCCTGTTAAACCTGTGTTTACGTAAACTATATTTGCGGTTGTTAAGCACGGACAAGCTAACATCGATAGCCATTTGCTATCAATCTCAACAAACAAGGAAGCATACTATGCTGCGACAAATTAATTTTATTAGTAACACTGGCCTTATCGTTCTCTATCCAGGCGAACACGTTTAAAACCCTAAGTGCAGACGTAAAAAGCGTCCAACAGAAAGATGGTTCAGGTAATCCGGTCAACCCAAATGAAGGTCTTGTGAGTCTGGAGCCTGGCTTAACGGTAGATGATAATACGTTAAAGCCGCAGATCGTCGTTTCAACGAAAAAACCATTTTTTAATGTCTCAGACGTTTCGGTCCTGTTCGATTTCAGTGTGAACGGTGGTATTGATACCGGGAACTATGAAAACCCGCAAGAATCCTCAGAAGACTTGATCACCGAATATATTGCCGACGGTGGCAATATCGAAATAGATCTCGGATTGGGCTATAAACCTGCGGAAGATATTTATATTGGTGTTGGAGGTTATTATTCATTGCTAACCGCAGATGCTATTTCGACTGAACAGGGTGAATCCGAAGTGGTTGACGTAGATGCGGAGATATATGGTTTCAAAGCTATCGCGCTTTATGATATCAAAGTTGCACGGATATTTGGCACCTATACGACGTATAACGCCAGTGATGAAGGTCAAGCTGACTTCACTGAAATTTTAGACGATGGTCATGCACTTTCTGTGGGCTTGGAGGTGCCATTATCTTGGTCGGCGGATAATTTCGGTCAAGGTGACTCTGTGATCAGATTAGAACGCACTAAGCATTCAAACGTTGATAAAGCCATTTTTCGTGTCTCTATCGCTATCCCTTTCAAGACTTAATTGTCGTTTAAAATAGGAGCCATTTATGAATTTCAAATCCATAAGCTCACTGTTACCCTTTGCGCTGATGGCTTTTGCGGTTTACTACATGGTAGGAACCCTGATGTACACTCGCGAAGTTGCTAATTTTTATGGTTATGATTGGAGTTTCAGTGAGCATGGTCTCGCATTAAATGGTCAAGGTGTGATGGGAGATATGATCAACGTAGCAAGTGATCTGGCTGCTGTTACACCACCTGCAGGTGAAGGAGCAATTGAAGAATGGTGCCCGGGGATAACGTCCGAGCGCGGCTTTGTGACCATGGGATTCGTTGAGGACCAGGCTGTATGTTGTCTGGCGGATGAGAGCCAGTGGTTAGTCCCATTCAAAGATGTTGGCGGTCAACGTCATTATTTGTGCGGTTCGTGGCCACATATCGACCACGTATATCGTGATTTGAAGGATGTTACCGTTGAGGTGGCTTCGTAAGTCTCTAATTAATGCTATAGGGCTAATTTATGCAATTTCTTTACGCCTAGCCCTATAGACCAACCAGGGTTCATCAACCCAACCTTTGCCACCCAGTTTTCCTCATTGCCATGATAGGGAATCGACGTGACGATTAGATTTTGAGCTGGCCTTTCGACTCTATATGCTCCGTTCGGCTCGATGATCTGAATGAAAAAGTCGTCAGTGCTAAAAGGCTCTTGCTTACCGCCAAGGGGGGCAGCGAAGTTTGCCAAATGAGTGTTCAATGCCCGCGTGATCAGGATGATAGGTTCAGGCAGTGAACTGTCTACCGGACAACGAAACCCTAAACGTGACAAACTGCTTAACACTTCGTCTGGCAGCAGTATGCCGGATGGTATTGGGAATTTTGGTACATCGTCCAGCGTCACTGTATCGCAGTTACTATCAGGCCAATAAGGTATATGCCATTTGCTAAGATATTTTACTAGTACTGCGGGGAGTGTTGTTACTGATAGATCTGTCGAGTCTGTGCAAGTCATGTTCGTTTCCTTTTTCAAAACCAGAGTGTATTAACAGTCAATTTTACGGGAAACGAGAGCCCTACCTTTCCATGCGAAAAACCGCCTTCTATGCCTCTTTGGTAGGCATAATAGTCTGAGTAAACTTAGTCCCGGCAATAATTTCAGTTAATTCATTTTTTAGATTAAAAACCAACCCAAATTAATACATTTCTTGTGCTGAAACGCGAGAATTGCGGTGTGTTTTAAGCAGATTATTAATTTTACTAAGGAATGATTATGAATAAGGTGATTGTTGGATTGTGTTCGATGCTGGCCTGGCCGGCGATGGCTGCTGAAGTTGAGTATGAAATTGTAGGTGGGAATTCCCACGGCGAGGTGAAGATTGTTGTTAATTTTGACGATGAAGACCCAGGCTTGATTGAAACCTCTGAGAATGAGTTCTCTATTCCAAGTGGAGAATTAACAGTCTCAGTAAGTGGAAACGAATATACATATTCTTCCGTCTCGTTGAGTTTTTTTCAGGGCGCGGATTGGACCGGTCTTAGTATAAATGCAGGCGACGGCCCTGAATTTTTTGAATTTAACTCTGGTGCATACGGCTATTCGCTGCTTAATTCAGTGCCGACTGATTTTTCAGCGGGTGAATACGTGCTGGATGGCTCTACCATCTCTACCAGTACTTATATTCCTGAGTTAAATGAAGGGTTTTACCCTCATATCGATATTACGCTGAGTGCAAGCTTTGTTGATGATTCGCCATCCACGGAAAGTCCTTCAGTATTGACCTTTAGCGGAGAAAGCAGTGCTAACGGCCAACCTGTTGAGCTAAGCATACATTTTGATCCTAATTCGCCTGACTTTGTTGCTACAGAACAGTCGTGGGGAACTGTGGTGTACGACATGCCGTCAGCTACTGTGGCTGTTTCAAACAATGGATATGGATTCGAATTAACGGGTGTTTCCTTAGAAATCTCTGAATCCTGGGGCAATTTCTATCTCACTTCTGATGATGACGCTGTTGGTTTCATTAGCTTTAATGGACAAGCCACAGACTTGTCTATGTTTGACCTAACTGGTAGTTCCCCGGTACAAAGCATCGTTAGCACTGCCAGTATTCAAGCATCTCAACATATCTCCCCGTACTTTAATCTGAATGAACATTTTGCTGACTTGCCTCACTTGAGTTCGGCGCCGTCCCTAGAACTGAAAATCAACTCTCCAACTGCTTGTTCATCAGGCGAACAGGTTGAGTATACGGTAAACACTCACAATCAGTTCGGACCGTTATCAGTTGTGGTCAGTTATCCTCAATCTGAGCTTGTCGACATCAGTGCTTCAGGTAGTCCATTTGCTTTTGAAGCCGATACTGCCGTGGTTGATATTATTAATGGTCCGTTGCTAATGACATTAGACGGTGTTCGATTAGCATTCAGACCGATGGACCCGGCTGGAAATGCCCTCTCTATTGAAACCATGCAATCTGCTGATTCACAGTTAGAGCAGTTCAGATTAGACGTGAGCAATGTTATGTCACCTGAATTTGCGCCTGGTGACAATGCGTCTGCTGCGCCGGTGTCTGTGGATGCGTTATACAGCATTTTCAGTAACAACTCCTATTGGTTTGAAGCCGGCAAACTCTATGGTGCGTCTGTATCCAAAAACGTTGTGCCAGCGCAATGTAATTAATCTTTCCCCACTCAAAGGCGAGGTAACTCGCCTTTATTCCAATGTCTTTATTTGTTACTTCGCAAGCTATTTTATCTCACCTCACCTCGAATCGATTTGCTTTCCAAACAGTTGGAATTCACCTAAGTGTTTGAATGCAAGTGACGTCACATAAAGTGGCGCGATATCAGAATTTAATACACTGGTAATACGGCTTTTGGTCATTGCGTCAGATGATAATGGATCAAACCGTACACCGCTTGGTGCCCAGATCACGAATATTGAGTTGTTGCCTGGCTGGTATACAGTAGAAAGCACTACTGCTGTTGGGCGTAAAAACGGCCGTTCAATATTTAGAGTGGCAGAACTATAAGCTGTAATACCTGTCTACCGCGGTAAATTAATACGGCCGCGGTCTTCCTCCCTAAAATGACGCCAATCTCACCTTAGTACACTTAGCATTACATTCATTCATCCTTGAAGGATTCGTTATGTGCACCATGAATTGTCAGAATTGTTACTACAAAGAAATAAACCCGGATGATGACGAAGGTCATTGTTATATGTTTAAGGTTGCACCGTCAGGTGAGTGCCGGCAGTTTAAGTTGAGCTCAGAAGCAAAGCAATCTCTCGAACGGGATCTGGGACAACTAAATTTGGGTGCAAAAAGTGGTTTGCAGTGTCTATTTGTGACTAAGTTTTTCAGTAATTGAACAGAACTGCCAATGGATTGTAGGTGACTATACATCATGCAGTGAGTCAGGCTAACGTCCGTCCGGTAAGGATGGGATAGGCTGCGACTGTTGCTTTATAACAAATGACATAAATGAGTTGTGCGATTGTTGCTTTGATGGTTGAATAAAAATTAAACAAATTATCGAAGGTTTTTGTATGTCAGATACATTACCGATAGACGACCCGCAAACTGATGTTGTATTCAAATATAAAACGCTTCGCTCTCTCATCGGCTTGATTGCGTTTGCTATACCTTGGTTTTGTATTATTGCTATCTGGATTGCACAAGATGGTAAATGGCTGTTACCTACGAGTATCAGCGTTTCTTATCACTTGGGGGCCGGAGATGTTTTTGTTGGCATGCTGGCGATCGTTGGCGCTTTTCTTTTTGCCTACAATGGTCATAAATACCCCCATTTCAAGCTATTTGGCAAACCACGTAAGGTTGAGCGATTAATGGCGGTTTTGGCCGGTATTTGTGCGCTAGGGGTGGCTCTGAGTCCTACATCGATAGATAAGGCGTGGATGGATGAGTTAGCCACCAGAGGCTACATATTGACTGATTTTCCTGGCATGTCATTGGATGATATTGATACAAACAGATTGGGTAATTGTGACGAAATAGAGAAGGATGACAACAATGAGACAGGGAAGAGTGAGCGCAAGTGTACCCTGTCAACATATCCGATTACGCCGACTATACATATGTTCTGCGCAATCACTCTGTTTTTCGTTTTAATTGGATTTTGCCTTAATTTCATCATAAGAACCTGTAAGAAGTTAGAAAAATTAGCTGACAGGACAGGAACTGAAGCAGAAATGACGAGAAATAGAATTCGCTGGAGACGTCGCTTATATTGGTTCAGTGCTGTGTTAATTTTGTTATCAGGTGCTCTGGCTATTGCTGCTGCCTTTGGGGCTTTTGGTGAATCTGTAAAGGACTATGCTGTTATGATTGCAGAGTTTGGTTGCCTAAAAGGTTTTGCTATCAGTTGGTTCGTTTCAGGATCAGGTGTGCTTCGCGGAAATGATGCCGAAGAGGTTGATGTCACAGTTAATCTTGATAAAGAGTAGTTTTCCACAATATCGTTATTTAATAAGCTGATTTTGCGCATACCATTTAAGTGCAGTAGCGCGGGATATTTTCTGTGAAGCAATGAAAAGCCTTACCATCTGCTCTTTTTCTTTTTTTTCTTCCGTTTCAAAATACTTGAAGGTGCTTGGTCTTCTTTTTCTTTGTAGCAGCTTACGTATTGTCTTTTCATTGCCGTTTGACTGAGCTTTAATAAAATTTGCGTCTGAGAATGCGCCAGGGTTAGCGCGTAAGAAGTAGTCGTATGCAATACTTGATGCATCATTGGCTAATGCGCAGTCACAAAAAAGCATATTAGCAGCCCACATACCTTCGCGGTCATTGTTCTGCGTGTTAAGTTCCAGTGCTGCCTGGTTGTAGCTGATGGCATTTTCTATATCCCCAGTTTGTAAGTACATGCGGGCGATATAGTTATAAAAAAAATAAAGGTAATCTAGGCTGCAAACCGATTTTTCAAAACTGAGTAGCTTATCCAGCAATACTTGATTTTCGGTTAAGCTAAAACCAGGGGCGTTGAATCCTCTAAATCGGTTACAGATATCAAAAAACGCTTCACTCAATATTTTCCCTTGGTGGAGATCGTGTTGATGATATCCATCTATGAGGTTTCCCATATGGTTATCTAAGTCGGTTTCAAAGTCTGGCATAACATTACCTTTAAGGTTACTTGTCTTTTAAAAGTAAACGATATTGCCAGAAATGCAACGGTTTATAATCCATATTTTCTATTTATTACAAAAGCTTAGGATTCCTAAGTAAGTCAGACCGATAAATATACCCGCTTTATTCATCAGCACTTGTCGTTTGAGTTTTCCCTTTATTTGTGGGGGGATGCAAATCAAAATAGTGGATTAACCTGACTACCAAAAGAGCCATCATCACGTAACCAAATAAGGCTTCTATCGAAGCTACTAGCTTGGCGTAACCTGTTGGTGTAATGTCACCGTAGCCTAGTGTAGTCCAAGTCACCACAGAGAAATATAAGCCACCAAATATATCAACTTTTTGTTTATTACTATCTAGCACTTCCAAGGATACATATAGGGCACCGAAGCCAACTATCATCATCATTATACCAAGCACTATGATTATCAATCCTGATAACTTGGTTTCCTGTCTAAATGAATTGAAGTACTTTGTGAGCATTCCTGAAAAAATGAATCCTGCTACCAAATTGACAATGCCAGCAAAGAATATGACCACTTTATAATATTGATCCGAAGCATAAAAACTGGCCCACACAGTGCAAGCTATTACTATTAGCCCAAATGTTATTATTATTGCTAACTTATATTCCACTAACGTCAAATTTCTCACGGTGACTAATCTTACTAGTAATATAGAAGCACTTCAGGTGCGGGTTTGCGCTCTTTAGTTTTTGCTGAAATGGTCCGGGTGACGCGGAACTTCACTACTCTCTTTGCGCCCTTGTAAGTATCCCGCAGTAATTTTCCGTCATGGTTCGACACCAACACCTCGTTAAACTGATCACGGTTTTCTGTGAGAATGGCATCCAGGCTTCGGTGCTGCTCCAATTTAAAGCCGGCCGAGGTATATTCGGTAAATGTTTGGGTCTGGCGGTCGTGCTTTAGATATGGGGGGTCGATATACTTTGTCGGTCTTGTAGGAGAATGCCGGAACCGCTCCACGACCATATTGATGAAATCAGCAAAGTCCATTGAGTAGAACTCTGCATGTTCAAGCTTTTCAGCGAAATGATAGATTTCTTTTTCAGGCAAGTAAGGTGCTTTGAACAGGCCGAAAGGTGTGTTGAAGCCTCCAGATTGATTATAACGGCATAAACCGTTGTAACCGTGTCTCGACAAGTAAAGTAGCAGTATGGCTCTGTCTTGTTCATTGGTGCAGGCATTAAAGCTATCCCTGACGCCGTAATAATACTGAGCGTTGTTGGTTTCTGGTCGAAATAAACGTCTGGCTTCTTTAAGTAGCGCATCAGGTTCGCGTTGAGCGAGTCTGTGAAGTGCGATCAGATCTGCATTGGCGTCATTTAGTAGGTATTGCTGGTAATCTGTATTGAGGGCCACTGATGAACTCCCTGTAAAGGCGTCAATCAGGATGCCACCGGCTTTTGGCAAATGGCGCAGTAATTTTGGCATCATGAGTTGCTTTGAACCCGGATACTTCATATATGATCTGGTTAGTGCTTTCATCATGGCAACTTAAAAGGGTTTATACAAGTGTATTAAGTTCGCTGCCCGGGTCCACCAGGCAGCAGGTAGTGTGTTATTTTTTTAGTCGCTGAAGTTCCTCGTATGCTAATTGGTTTAAAAGGTCATACGCATTTTTGGCCGTTGTTGTGCGGTAATCGATGGCATCGATGTAGCTCATATTTCCGGTAACTTCGTTGCTGCTATCATTTTTAGTGATTTTGTTGGCGAGTAATAAAGTACGACAAAGTATTAGATTATCACACTGAGTAATATTCATACTGCCTGAACGTTTCCTATCTGATGCACTGAACACATGATATCCATTGAGCAACCGCTCATTGCGGTTGCTGTATTAAAAATAAGCTGCCATTATAAACGCAAAAGTTACTAAGAATTGCGCGATAATGGACGGTAGACCTATAACAAATAGTGAGCTGTGGGATAAGCTTGTAAGCAGGAATTGCGGAAGAAACTCAGAGTTTAAACACAGAAATAGATTGCTTATTCTACTAGCGACAATAGCTGGTTTCAGAGAGATTGAGCTTACCTTTGTGACCAATAGAGTTTTTGTTTCCCCAGAGGGGGAGCTGAACGAAATAATTGTTCTTCCTGAGCAGATTTCGCGAGATGGATTCGAACGGCCTATTGTTCTCAGTCATCCTGAGTTGATGAGCGCTTTTGAAGCTTATTTCACATGGTTGATAGAAAGGAAGCTTAATTGTTATCCGCACAGACATTACAATGGGTTAGACCCGAATGCTCCTTTATTTGTAAATGACAATTTTGAGGCATTTAACACACAGAGCCGTGGTAAAACGGTTAGTCCTCATGCAATGAATAAGCTTCTTGATTCTTTTATTAGAAAAGCGGGTCTTTGGGACAAAGGTGTTAGGCGAATATCGCTTATGCGTACTAGCGTTATAGAGATGTACAGAAATGGCGCTAGTACTACGGATATTATGATTATTACAGGGCTAAGCGAGGAGTCTATAAAGAACATATTGACTATGGACTACGCGCAGTTTAGCCCAATATATGAATGGTTTGAGCGGCGCTCTGAGAGAAAATTCAAGCGGCGTGAGAGTTTTAAATTACGAAGACAGTTTATGATATGAGTGGTAGTTACAGCAAAACAAAAACGAGTTATTACAGAAGGCTCTATGTCGCATATCTCATCGATTCTGGCACTAATACTGTTCCAGCGTTGCTTGATATCACTGAAATGCACCGTAGAACGCTTCAGGACACACTCAAAGCGCTTGCTGACCTCGATATCATTATTGAAAGTCGAGGCGGTACCAAGAATGCAAGCTACGCTGTCAAATCGTGGGGAGCTATTGACAGAGATTGGATAAAAAATAACTTGCAGCACGTAAAGTGCGTGCTAGAATGTGGTTAAGTTAAGCTATTCAATTGGGAACAAATATGACGGAAGCACTCATAAACGATGTTCAGTTTACAAAGGTTGGTCGTAAATGGGCTGTGAGTCGGAAGGGTGATCTTGAGAAAGGATATAAGCCTTTTGAACTTAATGGTGGCTCTGGTGATGTAAATATAGTTCCTGACTTTGAAACCAAAAAAGCTGCAATTGACTGGGTTGAATCAGGATTTGCCTTGGACGCAATTCAAGTCGAAACTGGCATTTCGCGTATCATTTGGGCGAAAAACTGGAAAGAAGCTGTTAGCGTTGCAAGCCTTCCTGATGCTTATTTGTCTGAATAATGGAACTATACGGTAGGAAACCAACTATGAAAATAAAAGAAGAAACTATAAGCGATATTATTACTATTGGTATTGGTTTATTTGTTGCGAGTTGCATATCTGTAATTAGTTTTCTCATAGGACACTTCTTCCCCGAGGCCTTGGTCTATCTCGCTCCAAAACTATCGCTGAGTGCGAAAATTATCGAGCCTTTTAGATCAATCTATACTGGCGGGACAACCCTTTTTATTAGTTTTGTTTATTTCGTTGTTGCTCCTGTTGCAATTCTTGGTCTGCTCTTAGCAACGCTTTACAGATTCGGAGAGTTTGGCAAATGGATTATAGGAAGATAATGCACATTAAACCAATCACATTAACAATTAGTTTTGTTCTAGTAGCATGCATGTATAACATCTACGATCTTTGGGGTAACTGGTCAAACAGCTCGTTCTTAACAGGTTATATATGTGGTCTTCCGTTAATCACTTGCTACTTTGCCAATAATAAAATTCGAATACTTCTGTTTTCCCTCGGGATTCTTAGCTTGTTGCTGATGATGTTTGATCTAGCCTCGCATTATGAACGAGACAGGTTGTTTTTTGTAGGTTTGTCGCTAGGTGCTATATCTGGATGGTTTCCAGCGTATTGGCTAATGCGCGAACGTATTTCCGCTTTTCTTTCTGAGGCAGCCTATAGCGAAGGTTACGAAAAGCTTGGTGCATACTTCAAAGCCAATATTAACAAAAATGAACAGCTGTAATTCGTAATATTTTAATATGGGAAATTCTGTATGGCCGCTGAAACTAAAATTGAATGGTGCGATTCAACATTTAATCCCTGGTGGGGATGTTCCCGAATTGGCCCTGGTTGCGACAATTGCTATGCGGCCGCGTTGGATAAGCGTACAGGAGGTGACCACTGGGGCAAGAAAGCTAACTACAAAGTGATGTCAGACAATAATTGGAAGAATCCAATCAAGTGGCAATCACAAGCAAAGCAGTTCTTTAACCAGTATGGTCGCCAGCGTCGAGTGTTTTGCGCGTCAATGTCAGATGTATTTGATAATCGAGCGCCTGAGTCAGAGCGAATAAGGCTTTGGAACACTATAAAAGTTACACCAGATCTTAACTGGTTATTGTTAACGAAAAGACCGAGAAACATCGAACGGTATATGCCTGAGGATGAAAGTTTTTCTAATGTTTGGTTAGGTACCACAGTTGAAAATCGGACTGACGGAATACCACGAATGGAAGCATTAAAAACAGTTAACGCCACTATTCGATTTTTATCAGTAGAGCCGTTACTGGAGGATCTAGGCGAGTTGGAACTTACCGGTATTCACTGGGTAATTGTTGGCGGTGAATCTGGGCCTAAAGCTCGACCAATGAAAAAGGAATGGATGCTGAATATCCGCAATCAGTGCATCGAGCAAAACGTTGCGTTTTTCTTCAAGCAGTGGGGCGCGATCATTGGCAAAGGTGGTTGTGAGGTTGATGGCCATGTTTATAAAAATTGGCCGGTCACGGCGTAATGGGAAACACTTACATGACACTTGAGCTTAGAATTTCTATCGCAGCATTGCTGTTAACCTATATAGGCTTGTGGGTTGCGCTATGGAGAGCGCAGAGTTCAGAAAAGCAAGCTAATGCTGCTTTAGCTTCTGCTTTAGTGGCATCACGCTCTTTTCGTTGCAATATTGCAATTGAAGCCTCGTTGATAGAATTACCAAACGAAACAAATAATAAAAAATTTAGTCTTTCAATTAAGACGGTCAACGGAACTGAAAAACCAGTGATATTTAGGGGGATATCAGCCACGATTGAAGAATGCAATTCAGATGGAAAAATGGAGTTTAATCATGGGAAGCAAGAGTTTCTAAAGTCTATTAAAGCTGTCGATTCAGTTAAAGATTTTCCTTCTGAACTTAAATTGAAATGGGCCGGTTCACCAAGGCTGCGTGTCACTATTTATGCCAAGGTACAGATAGCAGGGGATATACAGAATTTCGAAGAAGATTCTCAAACGTTGTGGCTTTGTTAACGAATGTACATGAAAAAGGAAACAGCATGGAAACTCTGCCTTGCCCTAGATGCGGCGCTGCGATGAACCAGCACATGGGGCGGGAGAATGGGCCGACTGAATCATGGGCGCATCCTGCTGACACGAAGTGCCAGTGGAACGAATATGAAGGGATCACTAACAGGCAGGTTGCCGGAGTGATCACAGCAAAAAGACGAAAGTAGGAAACA
>CEUY01205742.1_pt1 | contig 11962 bp, 8 predicted proteins | sample 361481 | NCBI WGS metagenome assembly CEUY01 (sample SAMEA2622737, study PRJEB7988) | marine metagenome | isolation source: saline water (ENVO:00002010), including
TTCTCGGTATCATCAATTAATCTCTGTCGAGCCCGAGCCATACCCTCCACTACCGAATTTACAGCCTCCAAATGACTCGGGTTTGGAGCCAGAAAGATATTAACTGACTTCCCATCAATCTCACGGCAAGTCTCATAGCCAAGATGATATTTCACATCGCCATCTCCACATACTAAATCAGGAACATAATTTTCTGAGAATTCATTAAATAAAACAGATAATGGCTTTTGAAGAAAATTCGCCAATACATTCAAACGGCCACGATGAGCCATTCCCATCACAATTTCTTCTACTCCAAAATCAACTCCCTTATAGAGCAGGGTATTTAAAGACACCAAGGTAGACTCGCCTCCTTCAAGACCAAACCTTTTCTGTGCGACAAATTTTTGATGGAGGTAATTCTCGAATTCCTCAGCTTCGACAAGCCAATTCAAAATCGTTTTTCCGTCTGGACATTTAAGAGATGTTGTCAGCGGCCTATTTTCAATGCGATCTCTTAACCAATGTCTGATCTCAGAATTATGGATTCCCATATATTCAAAACCTATCTTTCCACAATAAATTTCCTGCAATCTTCCAATCATTGCAGAAAGAGACATGGGCTCGCCACCTGCAAAAAATTGACTCGCCACTTGTTCCTCTAAATCTGCCTCATTAAATCCAAATTGATTATAATTAAGTCTAGAATTATCAGGAGGAGAAAGACTCAATGGATCGACCCATGCTTCAGTATGCCCAAGAGCCCTATAATTGTATAACAAACTAACGACTCTGGCCCGAAAAACAGGATCAGTCAGAGTAACTCTCAATGAATCGTTTTGCGGATGACTAACTACTTTTCCACTTTCAGCAGAAGAATCTAAAGATTTTACATCTCTCTCGATTTGCGCCATGCCAAGAGAAAACCCCTCAAAAAATGCAGCCCAATCAGAATCTACTGACCTTGGGTTATCACGCCAAAGAGCAAATTTCTCATCCAATAAATTTGCGTTAAATCGCGAGGCAATACTGCTGTTCATTATATTTGTTTAGTAATAAAAATGCAGGAATCCAGCTGGTAAAGAAATTTCATCATAGAAAGTCAAACTCTAATAAAAAATTTAAGGCAATAATGACGTTTTCGGTTAAACTAATAAGCCTTCCGAACCCCTCTTAATATGCAGTAAATTAGGAAATAGATTTCCAATGATAAAAGTCTCAAAACTTTCCAAGCAATATGTCGAAAGGACTGCAGTAAACAATATTTCCTTTGAAGTGGAATCCGGTGAAATAGTTGGTTTTCTTGGACCTAATGGAGCAGGAAAAACCACAACTATAAGAATGTTAACTGGTTACATACCACCAACGTCCGGCACAGCGAGCATCGGAGGTCATGATGTTTTTTCAGAATCCATAAAAGCCAGACAAAAGATCGGATACATGCCCGAAAATGTCCCTTTATATGATGACATGCGCGTTAGGGAATATCTTCGATTTAGGGCAGAATTAAAAGGACTTCGGGGCCAAGAAGCAAGGCAAGGAGTTAATGAGGCAGTCGAACTTTGCGGTTTAAAACAAATAAGAAGGCAAATGATTAGCTCCCTCTCAAAAGGTTACAGACAGCGAGTGGGTCTAGCTGATGCATTAGTAAACAATCCAGAACTTCTTATTCTGGACGAACCAACAAATGGACTTGATCCGAATCAAATTCGACGATTCCGGGAGTTGATAAAGCAATTGGGCATAAGACACACAATTTTAATTTCTACTCATATCCTGAGTGAAGTCGAGATGACATGCAATCGCGTCATTATTCTCAATGAAGGAAAAATCATTGCTAATGGAAACCCTAATGATCTCTCTAGCGAACTACGTTCTGCTCATACAATATCAATCGAATTAAAAACATCTGAAGAAATTGCAAAAGATTTAATCTCTGCCATTCCCGGAATAAAAAAGGTAAATAAGGAACACCAATCAGGAGATTGGACACACTTCAATATACGCACTGAACCAGATACTGATGTCCGTGAATCTATAGTGCATCTTGCTAATACTCAAAAATGGCCACTCCGTGAAATACGAACACAACATGCAACTCTAGAGGATGCATTTGTTGAAATAACTCAATCAAATACATCCAACTCGTAGGCAAATAAACATGAATACTCCGCTGATTGTAATAACGGTCATTCTCTTTGCTATTATCATTCTCTCAATAAAAAAGTTCTTATCTGGAGGAACTGGAATCGTTATATTAAAGAAAGAGTTAAAATCAATATTCTATTCACCCATAGCTTGGGTAGTAATGGCTTTGGTCATGTTGCTGAATGGATTCTCATTTACTGCCGCTTTGGAAATTCTGCGTAAAGCCGATGTAGATGAAACCTTAATTGGATATACATTTAGCTCCACATCATTTTGGCTGACCTATTTTTTTATTTTCCCGGTCATCACTATGAGGCTTTTTTCTGAAGAAAAAAAATTAGGCACCATAGAAACACTCCTAACAGCACCAGTACAAACAATACATGTACTCCTAGCAAAATACCTAGCGGCTTTAATCTTTTATTTTATTATATGGCTCCCTAGCGCAGTTAATTTTTTCCTTTTCCGTATTAGTTCTACAGAAAATGTGAACGCTATAGGCTCATTTCTAGGCGCTTATGCAATCATTTTACTTGTTGGAATCTTTAATATTTCCATTGGATGTCTGGCATCAGCCCTAACCAAAAACCAAATAGTAGCAGCAATGGCCTGCTTCACTTTTTGCATGCTGCATTTTTTAATAGGCTTTGTCTTACAAGACCTTCCTGTACCAGAGTCATGGCAAGGTTCTTTGTTTTATTTTTCGACAGTCAAACACGTTCAAATCTTTATAAGTGGATTAATTGATAGTCGCCAATTTATTTATTATCTCAGTTTCACTATTATTATTCTATCGTTCACATACAATGTGCTTGAGTACAGAAAGTGGAAGACCTAACAATGTCAGAAATTACTGATAAAAAACAATTTCAAACTTCTTCAGACGATCCCGTAAAACCTGACACGGAATCTAGTCGGGGTAGAATTGAGAGGAGGAAAATTGCATTAAATGTTTTAATGCAGATGTTCTTTGCAATTCTAATATTTGTCCTAATCAATTATATTTCATATGGCAACTACCAGCGATGGGACCTTAGCTCTACAAAAAAATACAGTGTATCGGAAGACACCGAAGCTTACCTACAAGATCAACTCGATGACAAGGTAACTCTAACTATGGCTTTTTTAAAAAGCTCAAAGATCCGAAACCAACTAAAGGTCCTTCTTGAAGAATATGAAAATATATCCAAAGGGAAGATTATATTTGAAGAATTCGATCCAATAATAAATAAAAATAAATCATTAGAAATATCAGATCGCTACCAAACTACTATTGATCAGAGTTGCCTATTTATCGAAGTAGGAGGCCGCATTAAAAAACTCACTGAGAACGATTTACTGGACGATAAAGGACGCACTTTCACTGGGGAGGACGCAATAACTTCAGCAATGTTGGCAGCGACAGAAAGCAAACCTAAAACAGTTTATCTCATTGCAGGCAAAGGTAAGCTTAAAGAAGTAAACGGAAGGTCTGCTGACAAAGAAATACTTGGCCTCAGTACTAGACATTTCTTTGAGCTAAAAGAGCTAACTCTCGGGAACATAACTAAAATACCTGAAGATGCTGACTCTCTTATCCTTATTAATCCTGAAACAGACTTTACACTTTCAGAAGTTACTGTTCTCACAAAATATTGGGAGCAACAGCGAGGGTCTATGGTCCTACTATTAAATCCGGCAACCAAAATGCCTAATTTTTATCCTTTTCTTCGCTCTCTCGGCATTAGGGTTGATAACAAATATCGCGTTTTATTTTCTGAAACAACCGGTATTGGAGGAACCCAAAAAGTTTATTCTGTACAAAGTAAATTACTGGGCGGAAATCCTGTCACATCATCAGATGAAGGCGCTATAACTACTTTTGCTGGACAAACCTGTCCAATCAGTGTTGCTGAAAATAATGAAAATTTAGCCTCAAAAGGAATAACAGCAGTTCCACTCCTAGCTGCAGACCCCAAATTTTGGGGTGATCTCGAGCATACTGAACCATATCCAAAGAGAAGCGACACCGATATGATACCTGATCCAAATCCAATATATGTTGCTGCAATGGTTGAAAAAGGCGGGTCAGAAGATTCTGCAGTTAAAATAGAAAGCTCCAGAATGGTAGTCATAGGCAATTCAACCTTATTGGATCCAATACCTACAAGATTGAATGTAGAATTGGTAATGAATGCTATCAACTGGACACTCGATCGTGAAGAGCGTTTAGGAATAAATCCTACAAACGTGATAAGTTTTCGCATCGATATGTCCCCAGAAAAGTATAAAACACTTTTCTATTTAATTGTCTGCATCTTTCCCGCTATTGCCTTTTGTTTTGGCATTGTCATATGGAGTGCCCGCCGAAGCTGAAGAAGACATCCGATAAATAATAAAAATGCCTAATAAAAGCACTTTATACCTTATCCTGCTAACAGGATTGTTAGCAATTTATACGGTCTTGGATCACAACAAAAAAAATAAACTAGGAACAATTAACCAAAATTTCAAAGCCATTCCGATTAAAACAATCGATGAAATTGATGAAATCGAAATATCATCTGCTAGCGGCAAAGTGAATATCTTAAACTCTCCTTCAATAGGATGGACCATAACTCATCCCGTCAAAGACAGGGCCGACTCAGAAAAAATAGCTAATATCCTTGAATCACTCACTGATCTCAAAAGGTTTGACACCATCACAAGCAGAGATGCTCCATCCCGAAGTGAAATGGGACTAACAGACAGTGCTCTTTCGGTAAAACTATTAAATAAAAAAGAATTAATAGGAAAAATAATTTTTGGTAACACGACCGGAGTAGTAGATACAATTTACGCACAATGGAACGAAAAAAATAGTTCAGGGGATCCCTTCTTCTGCTGGGCGGATATCAAAGAAGTAATTGATGTTCCTTTTGACAAAGTCAGAGAAAAAAAATTAGTGAATATTCCCATTAAAAATATTGGGAAAATAGAAATAGAGGAGCAATCGGGATCAGCGCTTCACGTCAACAGAAAAAGAGATGGAGAATCCTGGGCGATAACAAAGCCTCTAAAAACAAACACAGATGATGAGAATTTCAGCAACTGGTTGTCTACAATTACAAGCCTCAATTCACAATCATTTATAGATAAAGCAAACAGTGAGATTGCAACGGCTTTTACAACAATAATTAAGACCATATCGATTCACTCAAATGAAACAAAAAAATTAACTGTTCTAGAGTTCGCAAAATCGGACAGTGAAACCAGCATATTCGCAAGAACTTCTGATAGGCCAGGAGTGTTTTTCCGAATGGAAAAAAAATCATTGGATGCTATTAATTTAAATCCAAATGCGATAAGAGATCAACGATTGCTCCCTTTCAATCCGAAATCTGTTGTAGCCGTTAATGTTTTTGCTTTGCCCAGCAACAAAGTAAACCTATTACAGGATAACAATGGGTGGCAGATAATAGATAAAACTCAGAAGATTAAAGCTGATGACCAAAGGATATACAAAATACTTACGTCTCTTTCCTCAGAACAGGTCGAAAAATTTGTTGCAGATGCAGCCGGTGACTTAAAGCCATGGGGCCTAGATAAGCCAACTCTCAACATCACAATCAAGTCTGTGGCATTAGATCCAATAAATCCAACTAAGGAAAACGGCTCTCCAAATCTAATTGATGTAACTAAAAAACTACTCGTAAAAGGACAATTAGCTAAGGATCAAGAAGTAATTGAGTACTATGCAACGGTCGAAGGAAGCGGAACAGTTGTTCAGCTTAGCCCTGCATTCCCTTCAATATTGCCTATTCGGCTACTTGATTATAAGGAACTTTATCTTTGGCCCACCTTTGATCTGGCCAATTTACAATCCATTAAAACTTCCAAACCTCCCCAGACACCTTTGGAACTTCAATATAAATACCAATCAAATGAATGGTCTGCAAGCCTTGCAAATGAAAACATATCTAATCAAATTGATACCGCTCAAGCATTGAAGCTAGCCCAGCATTTGAGCCTTCCAATAAGAGCAACTAGATGGCTATCTAATAACACAAGTGAAGCAGAAATTGCACTTTTAAATCCATGCAGAAAAATAGAATTTACTTTAGTTGATATAAATAAAAACGTTCACCCTTTCACAATACGAATAGCACCTATAAATGAACAATCCTCTAATCTTCTGTATTATGCCCGCATTAATAACAATCCAGAAATCTGCTTAATTGACCGCGAAAATTTTGATATTATGGACATGCCGATCATTAGAGAATCCTCGGAAGAATAATCTGATCTATGATTACCCCTAATATTTTTCTGCAGAATATATAGTCGCAATTCCTCCACTAAGAGGATGAAATTTAGAATTACTAAAGCCTCTAGATTCAATCAAAGAGCACATTTCTTTTCCTGATGGAAACGATTCGATTGTTCCTCCAAGATACCTATAAGCAGATCGCTTTCCAGTAATTAGACCAGCAACTGCAGGAAGTACATTATGCAAATATGAACGATACATTTTGCGGCCCAGCGAACCTTTTGGTAATGAAAAATCCAAAATTATTAAATATCCTTTAGAAGATAATACCCTGAACATTTCATTAAGGGCTACAGACCAATCAGCCATATTACGCAAACCAAAACCAACAGTTACTGCATTAAAAAAATTGTCAGAAAACGGAAGATTTAATGCATCCGCTAACACAGTCTTCTTTAACCCCCTCTTCTCTGCTTGCTGGAGCATAGGTTCGCAAAAATCGCTCCCTATCACCTCAGCATTTGGGCATTTTTTTTGTATTTCTAAAGCCAAATCCCCACTACCAGTAGCAATATCAAGGACATTGATGGGATCTCGATGTTTAATCATTTTTGCAACTTTACGCCGCCAGAGAATATCTATACCAAAACTTAAGACATGGTTAGTAAATACATATTTATCCGCTATATCAGCAAAAGCATCTTTCACATATTTAGGATCTTGCATTTTAGAGGATATTCAGCCGGATTGTTCTTAGTGCAAAAATATTCAAACTCTATTAATCTAGTCATAGAAAAAATGCCAATGATAAAGTTAATTATATGATAGAAACTGCAATCATAATCCCATTGCTCGCTGGATTCCTGGGAATAGTAATTGGTTTAGTAATACGCAAATCAGAACACCAGAATTCTGATAATATTGAAAAACAAATTACAGAAATCGGACGCCAACATGCTGAATTGACTGGTCGACTAAAAAGTTTCACCCAAGCGCAAGAAGATGCTCGAGGTCAACTTAATCGAAATTTAGCTGAACGACTAGACAACGTATCCAAAACTGTCACAGACAATTTAAAAGAATCAGGCGAAAAAACTTCTAAAACACTCACTAATATTGGGGAGAGGCTTTCTACAATCGATAAAGCCCAACAACAAATTGCAACGCTTTCAGGACAAGTAGTCGAACTGCAACAAGTTCTTGATAATAAGCAAGCACGTGGCGCATTCGGAGAAACACAATTAGCAGATATTGTGAAAGATGGCCTACCAGAAAGTGCATACGACTTCCAATTTACTTTATCTAACGGCAAAAGGGCGGATTGCATTATCCGCCTTCCCAAACCTCCTGGACCAGTAGTAATAGACAGTAAATTTCCTCTCGAAGCTTATCAAAGTTTTCGAAGATCAAAAGATGAAAAAGAAGCTCAATTGGCGCTCAAGCAAATGCAAAGTGACACATTAAAACATGCTCAAGACATAGCCTCAAAATACATATTGCAGAATGAAACAGCCGAGGCTGCGCTAATGTTTCTGCCTTCAGAAAGTATTTTTTCAGAAATTCATTTACGCCTACCACAAGTAATTGAAAAATGTCGATCATTGCGAGTCTATCCTGTATCTCCAAACACAATGTCACTGACTCTTAATACGGTCAGAGCAATCATGCGTGACGTTCAGATGAGAGAACAAGCAGATCTAATTCAAAAAGAAGTAGAAACACTTCTCATTGATATTAACCGCTTAATGAATCGCGTTGGCAAACTTAGATCTCATTTCGATCAAGCCAGTAAGGATATAGATTTAATTGAGAAATCCACCAATAAAATTGGAAATAGAAGTGAAAAAATATCAGATCTAGATTTAAGCAATCATGAGAAAATTAAAGATACGAATGTTTTACCGGATAGTAACTGATTCCTATCTAACTTGATCTTAAGAAATTGCAGTTACCATAGACAAATAACATAATTTAATTCATGAAGCTATATAGACGAGGATTTCTCGCAAAAGGTGCCGCTATTTTTAGCGGTGCATTATACAATAGGCCTAAAGCATTTTCTAATCCCAACATTCGTAAGACTATGTCTCGTCCGTTAATTATTTCTACTTGGCCATTCGGAGAAGCAGCCAATAAAAAAGCTATGGAAATCATTGAGTCCGGAGGCTCTTCTCTTGATGCTGTCGAAAAGGGAGTCAATGTGACAGAGAATGACAAAGAGAACACATCAGTTGGCATTGGTGGATTACCCAATTCAGAAGGTATAGTACAATTAGATGCATGTATCATGCATGGACCTGGACACAAAGCTGGGAGCGTTATGGGAATCGAAAAGATCCGTAATCCTATATCTGTGGCCAGAAAAGTAATGGAACATACTCCCCATGTTCAATTAGTAGGTAAGGGGGCACAAGAATTCGCTGTTTCACAAGGGTTTAAAGAAGAGGATCTTTTAACAGAAAAAAGCAAATTGAAATGGCTCGAATGGAAAAAAAATAATCAAAAGAAGAAGCCAGAAGGCTCCATAGACAATCATGATACAATCGCATTACTTATACTCGATGAAAACGGCAATCTTACTGGTGGGTGCTCTACAAGTGGTTTGGCGTTCAAACTCCCTGGACGTGTAGGGGATTCGCCAATCATTGGGGGCGGGCTATATGTCGACAACGAAATAGGAGCAGCGGGTGCCACTGGAGTAGGTGAAAATGTTCTTCGCCATTGTTGCTCTTTTATGATTGTAGAATTTATGCGGCAAGGATTACCCCCAGAAGAGGCCTGCATACAAGCTATCAAAAGGGCTGCAAAAATTGATCCTAAGGGAATCGATCTTAATATCTTTTTTATCGCTCTAGACAAAAAAGGTAGATACGGAGCAGCTGGAACAGGAAAAGGTTTCCAATATGCAGTAACTACTCCCAAACAAAGTGAAATTTTAAATAGCGCCGCTCTGAGTGATGTGGATGCTGGACCAGTAGGAGGTAATGAATTTGATAACTAAAATGTTAATTGTTATAAACTCATTTAACACTATATACACAGTATGCTCACGAGATGACTCGAACATCCACGGGGTTGCCCCCACTAGAACCTGAATCTAGCGCGTCTACCAATTCCGCCACGTGAGCATTTTAAAGAGTTCAGGATTTCAACTCTGTGCAGATAAAGTTTAACAATCTTCTCTATGTTTTCCAGAACAAAAAATGGTGAAACCAGCCTGGACCTAGAAAGCGGGAACTTCCCGCCTTGAGAGACGCGCAGAGCCGAAATTGTTCTTTCCAGTATATACGCTTTCCTTTGGCGTCAAATTTATGCGTATGACATCGTGTGGATTAGTCACTGTCAGCATGTCGCTCTTGATGCTCCAAATGCCGTCCCATGCTGCGCCCGCACGCGCCAAGTGACTCCGCCCATCTGGGCTCAGGTTCAACACGTATTTATTGTCATTATTACTAAAACGAATGTGCCATTTGCCTAGCATCGCCTTAGCTTCGGCAGTCATTGAGGGCAATGGCTTCTTGGCGGGCTTCGACTTTGATAAATTATTCACAGACAAAGCCGGAGTCTCTCCATGGGGCAACACCCAAATGTTTCGAAACTGTAGTGGCTCCTTGTGGTTTTGCAGAATCAATGGTCCAGCCAATCCCTGCGGAGTGCGCCGTACGCCATACTTAGATTTACCGGGAATCTCAAAACGGTCGTGGATGATCACACCGTTGTGGCGCACCGTAATAACCGCATCCTTGATTTTTTTTCCGTTCTTTACCACGGCATTGGTGAATTCCACATCAATGGTTTGCCACACAAGCGGTGGCAGGCACATGTTCACGTCCGGCCCCTTGTGACTGTAAATACCACCGCATTCATTGTGATTACCATCCATACCAAAGGAGTCGAGAATTTGGATTTCGTAGTCATGAACTTGGTAAAATCCACTATTGCCTCGGTCCTGGCTACGATAAGCCGGCTGATATGGCAACAGAAGCTCAAGGTGTGCCGTATAGTCATGGAAATTACGACGCGACATTAGGTTACCGGGTATCGGCATTAGGGTGGCAAATTTTTTGTGGATGCTACCCCCTGTCCATTCCTTCATGTGCTTGCCATCAAACAGAACAATTGCCCCGGCTGGTGGCTTCTGCCCTAGGGTGGGACTTTTTCGGGTAGTTTTCTTCAGGCTGAAAGGTTCACCATTCATCTCCCCCGTCATGATGTTGCCGGATACCCTCGCACTGCATCGCTTGTGCCCTTTAGGTGGAAATTCCTTGAGAAGTGAAACGCGCGTAGAGCAGGGGTTCTTTTCACGACCGCGAGTTGCCGCAACATGCGCACGCTTGCCGGAAGCCGCAGTGAAAAGGATGCCCTCAGAAATGAGCTTACCGTCCATAATGCTTCGGTCTTTCCTGTCCCATCCAGCCCCTGGTAGCCCACCTAAGTAAATCACGGCCTGGAAAATACCAGATCCCAATGAAACGACCTGGCAACCCAACCTACCACCATTCCCAAATGTACCTGTGTATTCACCCTGAAGCGTGAAGTCGATTGGAATTGTCGGATCGGCAGGGTCAATCCATCGTCCATCATCTGCGCCCATGAGGGGGAAACTGATGCAAAAAAGAATGGCTATTACAGTTTTCATTAAACCATAATAAAACTGCCCTTCGTTTCTCGGCAAACAGTTATTAGCCGGCTCTAGGAGAAATATGTCATATTATTTCCCTACGGTACCGGATGCCAATGCCTTAAGTTTATATATATGAAATGGGGATTTGGTTAAATTCTTCCCCTCATTATAAGGGGCTGTCAAATGTAGTTGGCTAGCATAAAAATATAATTTGCCATCATTACCAAAACATAATCCGTCAGGCCAAAGAAACCTATCATCAGTTTCATACACTTCATATTTTTTAGTGGAAGATTTTATTACACCAATGGCTTTTTTCATAACATCCGATATGTAAATGTTATCTTTAGAATCTATTGAAATTCCATCACATGGGGGCCTAGGAGCATAAGCTTGAAACCGAGAATTCAGTTCATTCTTGGTCAAGGTAAGATCGCGTAAATGATCGGTACTAATTCTATACAAAGTCTTACCCGCTGATGGACCGTAATATAACCATTGCCCTTTCCTATCAATAGCTATAGGGCCGGCACCATATTGTGGCTTTAAAAAACTACCATCCGCTCTCTTAACCACTAATGAAGTGTCATCAACAGCAATATCTAATTCTTCAGGAATTACAGTGAAGTGACCTTCCAAAACACGCCTAGAAGATCCCGTTTCTATATTAACAATAATAAGAGCCGCATCCTTACCAGAAGCTGGGTCAGTAAGATAAATATACGGCTCTTCAGGATCAACAGCCAAATCATTTAGAAAAGAAGAATCAGTTGTCGCAGGGGGAGGAATATAAATGATTTTTGCCAACTTATTATCATCTGTATCCCAACCAACAATTTTCGGGATACTCTCACCTCGCCGGCCATTATCTAACATCCATACAACGCCTCGCTCATCACATTGCAAACCAAGAACGGCATCAAGAGCAAATGGAGCTCCTTTCTTTCCCTGACTAATATCGCTATTAGGAAATGAAAGGACAT
>CEUY01000162.1_pt1 | contig 11958 bp, 6 predicted proteins | sample 361481 | NCBI WGS metagenome assembly CEUY01 (sample SAMEA2622737, study PRJEB7988) | marine metagenome | isolation source: saline water (ENVO:00002010), including
AAGAAGAAAGCCCCAGCAAAGAAGAAAGCCCCAGCAAAGAAGAAAGCTGCGGCCAAAAAGAAAGCGTAAACAAAAGTCAACCGCACATCGCCCAGCGATGTTGCACATAGCAGAACTAGCAAGCTAGGAGAAAGAAATGGCAACCACCGAAGAGATCATCGACGCAATCGGCAACATGTCGGTACTCGAACTCGTCGAACTGAAAAAGGCATTTGAGGAGACATTCGATGTCACCGCAGCAGCCGCAGCACCCGTCATGATGGCGGCGGCTGGCGGCGGCGATGCCGGCGGTGCACCCGCAGAAGACAAAGATGAGTTTGATGTTGTTCTCACAGGCGCCGGTGACAAGAAAATCCAGGTGATCAAAGAGGTCCGAGGTCTTACTAGCCTCGGCCTCAAAGAAGCCAAGGATCTTGTCGAAGGTGCACCAGGTAACATCCTCGAAGGAGTTTCCAAAGAAGACGCCGATAAAGCCAAGGAAGCTATCGAAGCTGCCGGTGGCACCGTCGAAGTCAAGTAAGACTGTTTGTCCGTTAGCGGCCTCCAGCTTGTTGAAAGCTGAATTGGCCGCTAGCCTGTCCGCTGTCGTGGCTCTGGTGTCGTCTTTTTTGGAAAACACTAAGAGTTCTCGCGCGCCCCTGCTTCTGACGACCGTTGCCCGCGGTCGCAACTAAATACTTCTAGGAGATCCCGTTGTCTTCTCGCGCTGCCCGGGAACGGTATTCATTTGGCAACCTCGAAGAGGTACTGCCACTACCGGACCTAATCGACGTACAAAAAAAATCCTTTGAACGCTTTCTCGCTGTCGGGTTAGCAGAAACCTTTGCCGACATAAGCCCCATCAGTGACTTCACGGGGAATCTCGAACTCGAATTTGAGTTCGATAGTGAAGACGAAGACCTCAAAGGTCCTCCAAAGTTCTCTGAAAAAGAATGTAAAGAGAAGGATCACACCTACTCCGATCAGATCTTTGTTCGAGCGCGCTTTAGAAATGCCAATACGGGCGAAATCAAAGAACAGACCGTCTTTATGGGTGATTTCCCAAAGATGACGGATAAGGGCACATTTATTATTAATGGAACTGAGCGAGTGATCGTCAGCCAGCTGGTTCGGTCGCCGGGTGTCATCTTCCAACCAGGAGAGCGTTACCGGCTCCGAAACATGCAAAAGCATCAACTGGTCACAGGCACCATTCATCCATACCGGGGCGAATGGATCGAATTTGACGTAGAACACAAACCCGGCAAAGACGTCACCGCAGGCGCGCGCATCGCCCGCAAACGACGTTTGAGCATCTTCACCATTCTCCGAGCGCTTGGGTATGACGAAGCCACACATCCAGGCTTTCTTGAACAATTTGTCCAACACTTCGACTTTCTCGAAGGTCAATGGGAAACCGAGCGCGGTAAGTGGGCGCTTAGCGATGAAGACGCGCCTATCGCCCCGACCCAAGAGGAAGCTCTTATCGAAATCTATAAGCGGGCACGTCCAGGTGAACCGCCAACGGCAGAAGCGGCAGCTAACTACTTCAACAACGCATATTTCGATGACCGCCGATACTCGTTGTCCAAGGTTGGCCGCTACAAATTAACTAAGAAGCTAAGTGCTGAAATCGAGAAACTCGAAGACCTATTCGGTCTCAAATTGGAACGACCTTCGGCAGATTCGCAAGTCCTCACCCGATCAGAAGTCCTTGCTGCTATCAGCTATCTACTTCATTTGGCTAATGCAGAACCGGGCTATCGGCTTGACGACCAAGACCATTTCGCAAACCGCCGCATCCGATCCGTAGGCGAGCTCATCCAAAATCAGGTACGTATAGGCCTCAGTCGGATGGAACGAGTTGTTCGAGAAAGAATGACCACGCAAGATGTTGAAGCCATTACTCCAACGACGCTGATCAATACCCGACCGGTGACTGCGGCAATAAAGGAGTTCTTTGGTACGTCCCAACTCTCGCAATTCATGGATCAAGTGAACCCGTTGTCTGGGCTCACCCATCGACGTCGCCTATCAGCACTTGGACCTGGTGGACTTTCACGAGAACGCGCCGGCTTTGAAGTGCGAGACGTGCACTTCAGCCATTACGGACGAATGTGCCCAATTGAAACTCCCGAAGGTCCCAACATTGGACTTATCGGTGGTTTGGCCACTTTCGCGCGAGTAAACGAATTCGGATTCATCGAATCGCCATATCGCGTGGTTACCAAGGGAAAAGTGACCGATGAAATCCGTTATTTGACTGCCGACGAAGAGGAAGAGTACGTCGTCGCGCAAGCCAACGCCCCCCTTAATCCCAACAAGACGTTCAAAAATCCCAGAGTACTAGTCCGCAAAAGCCCTCAAGGGGCCAGCTTGGCTGATCTAAAACTCCAGATGGAACGCGATACCTACTTCGCGGCTACTACCGAAATTAGTTATGTGCCAGCAGACGAAGTCGATCTGATGGACGTATCGCCCAAGCAGATTGTTTCAGTGGCCACTGCGCTAATCCCGTTCCTGGAGCACGATGATGCTAACCGTGCCCTGATGGGAGCCAATATGCAGCGTCAAGCGGTGCCGCTAATCCGTTCTGAAGCAGCCTATGTGGGTACCGGAATTGAAGCCCGCGCTGCCGGAGACGCCGCGGATGTCGTTCTCGCTAGTGAAGACGGAGTCATCACGGAAGTAAGCGGAACCGCCATTACGGTCGAATACAAGAAACAAGGCTCGGTTAGCCACCAGTTACTTAAGTTCGAACGCTCGAACCAAGACACATGCATTAACCAAAAGCCAATCGTTCAAGAGGGAGACAAAGTCAAAAAGGGTGCGATCTTGGCTGATGGCCCCTCCACGGACAATGGCGAACTGGCCCTAGGAAAGAACCTCTTGGTCGCTTACATGGCTTGGGAGGGATATAACTTCGAAGACGCGATCATCATTAGCGAACGCCTGGTCAAAGATGACGTTCTTACTTCAATCCATATTCACGAACACGAGATCGATGCTCGTGACACCAAACTTGGTCCCGAAGAGATTACGCGCGACATCCCCAACGTCGCCGACGACGTTCTCGCCGACTTAGATGAACGGGGCGTGGTTCGAGTAGGAGCAGAAGTCGGTCCCGGCGATGTTCTTGTGGGCAAAGTGACGCCAAAGGGCGAAACTGAATTAACCCCAGAGGAACGTTTGTTGCGCGCCATATTCGGTGAAAAGGCACGGGAAGTTAGAGATACTTCCCTCAAAGTGCCACACGGCGAACGAGGAATAGTCACCGAAGTTCGTGTCCTTCAACGAGATGAGGACGAAGAACTGCCACCTGGCGTTAACGAACTTGTTCGCGTATATGTAGCTCAAAAACGCAAGATCAGCGTTGGTGACAAACTCGCTGGTCGCCACGGCAATAAAGGTGTCATATCAAAAATTCTTCCAGTAGAAGAAATGCCTTATCTGGCGGATGGCACCCCAGTTGACATCATTCTCAGCCCGCTTGGAGTACCGAGCCGAATGAATGTCGGTCAGGTGCTTGAAGCTCACCTGGGATACGCAGCGCGCTGGGGTTGGGAACACAACGGTCAACCGGTTGGAGCCGAGCCAGTGTCCAACACAGCTCGCAAAACTCGCCCTCGAACCGAACCATCGGTTTTCGTAGCGACCCCAGTGTTCGACGGCGCTGCCTGGGATGAGGAAGAACGAGCCGGGGCGCACCCAACGATTCAAAAAGCACTTGAGAACCTTCGACCAGAAACGTCATCAGGTGAACGGATGATGACATCGGCTGGAAAAGCGATGTTGTACAACGGTCGAACGGGAGAGCCCTACGACCAACCAATCATGGTTGGTTACAGCTACATTCTGAAGCTCGCTCACCTTGTTGACGACAAAATTCACGCCCGCTCAACTGGCCCCTATTCGATGATCACCCAGCAACCACTTGGTGGTAAGGCGCAGTTTGGTGGTCAACGCTTCGGCGAAATGGAAGTCTGGGCACTAGAGGCGTACGGCGCTGCTTACCTTCTTCAAGAACTCTTGACCATAAAGTCTGACGACACGCTCGGCCGTGTTCAGGTTTATGAGGCAATTGTAAAAGGTAAGAACATCCCCGAACCTGGGATTCCAGAGAGCTTCAAGGTCCTGATCAAGGAAATGCAGGCCCTCTGTCTGAACGTCGAAGTTATCTCCCTAACCGGAGATGAAATTGACATGCAGGGCCTTGATGAGGATGTCTTCCGTGCCGAAGAATCACTCGGCATCGACATCAGCAGACCCGAACGAGGAACCGATGAGGAAGACGAGCTTCGGAGGCAGCAGTTATGAGCGCCGACATGTCTCCCCGAAACCAACCCCGAATTGAGAGCAGCAAATGATTGACGTTAATGAGTTCTCAGATATCCGAATTGGTCTCGCGACTGCTGATGCCATTCGAACCTGGTCCAATGGGGAAGTCAAGAAACCCGAAACCATTAACTACAGAACGCTAAAGCCAGAAAAAGACGGTCTTTTCTGTGAGAAGATTTTCGGCCCCACGAAAGACTGGGAATGTGCTTGCGGTAAATACAAGCGCGTCAGATTCAAAGGCATCATTTGTGAACGCTGCGGTGTTGAAGTCACACGGCAGAAAGTTCGAAGAGAACGAATGGGACATATCGAACTCGCCGCGCCAGTAGTCCATATTTGGTACCTCAGGGGCACGAGAAGCTGGCTTGCCTACTTGCTTACCGGTCTAGAAATTCGCGAAGAACTAAAAGCCAAACAACTTGAGCGAGTCATTTATTTCGCAGCGAATCTCGTCACATGGGTCGATGAAGACAAGCGGCACGAAGATCTACCGCGCCTCGAAGTAGAGATGCGAGAGGAACTTGATGTCATTCGCGAAGAATTCGACGACGAAATCGCAGAGCGTCTAAAAGAACTTGAAGAAGAAGTCACCCAACTCGAAGCCGAAGGCCTTAAGGAAAAAGATCTGAAGGCCCGTCGACGAGAGGCCGATAAGGACGTTGAGGCGCTCAGAGCAGAATGCGACGAGGAACTGGAAACGGTAGAACGCGCGTTTGATGAATTCCGTGACCTGCACGGTCGCAAGATCATTGAAGATGAACTTCTCTGGCGTGAGCTAGATGACCGCTACGGCGACTACTTCGAAGGTGGCATGGGCGCTGAAGCCATCGCACAGCTAATGGATCGAATCGACTTCGATGATGAAGAACTTCTGCTCCGCGAAGCCATCGAAGCCGCTGACGGTCGACGACCACTTTCAGCACAGCGCAAACAAAAAGCGATTAAGCGGCTAAAGATCTTGAGCGCCTTTAATCGTCGGAACCCTAACGATCGAAGGATTAATGACCCTCGAGCAATGATTCTTGACGCTGTCCCGGTTATCCCTCCCGACTTGCGACCGATGGTTCAACTTGACGGCGGCCGATTCGCGACCTCGGACTTGAACGATCTGTACCGACGCGTCATCAACAGAAATAACCGCCTCAAACGGCTTCTAGACCTGGGAGCCCCCGAAATCATTGTGAATAACGAGAAGCGGATGCTTCAGGAGGCCGTCGATGCACTATTCGACAATGGTCGCCGTGGTCGACCCGTAACCGGCCCAGGCAACCGCCCTTTGAAATCGCTTTCAGACATGCTGAAAGGTAAACAAGGGCGCTTCCGGCAAAATCTTTTAGGGAAGAGGGTGGACTATTCAGGACGATCTGTGATCGTTGTCGGGCCCACTCTAAAACTTCATCAGTGCGGTCTACCCAAACTTATGGCTTTGGAACTGTTCAAACCATTCGTCATGAAGCGTCTTGATGACCTGGACCTTGCACCAAACATCAAATCTGCCAAGAGAATGGTTGAACGTCGCCGTTCTGAAGTTTGGGATGTGCTCGAAGAAGTTATAAAAGAGCACCCGGTCTTGCTTAACCGAGCACCAACCTTGCATCGCCTAGGTATCCAAGCTTTCGAACCGATATTGGTTGAAGGCAAAGCTATTCAAATTCACCCGCTAGTGTGCGCCGCCTTCAACGCTGACTTCGATGGCGACCAGATGGCTGTGCACCTTCCGTTGTCGTCCGAAGCACAAGCCGAAGCTCGGGTTCTGATGCTGTCGGCCAACAACATTCTGTCTCCAGCTGATGGTCGCCCCATGACTGTGCCCAGCCAAGACATGATCATTGGCGGCTACTACTTGACCGAAATGCGTGGCGACCCTGATGGTAAAGACCTACCGGTCTTCAAGCACTTCCATCAGATCGAACGTGCCGTAACGCTCAACCAAGTTGACCTGCATCAACCAATAGTTTGGCGAACTGAAGCATTAGCCCTCGAAGAAGAGGAAGGCCATCAAGTAACTACCCCTGGACGAGTGTTGTTCAACGGGGCCCTTCCAGAAGACTTCCCATACGTCAATACAGCAGTCAAAAAGGGTGACATGGGTGACATCGTCGGCGATCTCTCCGACGGATGGCCAACCAACGAAGTCGCTATTTCGTTAGACCGAATCAAAGATCTGTCCTACGAATACGCAACCAGATCAGGTTTAACGATCTCGATCGATGATGTTCGCACCCCTCCAGACAAAGCCGAAATCCTCGAACGTTACGAAGGTGAGGCAGAGCGGGTAGAAAATCAGTTCCGACGCGGGATCATCACCGACGGCGAGCGCCGACAAAAAGAAGTAGAGATCTGGACATCGGCTACCGAGGAAGTTCGAGCTTCTCTGGAACGCGAACTCAAATCAGTCATGTTCAACCCGATCGACATGATGGTCGGCTCAGGCGCGCGCGGCAACATGATGCAGGTTCGTCAAATTGCCGCAATTCGAGGTCTGGTCGCAAACCCTCGTGGTGACATCATCCCCAGGCCAATCAAGTCCTCCTACCGAGAGGGCCTAGCGATGCTTGAGTATTTCATCTCCACGCCTGGAGCCCGAAAGGGACTTGTCGACACGGCACTGCGAACCGCCGACTCCGGATATTTGACTCGGAGGCTTGTCGATGTTGCTCAAGAGCTCATCATTAACGAAGAAGACCCCTTCGAACGATCCGGACCAGTTCTCGGTCTCTGGCTTGAAGATATAGAGCCAGATACGCCCGACAAGCGCACATACCTGGAAACGCGGCTCTTTAGTCGTTGCTTAGCTCAAGATGTAGAGCTCAGCGACGGAGTTATGGAGGCCGGCACGCTCGTAGGAGACGAAGAACTCGAGACATTGCGCGATGACCCGAAAGTCACGCGGGTTCAAGTTCTTTCCCCGCTCACCGATAACTCTGAGTTCGGTGTATCGGCAAAGGCCTACGGAGGTTCGCTCGCAACCGGGAAAATGATTGAAGTTGGCGAAGCAGTAGGCGTAATCGCTGCTCAGTCGATAGGTGAGCCGGGCACACAACTCACAATGAGAACATTCCACACAGGCGGTGTAGCTGGTAGCGATATCGCCGGAGGTTTGCCTCGAGTAGTTGAACTATTCGAAGCCCGCCAACCCAAGGGCAAGGCAACTCTCGCCACTCGATCCGGCGTAGTCAGAATCGGAGACGATGATGGCCGAGGCCGCGAAATTGTTGTCGTCGGAGATGACGGTGAAGAAGAAACCCACACCGTAGCGACGATGGCAAGGCTTGCAGTCGTGGACGGACAAGAGATAAGGGCAGGAGACCCTCTAGTAGACGGACCCCGTGATCCTAAAGAGTTACTGGATATACGAGGAGTGCGAGAGACTCAGCAATATCTGGTCGAGGAAGTTCAAAAGGTTTACCGCGAGCAGGGTGTATCCATCCACGACAAACATATTGAACTCATCATCAGACAAATGACTCGACGAGTTCTCGTTGGCGAACCTGGTGAATCAGTCTTCTTGCCAGGTGAACAAGTTGACCAACGCGTATATGCAGAAGTAAACCGCAGTCTCGTTCAAGAGGGACAGCGACCGGCTGAAGCACGACCAGTGATCATGGGAATTACCAAAGCATCGCTAGCCACCGATTCTTGGTTGTCGGCCGCCTCTTTCCAAGAGACGACACGTGTTCTCACAGAAGCAGCCATTGAGTCAAGACGCGATGACCTCAAAGGTCTCAAGGAAAACATCATCATTGGCAAGTTGATTCCCGCCGGAACAGGTCAAGGCCGCTACCGCAATATTGATACAACAGCGCCTGACTACGAGCCGATGGAATTCTTCACATCTGATGATGACCTGGACCCAGCTGAGTGGTTGGCAACGATAGGTAGCGAAGAAGGCGGAGAAGTCGTCGAACTCGGTGACGCGGGATAAATAACAGTCCCATGCGAACTGCCGTGGCAGGCGCCTGTCTGGCGCTAAGCCTTGGCCTTGCAGGATGTTCACAGAACGCTTCGGACAGAGACTCTCAAGGCCCTGGAGCAGAAATCACCGAACCTGATCGTTCGATTACAGCAACGCAACTTCTCGAAACAACTGACTGGCCACAGGATTTGGATCTCGTCCCGCTATCCCCGACGGCCTTACGACAACTTCAGAACTCGATCTTGGGCGACGTTGAGATGGCGCGCACAGTGAGTGATGTAGCCGCAGCGGGTTTCTTATGGGAATTGGAGGCAGTAGGAGCGATTCTCCTGATCGGAGTCACTGACCCTGTAGTTGGAAACATGAGCTTTGTTGAAGGATTACGGCAGTCTGCTATGGACGACCCCTCTTCAACGCGGTGGGGCGCACTGATGGGCTGGGTCTCATCGTCAAACAGAGACACGCTAGCCATGGTGCCCATAGGACCAGTTGTGGTTTTTGTTACTGCGAAATCACGATCCGATGCTGATCGCATTCTGATGCCACTCATCGAACAGTTCGTTACACACTCAACGAACTAGCCACAGCGCGGGCCTGATAACAACATGTTTATGAGTCGTAACCTAGAAACGTGGCCCGGATTGGACTTCAGGTTGTCTAGGTGGCGCGCGGGTCGTAGCATTATGGGTCGGTCTTTGTCCCACGTAGAAGTACAAGTTGTTTTCAAGGGACGGAAACCGAACCCGTTACGTAGGCCTTAGAGCCAGAGGTATTTGGTGCCAACAATCCAACAGCTGGTCCGAAAGGGCCGAAAGTCAAAACCAACTAAAGCTAAGACGCCGGCACTCAAAGGCTCTCCCCAGCGTCGTGGAGTGTGCACCCGTGTCTACACGCACACTCCGAAGAAACCTAACTCAGCACTGCGAAAAGTAGCGCGTGTGAGATTGACAAGCGGTATCGAAGTGACGGCGTACATCCCGGGTGAAGGACACAACCTTCAAGAACACAGCATTGTTTTGGTTCGCGGGGGCCGTGTTAAGGACTTGCCTGGCGTTCGCTACAAAGTTGTTCGAGGATCATTGGATGCCTCGGGCGTCTCATCTCGTAAACAAGCGCGTTCGCGCTACGGCGCAAAGAAGGAAAGTTAAAATGCCTCGTCGCGGTGCCGCCCCAAGGCGGGAGCTCGCAGCCGATCCGGTGTATGACTCCACCCTTGTCACCCAAGTTATTAACAAGGTTCTTCAGCGAGGCAAAAGAGGTAAAGCTGAGCGAATCGTGTATGACGCCCTTGACATGGTGTCAGAAAAAACTGGCGGCGAAGCACTCAGTGTTTTGAAACGAGCAGTCGACAATACTAAACCTCAACTTGAAGTGAAGAGTCGTCGAGTCGGCGGCGCAACATATCAAGTTCCCGTCGAAGTTCGCCCCCGACGAGCGAACACCTTGGCGATCAGATGGATTGTCGACTACGCGCGGGAACGACGCGAACGGACGATGGCTGAGCGACTCGCCAATGAAGTTCTTGACGCCTCCAACGGAACTGGATCCGCGACCAAGCGTCGAGAAGATACTCACCGGATGGCAGAAGCCAACAAGGCTTTCGCCCATTACAGGTGGTAATAAAACACGCTTGTGTCACCACATAAGACCGATCAAACCGGCACACTGGATGTCGGAGATGCTTATTGCAGCATCCGCAACTTTTGTCCTTGCAAAAACCTTGAACCCCTGACCCAAAGAGACTGAAGCAGATTCCCCATGCCACGCACTCATGCCCTTGACCGCGTTCGAAATATTGGCATCATGGCCCACATCGACGCCGGAAAGACCACCACAACGGAACGCATCCTTTATTACACCGGAGTGAACTACAAAATCGGCGAAGTTCACGATGGCGCCGCAACCATGGACTGGATGGAGCAAGAACAAGAGCGAGGCATCACCATCACCTCTGCCGCTACAACCTGCATGTGGAATGACCACGTCATCAACATCATTGACACCCCTGGCCACGTCGACTTCACCGTTGAGGTGGAACGTTCACTACGTGTACTTGACGGAGCAGTAGCAGTCTTTGATGGCGTCGCAGGGGTAGAGCCCCAGACCGAGACTGTATGGCGACAAGCAGATAAATACGCCGTTCCCCGCATGTGTTTCATCAATAAGCTCGACCGTACCGGCGCATCCTTTTACGATTCACTAGCCAGCATTGTCGACCGCTTAGACGCCAATGTCGCCGTCCTACAACTCCCGATCGGCTCAGAAGCGGACTTCGCTGGGATTGTTGATCTCGTCGCCATGAACGCAGTTGTATGGCAAGGCGAAGACCTCGGTGCAAGCTACGACGTCATCGACATTCCCGAAGATATGCAAGGCGAAGCGCAGGAATATCGATCCAAACTTCTCGAAGTGCTCGCCGATGTTGATGAAGACATCATGCTCGCGTACTTGGAGGGAGAAGACGTAGACGAAGACACCCTCCACAATGCAATTCGTCAAGGAACTATCTCCAATCAGATTGTTCCAGTGCTGACTGGAACAGCGTTTAAGAACAAAGGTGTCCAGCCTTTACTCGACGCAGTCACCCGCTACTTGCCTTCCCCGTTAGACATACCCGCCATTGACGGCACGTCCCTCAACGGGGAAGAGACGCTAGAACGACAACCACAAGACGAGGAACCGTTCTCAGCGCTGGCGTTCAAAATTATGACCGACCCCCACGTAGGCAAGCTCGTATATTTCAGGGTTTATAGCGGCAGCCTGGAAAAGGGTGGACAAGTACTCAACACCACTACTGGCAACAAAGAACGCATCGGCCGGATCCTGCAAATGCATGCCAACAACCGCGAAGACCGCGACGATATTCAAGCTGGTGACATTGTCGCGGGCATAGGCCTCAAGAACACCCGCACGGGTGACACTCTTTGCACACCGGACAAACCCATCGTCTTAGAACAACTCACGTTCCCCGAACCGGTTGTGCACGTAGCAGTGGAGCCTCGATCCAAAGGCGACCAAGACAAATTGGGGAAAGCACTTTCAGCTTTGTCAGAAGAAGATCCCACTTTCCGGGTGAAAACCGACGAAGAAACTGGCCAAACAGTGATCTCAGGTATGGGCGAGCTCCACCTTGAGGTCTTGGTCGATCGAATGCTTCGAGAATTCAAAGTCGACGCCACCATCGGCAAGCCGCAAGTCGCGTACCGAGAGACAATTACCAAACCAGTCGAAAAGTTCGAATACCGTCACATCAAACAAAGTGGTGGTTCGGGCCAGTACGCGGTTGTTGTCATCAATCTCGAACCGAGCGAAGCTGGCGAAGGATACGTATTTGATGACACCATCAAAGGTGGAGTTATCCCAAAGGAATACATAAGTTCCGTAGATGCCGGTCTCCAATCTTCAATGGACAATGGACCCTTGGCGGGCTTCCCGATGGTTGACGTCAAAGTTTCTCTTATTGATGGATCAACTCACGACGTTGACTCGTCAGAAATGGCCTTCAAGATTGCGGGCACAATGGCAATGCGCGAAGCAGCTCGAGCTGCCGGCCCAGTGCTATTAGAACCAATTATGTCGGTGGAAGTAGTAACCCCAGAGGACTATATGGGTGACGTAATTGGAGATCTCAACGCTCGACGAGGGCGAGTCGGACAGATGGAAAACCGTGGAACAGCACAAGTAATTGACGCTGAGGTGCCGTTATCGGAGATGTTCGGTTACGC
>CEUY01204022.1_pt1 | contig 11946 bp, 9 predicted proteins | sample 361481 | NCBI WGS metagenome assembly CEUY01 (sample SAMEA2622737, study PRJEB7988) | marine metagenome | isolation source: saline water (ENVO:00002010), including
TTCGCCTGGTAGGAGTTCGACGCATTTTAGAATCGGACCTCGTGGTAGGTTCCGCTGCAACGTCTTCTTGTTGCTCTTTATTGGACTTTAACTTTCGGGTTGTAGTTTTTCTTGTCCGACTCACAGAAGCACGACGCGTTTTTGTTCCTACAGTTGATTTCGTAGTAGAAGATTTCCGTGTAGACGAACGTCTTGTCGAAGTAGTCTTGGTCGCGGCCTTATCTTCGCCATTCGGAGAAGCGGCTTCATCTGAAACCTCTGGTCGAGTAGAAGACAAAGCTCGTGCACGAGATTGAGCACGAGTCATCCAAAGTCCGGTAAAAAACGTCTTATTTAGTTTCTGTACAACATCAGAAACTCGAGCAGATTCCGCCGAAAGATTCATGTCAAACGCAGCTACTTCGATGTGCTTCCCGACGTCTTTAACAGCCTGAAGAGCCGGATAAAAGTCAGCATCTCCGCTTACGACTACAGCGGTGTCGTAATGATCGTTATATGCGTTCGTGACGAGATCGGTTGCGAGCATCACATCAACGCCCTTCTCAACCATAATTTCGCCACGTTGTTTCCAAATGCCTAACCTAACTTCCACATAAGGAGTGTCGTACATCGACTCAAGAAATTTTTGTTGTTCAGTTCCAACAGTAGGGTTAATTTCTGACTCCTGCCGAATGTTGTAGTAATACGTTCGCTGGAGTTTCCTACCATTCGCTAACTTTAGGGCAAATTTATCGAACTGTAGATCATGTCGACCACACTGCTGAGATAGAACGTGATAAAGGTTACTTCCGTCAATGAAAACCATGACACGATCGTTCTCGCGTGCGTCCGAGACTTTAGAAGACTTTGAGGGCATCTTCGACACCACCTATTAGACATCGCCGAAATTAATGGACATCCATCCACTAAGGCGGCGGCTATTTTTCACAGGTGAAGTGTGATGAGCAAAGTTGGGAAGAATTCATATAAATCAAATAATTGTTAACGCCCTAAAACACTTCACCTTACTATTCTACCTAGAATTTCGTTCGTAGGATCGATTTATGCGTAGGATCCAAACGAACCGACCTCTAATGTCCCAACGATATGATCATCACTTGACGTAACGTCGCATCGGAAACATCATTGCAGAAATCATAATTTTTCCACAAACAAAAATTCCATAACAATTCATTAATAGGCTCTGAATAAAAATGAAAACCCAAAAACAAATGCAAACGCCATGCGAAATGCCGAACGGTCTGCAGTGGACTGATGAAGGGCTTTTCGTGATGGATCAGAAGACCGACAACGTATACGTAGTGGACGAAACCGGCAACATTATTCGGACAATCTATACTCCTACAGCTAATGGATCAGGCATAACCGTCGGTGGTGGATACCTTTGGACTGCATCTAACGGTCACTCAGCATCCCGCCCAGCTCGCTCAACTGATACAGGACTTGGATATGTATACAAACTCGATTTAAAAACAGGTCAGGCAATCGATCGGTTCCGTACCCCAGATGGCGGGGGTATTCATGGGATCGAGTGGGACGACGGAAAAATATGGATCACAGCCTTCAATCCCCTTGCAATTTACCTAATAGATCCATCAAAGAAGCATGAGATAGCACATCACTTTGAAGTGAAGCTACCTCGGTTGCACGGACTTGCTCGTGTAAGTGACGGTTTATGGTGTGCACATACAACAGACAATGTAGTCGTTAAATACGACGTCAACTCAGGCTCTGAAATTGACCGCATCACAATGGATGCCGGAGACGCTTACATTCACGGCCTATCGATTAAAGATGGCGAACTGTGGTACGGAGACTCTAATTTCGCTGGTAAACACAACACAGCGGTCAATGGGAAACCTGAAATCGGCAAGATCGTGCCATAATTTTGAAGTCTGGTTCTTCAATGAATATCTCACATCGAGGAAAAACTATTGCCAAAAATACCTGTAGTTGACAGCCACCACCACTTGTGGGAAATCGACAAATTCAACTACTCATGGATGCCGGAAGGAAGTCCATTATCAGTCGACTATTCTCCTGAAGATCTTGCGCCACTGATTACTGAAGCAGGTATCGACTACACCGTAGTTGTCCAGGCGGTGTCATCCCCAGACGAAGCGTATTGGTTACTCGACCTTGCTGAGCGCAATGATTTTATTGCCGGGATAATCGGTTGGGTCGACCTCACAGACCCCAAAGTTGGATACATATTAGACAAACTTCAAGAAAGCCAGTATTTCAAAGGGGTCAGGCACATCTGGGAAAATGAACCAGACGCAGCGTGGATCGTAAATTCGGGAGCTGTCAATGGCCTGCAAGAACTAGTTAGGCGTAACCTGACATTTGACTTTCTTGCCAAGCCGCCTAACCTTCCCTTCATACCTGAAATAATGGATAAAGTACCCGATATGCGTGCTGTCGTAGACCACATCGCAAAGCCCAAGATAGCGGATCACCTAGTCGAGCCATGGTTAACAGACCTTAGAAAAGTAGCAAGCATAAATGGAATCCATTGCAAAATATCTGGAATGATCACTGAAGCAGACCATCACAACTGGACAGCCAATGATTTACGCCCTTATGTTCATCACGTACTTGGGCTCTTCGGAACTGACCGAATCATGTTCGGAACCGACTGGCCAGTGTGCACGCTAGCGGGAGATTACGTAACGGTCGTCGATACTACAAAAAGCATCCTTGAATCTCTTACACTGGAAGCGACAAATGATGTTTTCGGCGGAACAGCAAACCGCTTTTACAATTTGAACATTAGGTGATTCTGCTCCATCAGTAAACTACAGTTAAATTAACTACCCCTGCCACGATTACCATTTTGGCTTTCCTGAACTCCATGCCCAATTATCTGGTGGCCAAACGTTTCTACCTACCCGTCCACCACCATCACGACTTGAATCATACATATCTTTTACTTCTTCGACCCATTTCTTGATATGCGGTGTGCCTTTATGGTATTCAAAAGCATCAGGGTTAGCGTATACCTCATACAGATATAACTCTGTGGGATCATTCACATTCTGATAAACATCGAAACGCAGACATCCCGGCTCTTGGTGTGTCGAACCAATTCCGTCTTTAGTGACTGATTCTATAAATGCATCGACATGTCCCTGTTTAACAAACTTGGGAGCATGAATCACGTGCATACTAGACGAAAAATATGGGTCATCTACAATACCATCGCGGTATGAATCCCAATTGGCATCTCCACGTGGATAAATCGGTTTGCAAAACGAAACTTCTGGCTCAACATCCCACATATCTCCAACAGCATCCTGCCATTTTTTAAAGTGTGGGTATGTAGTGTGAGCCTTGAATGCATCCTCGTCGTTGTAAACCTCGCAAAACGCAAAAGATGTCGGATCGTCAGCAGACTGAATAATGTCGAAGCGCCGGCAACCTGGCTCATTCAACACAGAACCTTCAGCATCGCCAATTGACGCCGATATGAACTCACCAATGTGATCTTGCTTAACCTTTAATCGCACCATCAGAATGTACATCGAAACTCCAAAATTATGACGGGATCAAAAACATCTACCTATACCGTCTACTTCATATGCCGAATGCCGGAGTATACCCTCAGTCTAGGCTAGCTGTGCAAATTTTCTGGTGAAACACTAAGGAACTATTTCGATTTTTCATTAAATCCATGAGGGGTATCATTATCTGATACTGACCTTTGCGTATCAGAAATGCCATCTTTCATATCACTAGCCGATACGCTTTGATCAGGTAATTGACTATGGGAAGTGTTTATATCAGTCTTCCCAGCCAAAGGATGGTCATTAGCCAATTTTTGCAATTTCCTTCGATTGAAAATATTTAACAAAGTCCCAAGAAGAAAAACTCCTAAACCCGCATAGGCCAAAGGAAGTACCTGATTACGCCAACCATACTGCCAGGAACCTGCGGCCTTTTCTAACCTTAAGGCAATTTCGTCGCCTGCTAACTCTGCACTTAGTAGTGGATAATCTTCTCGAAATTTTTCGCTTATTGAAGGGTACAAATCTGGTACGTAATCATAGTTAACTTGAATAAAAGACCAAGACAGCAAGATCCCGCAATAAACAAGCACAGCGGCGCAAACGGCCACGCCGCCAGCCCATCTCAAGCGACCAGCCCAAGTTCGACCACCTAAAAACGCGATAAAAACCAATGGAATTAACAGTAATATCCAAATTAGCCACCTGAGAGAGAACGCTAACCATACGTAATCGCGAACTTCATTAAACTGGTCAAGCGAAGCAGAATCCAAATTTTCTGTAAAATCCGCTTCGGTAATTACAAATCCAGCAGCAACAATTCCAAGAGCCTCTTCAGCATCATCCTTAGCCTGTGAATCGCCATCTCCGGCTATAATGTCAACTAGATCTTGATTGCTAAAACTAAAGCCTTCGATAATCCTCGTTCGTAGCTGTTCTACAGACTCAAAATCGTCCCCCACCTGAGATTCAAAATCGGCCTGCATGTAAGAAATACTGTTTGGAACCTGATTCTCTACAAAATTTAAAACCTGTGCTTGAATTTTCGGAGCAAATAATTTCAAAGTTTGATCGACTGTCGCATCCCCGCCTGCCATACATCTGGGTAATTCGCGAGCAGCTAAATCACTTGCAGCACCCATCGCGTGTATTGGATTTTTGCAGACGGGAATATCAGAAATGGTAGATGTAAGCTTAGTGACTGCGAGAGTTTGTAATTCTTCAGCAGCGGCAACTTTTCTCTGATTAAGATCTACCGTATATTCCAGATAATCTATGTCCCCAATCAGGTAGTCAGTAAGCGTATCGATCACACCTGCACCTTGTTCGACAACCCAGGGTCTTGGCGCAATAACTTCGAATGCCTCTACGACCTCATCTTCGGTAAGAGAAACTCCGAATCCAATGTCAGTTGAATCAGCTATGGTTTTCTGAATTAACGGATCAACTACTCTATTGAATACCAAACTATAAAGAGTCTCCTCATTCATCAATTTATCTTTCAGAATCTGGCCAATCACCAATGCACGATCGTCTAGAGTTACGACAACGTTAAATGAATCGGCATCTCCAGTGAAAAATGGCGTAATCTCATTAATAGCTCCGATGATCTGTGTTTCAAGCCATTGCGATTCAAAAATCTCATTCGCAACTTGTTGAAGTTCCTCATCTGTAAAGTCAATCCCCAAAGCCTGATCGGACAACTGTCCTAGAAACCGATCCAGTGCGGGAACCAGTAAATCATCAATAATTTGCTCAGTGAGGTCGAGATCTGTAATCAACTGTTGAAAAGCCGGTGGAACCTCTCGGACTCGATCCTGAATTTCAAAATCTACCGCAAACTGGTCAGTCTCTCCAGCTAGGTAAGGTAATATCCCTTCAAGGCCCTCTTCAATTTTCCGTTTAGTATATTCGCGTGGAACAAGCGTCTCAATTAGATTCGTTACCGCCAAAGCAGTAGCTTCAGTGTCCTCGAATTCCAGTTTCGCAATCATCGAATTACCGTGAATTCCAGATTCTATCTCGATTCCATTATCCACAATATCTTGGACTATATTCCCAATAATATTTTCATAGATGTAATCATAGGTATCCGCATCATCTAACATCCCGGCAATCACTTTTGGATCCGACGCAGTGTCGGCGACTTGGTTGACCATCGTAGATACGAAAAAGAAAACCAAAAAAAATCCAGCGAATAATATCGCTAGTATTTTTTTCATAAAGAAACTCCGAATTTCTTTCAACTTATTTGTTGATTTTGAGCTGGACCTCGTAGTAACAAACCTAGAGAGCACAGCGACGGTCAACTAAACGAACAATATTTACAGAATCAACCTCGTCCAAGATAGTCTTGGCCAAGAGGCAGTACAATCGCTTCGAGCATGTTGGATTCAGGCGGCAAAGTAGCCATGAGTAGAGCTGTACGCCCCATGTCTTCCGTTGAGATAAGCGGTTCCGGACCCTCATCTCTACCAGTCGCTGATTTACCATCAGATCGCCTTTCAACTGCAACATTACCTGGATGCAAGGCACTGACTGCGATGCCGTGTTCCCGACCTTCTAACGCAAGCGACTGTGTCAAACCCCAAACAGCATGCTTACTGGTCGTGTAAGGAGAAGAACTATGCCTAGGCTTTTGAGCAGCGATACTTCCTACGTTGATAATTCTCCCTCCGCCCTGCTTCTTCATGATCTTAAACGCCTCACGAGAACCCAGAAAAGGTCCAGTGACATTCACTTGAATTACTCGATGCCATTGCTCCATAGTGAGATCTTCAACCGGGCCGCCATCGAACGCGCCAGAATTGTTAACCAAAATGTCCAGCCGACCGAATCGATTCATCGTGTTAGCAAACAGGCTAACTACCTGTGCTTCATCTGTTACATCAGTCGGGATAGAAACAATTTTCGCCCCATTCTTTGATAATTCGCTTACTGCTGCATCGAGTCGATCTGCGCTACGCGCTGCGATCACAACTGAACAGCCTTCATTCGCAAAAGCTTTGGCAATACCTTTACCGATACCAGAGCCTCCCCCGGTAACGATTGCGACCTTTCCGTCAAGTTGTCCCATACTTTTCTCTCCTCCGATTCGGATTAATTCATCTAATTGCAAATGTGATTTTTTAAAGTGTGCTAACTAACAAAATATATTTTCAAATCAATTCGATTATTGTTTATATATCCTAGTGCGTACTGCGGCAATTAAGGCGATTACTACAAACACCGTAAGTACCCAATAAGTCAGTTGCCAACCAGAAAGAAATGCTTCAGACACAACTGGATCCACTGCGTCGGCAAGTTCATCTAGCTGCACCTCCGCGCCTCGGCTGAGCATAATGCCAGCAATTATTGCGGTAGCCAAAGCCTGGCCAATTACGCTCCCAACATTTCTTACGAGATTTAGAAAAGCACTCATTGTTCCGTAATCTCCGCGTCCAACTGTAGATAATGTTGCACTCATATTAGGAGCCATCCACAAACCCATGCCAAGTCCATTAATAAATACGGCTGGAACAATAATGGCGAGCGATGTGTCGGAAACAAAAAAGGAAACAACAATGTTCATTAATAACAAAATTCCAATGCCAAAGACCGTAAATATTCTGAACCCATATCTATCAGACAACCGGCCTGACATTTGCGACGAAAGCCCCATGCCCAAAGCACCAATAAACATAATGAGGCCTGTTGTTCTCTGGTCGTAACCCATGAAACTCTGCAAGAAAATGGGCATTAAGAAAAACATTGCAGAGCCGCCCACGAATGCACTAAACCGAGCTGTAGTCGACCATGCGAAAGTCGAATTCCGAAAGAATCTAAGGTTGAGCATAGGTGAATCAGTTCGCAGTTCCCACCAAACTAACAGGGCGAGCAAAGCAATACCAAAAATTAACCCACCCAATATTGGGATCGACAACCAATCCAATGCGAAAGGATTAGATATGGTGACAATAACCAAAGATAATGCTAACGCTGAAACTATTGCACCAATCCAATCATAACTTTCTCGATCCTGATTATTTACCGACCCTATTCGTTGATCATCCAACATTATTAACGCAGCAAAAATCCCAACAATTGTAGGAATCATCGTCACAAGAAAAACAGCTCTCCATTCGAACGCCTGAATGATGGGTCCAGCAATAATTGGCCCTGCGGCAGCACCGATCGCAACCATAGTAGTAATCATTCCTAGGGCCTTACCACGTTCGGCATCGGGAAATGTCCCAACAATGATGGCAAAAACTACCGCCTGACCCATTGATGCTCCAATAGCCATAACTACACGAGCAAAAATCAGCATTTGCAAATTTTGTGCTGTATAAGCAAGCAAAGCTCCAATAACAAAAAAAACCATTCCTGCAATGTGAAACATCTTGCGCCCAGTGATATCTGAGACGCGTCCTAATGGGAGCATAATCGCACTCGTCACCAAGGAGCTCGAAATAGCAACCCAGGTAACTGCACGCAGAGTTACATTAAATTCGTCAGCTATTGAAGATAGTGCGAGGAAAACTATAGAAAAGTCTAGGACCATTGCAAATAGTGCAATGCCAACCGTCCAAAAAACTTTCCAATGATAGTTACCAGACTCAGGAACTGAACAAGCACTCTTACTATTTGTCAAATGGTCGAATCTTATCTCGGTTTAGAAATTTCCGGGTAAACAAGGAGTGAATTATAGACGTGCTGTTAACTTTCATGCTAAGAAATTACTTTGATACGTGATACCCTCACGTCGCCTAACGTGCCCCGACCGATAGTGAAGCTAAACGATTTGATCTAAAAATAAAATTTTGCCTGAAAAACCAAAGCGCCCACTGAAAATAGTTATACCACCGGTTCCGGCAGGGCTATGTGCTAATGAATGGTGGCCGGTAACCACAGACGTTGATTGGATAGAGACGCCATATTTAGATAACAAGCCCCATCCAGACATAATTGCCGATGCCGATGTGTACATCGGCACGGATTTCAACAAAGAAATGGGTAAAGCTGCAACAAATCTCAAAGCGATACTCATCGCGGCGGCTGGGTACGATCGCATAGACCCTGCAGCTGTGCCGGAAGGTGTGGTCGTAGCCAACGCTTATCATCACGAAGCGCCTATAGCTGAATGGGTCATGGCAGTCGCAGTCGCCCTAGATCATGAACTGTTTGCGAGTGAAAAGTCTTTTCGCAATGGCGACTGGTCACACTGGCCCGCGCGGCACGGTTCGTTCAGAGAATTATTTGGACGTACTTTTGGCATTATTGGCTTTGGAGCGATCGGCAAGCGAGTGGCCAAACTCGCTACCGCTTATGACATGAATGTAATCGCCGCCGGTAGAAAACCACAGACAGAGATAGAAAACACAAATGTCGAATATCACTACGGCGATGCAGCGATTGATCGAGTACTCATTCATTCAGATTTCGTTCTGATATCTACTCCATTAATAGATTCAACTCACGGGCTAATTGGAAAACGCGAACTAGATTTAATGAACAACAATGCCTATCTGATCAATCCAGCCCGAGGTCACATCATCGATGAAAAAGCTCTGTACGAAGCACTCGCTCAACAGCATATAGCAGGAGCAGCAATTGACACTTGGTACGACTATCCGGTCTCCGACCACGACGTGCCTAGACCTTCTAAATATCCCTTCTGGAAACTCGATAATGTGATTATGACCCCTCACCACTCAGGAGCAACTTTTGGCACAAGAGATAGACGGGCCGAAACGATAGCCATGAACATTGATAGACTCACTCGGGGCAAACCTTTGATCAACGTTTTAGATGATATTTCAAATAATTGAATCGCAAACTATGAACAACCCAACACAAACTATTACTGACGCTGACGAAAAACCTCGTACAAAACAATTCCAGCGCTAACGGAAGCATTAAGTGACGATAGTTCGCCAATCATGGGAATAGATACGATCTGATCACATTTTTCACGAACCAGCCTTGATAATCCGCGCCCTTCAGAGCCAACAACAATGACAACAGGTTTTACGAAATCAACTGCGCTGTACAACACATCACCATCTGCATCCAACCCAATAACCGTTACACCCAGCTCTTTTAGTCGCTCTATGGTTCGGTTTAAATTAGTAACCCGTGAAACTTTGATGTGCTCAAGAGCACCAGCTGACGCTCTAACAGCACCAGCAGTTATCCCCACTGCTCTACGATCGGGAATAATTATCCCATTGGCTCCGACAGCATTCGCCGTCCGAGCGATAGCACCTAGATTATGCGGGTCCTCAATACCATCAAGCATTACAACTAACGGAACTTTGCCATCGGTCTGAGCTTCAACTATCAATTGTTCAGTATCGTGATAGCGTGGATCAGATACAACCGCGATCACACCCTGATTTTTCTTGGTCTGGGACTGAGCATCAAGTTCTTTCCTAGACACCGCTTGAACATCAACCCCAGCTTCAGACGCCAGAACGACGATCTCATTAAGCTGAGGACCAAGCTCTATGCCCTCAACCATGATGACTTTCTTAATATCTCGACCTGCTCTCAAAGATTCGAGAACAGCTCTACGACCTTCAACGGTCTGGTTATGTACTTTTCTAGCTCTGGAATAGCGTGACATTAAATCTCTGAATTAACTATATATGGTCATCATACCTTGTTGATTGCAAGCATAAATAGCCTGTAAAAAAGTGTAAGTTGCAACCCAGATAAACGCTATGCCGTCTATCCTCACGTCACCTAGGACGCACATAAAATGTCAAACTAATAAAATACCTAACAGTGAAAATCTAAGAGGGAAAAAATGGCAAGACAACGTGATTACAGTATCAACCAGCTAAAGAGAACCATCGAAGGCGGCGGTATTGGTGTGATTGCAAACGGCCCCAACACCTCCGATATGTGTGACTTTCTAGGGCACGTCGGATTTGACGCTGCATTTATTGATTTCGAGCATGGCGGAGTTTCATGGGGTGAACTTTCCGATATCACCAGAGCGTGCGAGCTCTGGGGTATGTCCAGTGTCGTGAGAGTAAATCGACTTGATGAAGCTCAAATACTGCGCACTCTGGACCAAGGAGCAAGTGCAGTGATGATTCCACATGTAATTACTGTCGAAGATGCTAAGGCAGCGGCTCAGGCCTGCAAGTATCCGCCGAAAGGCACACGTGGCGTAGCAGGTTCAAGGCGTGCCTATGGTGTTACCGACTATTTCCGAAAGTCGGATGATCAAGCTCAGTGCATCGCATTAATTGAAGATTACGAGGCTATAGACAACCTTTCAGAACTCACTAAAGTAGACGGGATTGATATCTTCTACGTCGCCCCATCAGATATGGCGGCTTCAATGGGGCACACAGGTGACCCTGAACATCCCGAAGTCCAAACAGCTCTTGAGCGAGCAATTAATCTCGTAATTCAAGGTGGTGGAATCGCTGGAACTCTTGCGAATGACTCAAATCTAGACAAATTCATATCTATGGGGGTCCGGTGCGTAGGTGTACCGTGGCAGGCATGGGTGAAAAATTCGGCAGAAAAATTTATTGAACGCACACGGCTCGACTAGTGCATGGATACTAAAACGAGAACACTTTGATCACATAATGTGCCGTAGAATCCAAAGTCGGGACGAATGAAAGGATTAGCGATGGTTGAACGTTACCAAAACTACGTAAATGGAGCCTGGACCGACGGATCATCCGGTCAGGTATCGACTAGCAACAACCCCGCAGACCTAACAGATTGCGTAGGTGAATTCCAAGCGTCAACCTCAGCAGACGCGAATACTGCAATTTCTGCTGCATACGACAAAAAGGATGGATGGCGTCGAACATCTGGATTATCAAGGGGCGGATATCTACTCAAAGCCGCATCCTATCTCGAAGGGAACCTCGAAGAATATGCCCAAGCAATAACTCGTGAAGCCGGAAAATCTATTGTGGAATCACGCGGGGAAGTTGGGCGAGCAATAGCGTTACTACAGTACTACGGCGTTGAAGGTTCGAATCCTGTTGGCGAAGTAGTTCCATCAGTCAACCCTGAAATTCTCCTATATACGAACCGAATGCCATTAGGAGTCATCAGTCTAATTACACCTTGGAACTTCCCACTTGCCATCCCAATTTGGAAGATGGCACCCGCCCTTGTCTACGGAAATACCATCGTGCTAAAGCCAGCTTCGGCCACACCCTATGTAGCGACCCTGATCGCACGAATGTGGGAAGAGGTAGACCTACCGAATGGTGTGTTCAATCTCGTCACAGGTTCAGGTGGAGCCGTCGGCAATGAGCTAATTACTAACTCGAAAGTTGCAGCTATATCATTTACAGGCTCAACTCGTATTGGAATGAATATCGCAGGCGAGTCTGCAAAACGGCACAAACGTTATCAGCTAGAAATGGGGGGCAAAAACCCGGTTATCGTCCTACCGGACGCCGATCTTGAGCAAGCTGCT
>CEUY01488219.1_pt1 | contig 11920 bp, 16 predicted proteins | sample 361481 | NCBI WGS metagenome assembly CEUY01 (sample SAMEA2622737, study PRJEB7988) | marine metagenome | isolation source: saline water (ENVO:00002010), including
AAGTATACTTATGATAATGATAATCAAAGAGCTTATTTAAATAAAACATTCTTTTATAATAAAGATGATGAAAAAATAACTATAAGTACTTGTGAACCTAGTGACGTTATTTATAATTATGAAACAGAGATTGATTCTTCAGTTTGTCCGTTTATTAATAATGACGAAACACACGAAACTATACAAAAAGGTTATCATTATTTCAAAGGTTATAATGATGAAAGAGTAGATATACAAGATAGATGTATTTCTATTTTACCTGCTGTTCCATATGTTCCAACTGGCTCTATTTGGAAAACAACAAGGACAGAAACAAAGCTTGTAGGTAATGAGTATGACCTTAAAGAATATGATATTCAAAGGAATACACAACCTTATGCTACAGAGTTATGGCTTGAAGATCCAAATGATGGTGGTGATTACTGGAATAATGATTTGGTACTTCCTTGTCTTCCATCAAAGTATAAAGTAACTGGTTTAAATGATAAGAAGACTGAAGATAGAGTTTGTTTAGATTTAACATCTAATGACTTATATTCTACTAAGTTTAAGAGATATTGTCTTGCTGGTATGTCTGAACCTTTACATATTAAAGGAACTACAACAGCTATTGATTTAAGCAATTCAACAGAGCAACCTAGTTATACAAGTCAAACAACAAAGTGGTGGAAATATGACTATACTACGCCTTTAAACTTAAACTATGACTACATTACAACAAGACGAGATAATAGAAATTATTATTTCATTGGTAATGGTAACGTAAGATTAGAGTTTGCTTGTGGCGAACCAAAATGTAATGTTTCAACACTTGAAAGAAGACCAACTTATGAAAGAGTTGACGGCACAGAATATGTAGATGAAGAAAATTCTTTTGAAACTAAATATGTTTGTGGCGATGATAATTTAAGAGATGTTAGAGTAGGGAACTAAATTAAAATAAAAGCCAGGGTTATATTCCTAGCCTTGGCTTTTATAGTTTTATTATTTAGGATCTTAATTAAAATTTATGGTCCTAAATAATAAAATTAAATAAAAGGATATTATAATGAGTTCAGAAAATAAAATAAATAAGGAAGTTTTGACTAATTCTTATGTTCATAATGACCCATTTTTAAAAGCTTTTTTTAAGCCTTTTTATGAATATATTGAAAACAACAAAGATTTAGTTGAGATTGTAATTAATAAACCTAGAGAAGTTATTTTATTATTTCCTCGTGGTAAAAAGAAATTTGTTACAAACGAAAAACTTACTTTTAATAAAATAGAAACAAGCTTACAAACATTAGCTACAAAAAATGTATTAAAGTTTAATGAAACCGACCAAATTCTGTCAACTGAATTACCCGGGGGACATCGTTTACAAGCAATGGGTTATGGTATTGTAAAGAGTAGAATTGCATTATCGATAAGGGTTAAGCGAGATATAAAATATAAATTTTCAGATTTTGGAATAGATAAAAAAACCGAAGATATTATAATAAAAGCAATAAAAAACAATCAGACACTTTTAGTAAGTGGTGGTACTGGTACAGGTAAAACATCATTAACTAATATGCTAATTCAATATATGAATGAGAATGATAGAATTATTGCTATCGAAGATGTAACTGAATTGGATTTAAAGAGATTTCCCGACCATGTACAAATGATGTATCTAGGTAATGGTACAAGTGAAAAACAAGTAGATGCTAACACCCTTTTAAGAAGCTCTTTAAGAATGAATCCTGATAAAATACTTGTTGGGGAAATTCATGTTGAAAATGCACAAACATTTTGTAATGCCATAAATACAGGTCATGAAGGAAGTATTGCAACGATTCATGCTAATACACCAGTTGGGGCTTTAAACTCAATTATTACAAAGGTTATTATGGCAGGGGCTAATGATTCAGCTATTAAAGTATTACATAAACAACTTTGTGAAGATGTCTATGCAATATTGCAAATAACATTAGATAGTAAAGGTAATAGAAAAGTTGAATTTAAGAAAACAAGTGATTTAAAAACAATAAAATTAGATGTGGAGAATTAGTATGTATTTTATATCAAAACTATTTTTAGGGCTGTTTGTTGCAGTTATAGTGTCACACTTAACAGTTCTTTTGCAATATCCTGAAGAAAATAGCTTATTTTTATTAAAAGATTATTTTTTAGCAGTTTCAAGTGGATATGTTGAATTGACTGATGTTTCAAAAATAGGTTTTGGAGTTTCTTTATTTTTTATAATAATATTTCTTTTAATTAAAGAACCTTCTGCTAGTAGGCTTGGGTTTGCTAAATATGCTAGAAAAAAAGATATAAAAACAGCTAAACTAAATAGTACAAATGGTCTTTTTGTAGGTAAAGCAATGTACCCACCATTAGGGGATACATTAACACCTACATCATTTAATTCATTAAATGTAGATTTGGCTTGTAATGAACCTTTATCTTGGGGTGTGTTTGCTCCCCCAGGAACAGGTAAAACAACAGCTATTGTAATACCTACTTTACTTAAAAGTAAAAATTCTTTTATTATTAATGACCCTAAAGGGGAAATCTTTGAAAAAACAGCATCTACACGATTAAATTTCTCAAAGGTTTTAAGGTTTGACCCTATGCAAAAATATGGTAAAGGTATTACATTTAATCCTTTTTCCAAAAATTTAATTCCTGAAGATATTAGAAAAGTTTTTAATTATATAAACCAAATTGCTAATGTTTTAATACAAGATAGTGAAAAGGGTGGGGATGCTTATTTTACAGGTAATGCCAGAGTTATTTTTATATTTGTAGCTTCTTATTTTGTTTTAAAAAATGGTAAAACATCTTTGCCTGAAATTTCTTCAAAAATATTTGAAGAAAAAGACGTATCTTCAATATTTGAAGCAATGATTGAAGATGTAGAAGAGTATTCTGCTGAATTAGAAGATGATTTGTTTATTACAGAAGATGAAGAAGAAATAAAACAAATAAAAGCTAGAATTAAATTAGCAGGAAATGTAAAAAAACAAGGTGTAGCTTCATTAAGTTCAGCAGGTGCAGAACAAGCTTGGGCTTCTATTATTTCAACTTTAACACCTATTTTACAAGTGTATGCAACAGATGAATTAATAAAAGAAGCAACAGAAGGGGAAAATGAAGTTGATATTTTAACTTTTAAAGAAACATCTAAGTCATTGTATATGATTGTGCCTGATGAGGCTAAAAAGGTTTTATATCCTTTAATTAGACTTCTTGTTGAGATTTCTGCAAGTAAAGTACAATCCGCTAAATTTGAAGACCCTAAAAAAGTTATTTTAACTTATTTAATTGATGAGTTTCCAAGGTTAGGACAGATGAAAGAGCTTCTTGAATTACCTGCTGTAAGTAGGGGGCAAGGTGTAACATTGTGTTTAATTGCTCAATCATTAAAACAAATAGAAATTATTTATACTAAAGACCATGCAGAAAATCTATTTTCTTTATTATCATATTGGTACATTTTTAAACAAGGGGATTCAACAACAGCTAAAAAAATATCTGATATGATAGGCAAAAGCAGAGAAAAGAAAAAATCTGTTTCTTATGATACAAAAGGACATTTTGCTAAAAGCTCATCTTATTCAATTTCTGATGATTATATGCCATTAGTAACACCTGAAGAGATATTATCATTAGATAGAGATTTTGGACTTGTATTAGCTACAGAGAATGCAAGCAGACCAATTTTAGTGAAGCATAATTTTTACTATAAGAATAAAAAGCTTTTAAAAATAATGGAAGAAAACAAAGAGTTAAAAAAACTATTATAAGTCTTGTAAATTATTATTTTTTAAATTATAATTTATTTAATTTAAGTAATTTATTTTCATATATTACTATAAAATATTAAGTAAAAAAACTTAATTATAGGAGAATAGAACCATGAACGATATTAATAAAATGTTGGAAAAAAAATCCGAAATAGAAGTTTTACTATCAACAGAAAGAAATATTAATAAATTAGTATCTGAAGTTAAAGCTTTCAAAGAAGCTAGAAATAATGCTAATGAAAAACAAAATGATTTGATTGATAAATTTGAAAAAACTTTAGACTTAGTAGGAAATAAATCTAATAAAAAAAGTCTTGAGAATTTTAAAGCAAGCTTTAAATACCAGGACAAGGAAGGTAATGTAAAAAATAACTTCAAAAAAGCCTTTGAAGCAGTCAGTAAATTTATTGAAAATCCAAAAGAAATTGGTATTGCTCCTAAAACAGCAACTAAAGCAATAAGTATTTTGAAAAGTCAGGAAGTTTTAAAAGATATAAAAGATACAAGAAATGTAGCTTTTAATGAAAATAAATCTATGCAAAAAGCTTCAAAAGATATTTCTATAAAACTTAATTCTGTTAAAAAAATAACTGAAAAAACAGGTTTAACAAATGAATACTTTGCTTATAAAAATGCAAAAGGTGCAGATAGATATAATACAAATATTATAAAAGAATATGTTAAGAATCTAAAGGATATAAAAGCCTTTGAAAAAGAAAACACTGAAGCCTTTAAGGAAGCTTCAGCAAAGCTAAAGCAGCCTGAAAGAGCAAGCCAAGAACATTCTATTGTGACTAGAATTAAAACACAAAAATTTGGCGATAAATCTCAAGTAAAAAATCAAGTGCAATCAAGATAAGGGGTTATAGCTATGTATGAAGTATTAAAAAGTTTTTATGTTAAGGTACAAGAGTCTTTAAAAGATGATGAAATATTATTTAACATTATTAATGAAGCTGAATTAGAAGATATTTCTAATGAAGATAAAGAAAGATTAATTTTAGAATTGAATTTAACAGAGTATAGAGAAAATGACTAATAACCAACAAAGAAAAAATAGTGTTACATTTTATATTGATGATGAAACAATGAAGAAGCTTACAGAATTAAAGAATATCTCTCATATAAAATTTGAAGGTAAAAATCATCTAAACCAGTTGTATATAGATATTATTCAACAATATTATGAAAATAATAATCCTATTGATATTACTGTTGAATATGGCAAAAAGCTTAAAGAAAATAAATAGAAAATAAAATATATTGACTTTTTATTAAAAAGATGTCAATATATTTTTTAGTTGCTTAATTATAACTAAAATATAAAAGGTTTAATAAATGAAAGATAATAAACAAGATACTTTATTTAATGAAGATATATTAAAACACCTTGATGAGGTTTTTAAAAAAAATAAAAGTAAACATATAACAACAGACAAAGGTCTGGAGAATTTAAGTAATAAAATTACTTCATCTGTACCTTCTAAACTAGCAAGGACAGGGTTGTTTACTACAAAATCAAGAGATTTTATCACGGATAGTAATTATAATAAGTTATTTGTATTAGATAAATATTCAACAATTTTAGTTTCAGGTAGAGAACTTGGTGTTCAGCATAGAAAATTAGTTTATTCTTTATTTAAGATAAAACCAGTACCTTTTCAAATGTCTAATCCTTTATATGATCCAAATGATAAAGAAAGTAATGAGCCAAAAGATATTACAAGATATAGATTGGTAACTAGTTGGCGTGAAATTCTTACAGCAATGGATTATGGAATTCATAGAAATAATGTAGATAGACTTTTAGGTTATATGCAGGATATGCAAAAGGTAGTTATAACTGTATTTGAAGATAATATTGAGGATATTATCGAAAAGTATAAAAACGGTATAATTCCTAAAGGGCATATGAGTAATGTTATACAGGGGATTCAATGGGACGAAATAAATAAGAGTCCTAAATTTGATGAAAAGATAGTTATTGAATTTGGGCAATACACTAACAATGCGCTAGAATATAATGACTTAGCTTCTTTAAACATGAAAGTGTTAAATAAGTTAAAAAGAGATTATTCAGCTTCAATATGGCCATATATAAATAGCCAAGGAAGCAAAAGAAGATTTATTATGGAAAATGATATTGCTAGTCTAGTAAACTTTGATTTTGCAAACTCAAATAAAGAAGAAAGAAAAGCATTCAGAAGAAAATGTAAACAATCTTTTGAAGATATGATAATTGCAGGGGGGGTGTCCCATTACGGTATAGAAGAGATAAAGAACGCAAAAGTCCTAACAAAAAAATATTTTTATACATTAAAGCCTTTAGCAGAGCAATTAGAATTACCTAATTTAGATGTTTTCCCTAATTTAGATGCTTTACCACCTGAAGAGTTTTCAGAACAGCTGGAACAGCCCCAAATCGAAGAAGAATCTAAATAATATATAATTAAAACAAGCCATTTCATAGGCTTGTTTTTTTGTGGATAAAATGTGGATAAAAAAAACTATCCACAGTACTTGCACACCCCCCTAGCGTATTTGCACACCCCCCTAGCGTACTGGCGAACACCCCTAATGGCTAAAAGTCAAAGCCACCCTTGCTTATAGGGTGGCGGAATAGCCGTTTTAAAATAGCCGTTTTAAATTAGTTTTTTAATATGGAGTTATTAACATTATGTTTTAAGGAATAAAAGCAAGCTTTTATATATTTGAATAAAAGTGTTATTTAAGCAAAGCTTAAAAAATCTGAAGATTTAACACACTTTTGTTTTATATTGAATATAAGAAGTTTTTATAATAACTATATTTATACTTATAACATTATTACTTGTTTAAATCTACTAAAAAAAGCTTTTGAGTTATTTTTTAGTGGTTTTATATGGCAAAGTATATAGAAACAATAAAAGTGCTTGTAAGTTGCTTATATGGTTTGAGTTATGAAACAATAAATAAATAATTTAAAAGGTTGTTATTGTTGCCTGCCATTTTATTTAAATTGTAAAAGGTAAAAAGAGATATTTTAATTAAATTTGGGAATCCACACCATAAAAATATGAATTTTGCGTAATGGGACACCCCCCCCTGTACAAAAAATACAACAAAATATATACAAAAAGTATAAAATATGACCTTTTTTTAGGTTTTTTCTTTATTGTTTTTTAGATTTAGGTTATAAATTATAATATCGTACTAGCGAACACCCCCCTTTGTATAGGTTTACACCCGTTTTATTATTAAAATGATAAAACTATTTGACATCTTATTATTAATATGTCAATATAAAATTAGAGTTAAATTATTTAATTAAAAAGAATTTTAAAATGAAAAAAATATTAGTTATTTCTCAAAAAGGTGGTTCAGGTAAAACAATGTTAGCAACTAATTTAGCAGTTGCTTATGGTAAAGATGTTGTATTACTTGATACAGACCCTCAAGCAAACTCTTTAGATTGGGCTGAAATAAGAAAAGAGAAAGATGCAATTAAAATTAATAGTAAGTTTTTAAATATAAATAATGTAACAAAAGAACTTGATAATTTAGCTTTAAATAATACAAAGACTGTTATTATTGATACGCCCCCTACTTTATCAGATTTACAAGCCAAATTGATAAAGCATATTGATTATATACTAGTACCTATTATGGCAACAAAAAACAATATTATGACTATTGAGCCAATGCTTGAGTTGATAGAATCAGCACAGAAGCCTTTTGCATTTGTTATTTCTAATGCTCAAGTAAATACAAGAATGTTTAAAAGCATTCATGACTATATATCAGAGAATGGAAGAATTTTAGGTTTATTAAAAGCTTCAGTTAAAATGCAAGAAGCTGAATTATTGGGCTTGGGTATAATAGAACATGATTCAAAGCATATAAATGCAGAAGAAATAGTAAAAATAAAAAATTATATAAATAAAACATTAAAAAATATAGATAGTAATAAAAGTAAGGAATTATAGTAATTATGTGGGATGTAAAGGAAAATATAAAAAGAGCTCCTTTAAATAAAACTAATGTGAAGTATACAACAACAGAAGAAAAACCTGATGAAGAAAAGAAATATGTTGTTATACGCGTTCCTATGGATATATCACACAGTTTAAAAGATTATGCTAATGATTATGAATTAAAACATAAAACAAGATTGTATAATAATTTTGTTTTTAATGTAGTATATGACATTGTTATAAGTAACTTTGAAAAAGGCGTGTATTTAAAATCATATGATAGGTTTATATATAATCCTAAGAAGGCTAAAAAAATTGAAACAAGAAAATCAGTTTTTCCAGTTCCTTTACTAAAAACTAATACTTTAAACAAATTAAAGGCTAAAACAGAGAAAGAATCAAACTCAAAATATTTATTATCTATTAATCAAATTTTTAATTTTGAGTTAAAAAAATATATTGAAAAGAATAAAAACGAGCTTTAAAGCTCGTTTTTTTAAATAAAAATGGATCTTAATTAAAATTATGGTCCATTTTTATTTATTGTGATTATAATTAATCTTCTTCTTTTGTTTCAGGTTTTAAAAACGTATTAATCTTACCGTCAAAGTTAGATAATTCAATATACATTTCAGTTTTTTCATTACCTTCTTTATCTTTAAATGTATTTGTTTTTAAAGAACCTTCAATTGCAATGAAATCATTTTTTGAAAGAGTTTTAGCTTTTTTAGCTAAATTACCAAATGCAACAACTTTAAAAAAGTGTGTTTTTTTTATTTCTTCTTCACCTTTTTTATATTTTTCTGTTTGAAAAATACTGAAAGTAACCATGTCTTCTTTGATTTCATTAATATCATTTGATACTCCACCAAATAAATTAACTCTGTTAATGTTGTAATTCATTTTTTGTTTTCCTTTATTGACTTTTTATTAAAAAGATGTCAAATAGTTAGCTATAAAAAATATAGCTGCTATTAGCTATCTTAACTATCTATTAGTATATAGTAACTATAATTTATAGTCAAATAAAAATAAAGAAAGGAGCTATATAAAATAACTCCTTCCTTTTGCTTAATTACACTAAAATAAAAATTATTCTTAAATAAAGATTTGTAATGAATAAATATTTATCCTACTGTCCTTATATTTTAACAAATTTGAATTAAATGTCAATTAATATCATTTTTTTTATTTTTCTGTATTGACTTTTTATTAAAAAGATGTCAATATAATTATAGCTTAATTATACTAAATATAGGAGATTTAAAAATGAGTAAATTTGACTTACTAGCTGAAAAGGCAATGTTGATAAGAGAAGTTAAACGTTATCCTGATGCAATTGTGAATATCCGTCATAAGGCGAGAATTCAGCAAATTGAAACTCTTTTAAATAGAAAGGGTTTATAATATGGAAGCGTTTATTTTTGAAGCTGAATTAATGGTTCAGGACTTAACAATGCTTATCGGTGTGGGTGTTTGTTTCTTTTCAGTAATAATGGGTGCTTATTATAAATTAGACCCAATTATTAATAGATAACAACAAAAAATAAGAGAGTGTATAATGTTAACTGTTGGTAAATTAGTAAATAAATTAGAAAACTTAAATTATGAATATCAAGTAAAACCTATTTATCTTAATTCAGGAGCTTATGCTTTTGCTATTCCCAAAGATTTAGAAGTAAAAAAAGATATTAATAATATTGAATTAAGAACATACTTTAATAATAGAGATGTTACTGTAATTACAGTAGAGGAGCTAAGACACAAACTAAATAAATATAGTAAAGACTTAGTAGTTAATGCAAGTGTTTCTAATTTTAAAGATTTAAAACCTCATTTAATTGAAGAAGAGCTTAAAACCTTTGATAAAAATTTATTTAAAGTAGCTGCTTTTGAATATGATAGGTTAACAACATTTGATTTAGATGAAGAGGATTATGTTCTTCTTCAGTCTGTTCCAAAAATGTAGTTTAATATAGGGTATGATATTTTTAAAAAAAATATATTGACTTTTTATTAAAATGATGTCAATATATTACTTAGAAAACAAACACTAGTACCCAAAGACCTTATTTTAGGTCGAAAACACAAAGAAGAAGCTACATTTTGTGGCTTCTTTTTCTTGTAATAATTGTTAAAAAATGTCAAACTGTATAATAGTTTTAAAAATAGGAGAATAAACTTATGCCAAGTAAATTAATTAATCTAATGGCTCTATTTATAGTAAATGTAATTATTTATTTAGGAGCTGTAATAATTATTAGATATTTTTTTGAAGGGTCATTAAGTGATGTTGTTTCATTCTTTGAGGTGTTAACACTTTCACTTGTTGTTTCTATATGGCTTTCTGTTAATAAAGATTAAAATAAAAAAGGATATATAAAAATGAAAAAACTTTTAATGTTAGCTTGTTTATTAAGCTTGACAGCTTGTTTCCCTAAAACAGCAAATAGTAACTTTATAACTTATGCAAATGCAACTAGTGATGATTATTACAACCTAAATAATAAAGTTATTTATATTTCTACAGCTAATCACTCAAATAGTGATATTTATAATTTAAATAATAAAGTACTGAATGCTTTTAAAAGATTAAATTATAAAACTACTTACAATAAATCTATGTCTGATATTGAACTTAGTTTTGCAGTAAAAAAAATGGAAGTTAGAGAAGTTAATAATGACATGAGCATTAATAGCTTTATAGGTAAAGAAAATGCAAAGAAATTGGGTTTAAAAGAAGAATCAGAAGCTAAAGTTAATAAGGAATATAATGTTGAAGTTTTTATAGTTATAAAAAATTCAAAAACAAAAGATGTTATTTATAACAAAAGAATAGAAGGTTACGCTCAAGGGCAAAATAAAAACGAACAATATGTTTTAGACAGGTTATTTAGAGAAATAATCTTATCAATATAAGGAGAATAAAAATGAAAGATTATAAACTATACGAAGGTTTAAATGAACCCAAATACTATTACCTTCTTTTAATTGAAGATAATGATAAAAGCATTATTGAAATTGTGTGGGATTCAGAAACTAAATCTGGTGGCTATACAGCTTGGTTAAAATACCACGATAACATTTTAATGAATGCTAAATTGGTTGAAAAATTTGAACCTGGACTAAAAGAATATTGTGAAATGTTGGCTAGTGAAGAGTTTGAAAAAATTTATATTAAAGAAGAAGAGGAATTTTCAAAGAAAATGGAAGATTCAATATCTTTAGAAAATTAATTAATAGAAAGTTAAATTTATGAATATAACAATGTTAAGTTCTTTAGTTATTTTTATTATACTATGTTTTATGTATAATAAATCAAATGTAGAAGAAAGCAAAAAAATATATATGTTCTTTCTAGGGTTTAATTTTGCTCTTTTTCTGGTAGGTATTATGTTAATGGTTTTTAATTTAGGATCTTAATTAAAATTATGGTCCTAAATTATATAATAAAGTGCTGCTTATAAAAAGCTGCTACTTTATATTTAAGGCTTTTTCATACCTTCTTATAGTAGTTCTATCTACTTTTAAGATATTGGCAATATACTTTTGTGTTTTACCTTCATTGTAAGATGATATAATAAATTCTTCTTGTTGTTTTGTAAGTTTTTTTCTTCTTCCAAGAGAAACACCACGCTTTTTAGCTGATTCTAAACCTGCTCTTGTACGTTCTTTTCTAATTTCATTATCATATTCAGAAAATAACAAAATCATACCTGCAAACATACGACCTGCAGGCGACTTTGTTTCTATGTTTTCAGTTAAACATTTTATAGTTGCTCCTTTTGATTCTACTTTTTTCAAAAAATGTAATACATCTATAATGCTTCTGCCTAATCTATCTAACTTCCAAAAAATAACTTCATCATTTTTTTGCAAACTTTCTAAAAGCTTTGTTCTTTCTTTAAATTCTTTTGAAGTTCCTGAAATTTTTTCTGTAATAATCTCATCAACTCCTTCTTTATTTAAAGCGTCAATTTGCAAACTTAATTGTTGGTCTTCTGTTGAAACTCTAGCATATCCATATTTCATTAATAATTATACTTTCTATTTTGTTACATGGTTTTTGCAACATTTTAACATAGCAGAAAACGGTAAACAAGCTATATGTGGTTTAAACCTTCGTTTTTGCAACATAGTATTTTATCATAAGTACCCTTAGAGCAGATAGTAAGCAAATATAAATAATCT
>CEUY01129418.1_pt1 | contig 11908 bp, 9 predicted proteins | sample 361481 | NCBI WGS metagenome assembly CEUY01 (sample SAMEA2622737, study PRJEB7988) | marine metagenome | isolation source: saline water (ENVO:00002010), including
TGTTTGTTGATGAGTGAAAAGAATGATTCCCCATCATTGGCCCGGATTGATCTCAATCTGTTTCGGGTATTCGAGGTGGTTTACCGCGAGCGCAATCTGACCCGTGCGGCGGCGGTGCTGCATGTCAGCCAGTCCGCGGTCAGCCACTCGCTGGCACGGCTGCGTGAGCACTTTTCCGACCCGCTGTTCGTGCGTGAGGGCAGGGGCGTGACCCCGACCGCCGCGGCAATGCGGCTGGCGCCCGGGATTATCGACAGTCTGAGTCGGCTGCAGCAGAGCCTCGGCTATCTGCAGCAGTTTGATCCGCAGGAGGATGCACGCACCTTCACCATCAGCCTGCCGGAGCAACTGGAGCCGGTCTTGATTCCGCCGCTGCTGACCCGGTTGCGTGAATTGGCGCCGCGCAGCCGGGTGCGCACCGTGGGTGTGCGCTGGTCTGAGCTGAAGCTGGAATTAGCCGCGGGACGGATTGACCTCGCTGTGCAGATCGCGCGACCGGCGGACGCCAGTCTGCGGCAGATGCAACTGGTCAAGGAGCCGCTCTGCGTGGTGGCCGGGCCGCAGTTTGAGGGCGAGCTGACGGCCGACAGCTATATGGCCGCCGAGCATATCGCGGTGGCGTCCTGGCGGCGTGGGCTGTCCTACGAGGATCTGGCACTGGGGCATCTAGGGCTGATGCGCAATGTGGTGCAGCAGTGCCAGAGTTATCAGGCGGCGAGCCTGGTGGTGGCGCAGACGCCATTGTTGCTGACCATGTCGCGGCGTCATGCCGAGTTGATCAACCGGCCGCTGGGAAACCGGCTGCTGAACATGCCGTTACCACTACCGGAGATTGGTCTGACGCTTTACTGGCACAAGGGCATGGAGCATGACCCGGTCAACCGCTGGTTGCGGCGCCAGGTCCATGCGTTGGCTCAGAACAGCTCTAGCGGTGAGACGCTGCCGTCGCCATTGTTATAGCCACCCATTTCCAATTCGCTGTAGGGCGGCGGCGCCTCTTCCTGCTTGAAGATTTCCAGGAAGGCATCACTGCTGCCGGGCGGCGCGCTGCGCCCGGTAGTGGGATCGATGCGTGCCGTTACCAGCCCGCTCGGCATGGGGATGGTCCGGTCCGGGACGCCTTCCAGCGCGGCGCCCATGAACTGCATCCAGATTGGCAGTGCGGCGGTACCACCGTATTCGCGGCGCCCCAGCGTCGCGGGCTGGTCGAATCCGACCCAGGCGGTGGCCACCAGATCGGGGTTGTAGCCGGAGAACCAGGCATCCTTCTGGTCGTTGGTGGTCCCGGTCTTGCCAGCCAGATCATTGCGTTGCAGTGCCCGAGCACGGACGGCGGTGCCGCGGCGCACAACGTCCTGGAGCATGCTGTTCAGCTGGTAGATGGTGCGCGCGTCGACGATGCGCTCCGCGGTGACCGGCTCTTCTGCGGTCTCGGTTTCCTGGCGTTCTGCATAGCTTTGCAGGCGAGCGGTTTGCTCCTCGGTCAGGTCGGGCGTTACCGCCGGCCTGGCGTAGTCGATCAGGTTGCCGTAACGGTCTTCGATGCGCTCAACCAGGTAGGGTTTGACCGCATAGCCGCCATTGGCAAAGGCGGTATAACCCTGGGCAATCTGCAGTGGCGTCAGCTCGGAGGTACCGAGTGAGGCAGACAGGTTGCGAGGCAGCTCCTCACGGCTGAAGCCGAAACGCTCGATATAGGTCAGTGCCTTGTCGACGCCCATATCCTGCATCAGGCGAATGGAAACCAGGTTGCGAGAACGATACAGCGCCTCGCGCAGGCGGATCGGGCCGAGGAAATCACCGCCCGAGTTCTGCGGGCGCCAGATCGAGTCCAGATAGTCGTCAACAAAGATCAGCGGCGCATCGTTGACCAGGCTGGCCGGGTTGTAGCCGTTATCCAGTGCCGCGCAGTACAGGAATGGCTTGAAACTGGAGCCGGGCTGCCGGCGTGCCTGGGTAACCCGGTTATAGTTGCTCTGCAGGAACGAGAAACCGCCGATTAGTGCCTTGATTGCGCCGTCCTGCGGGCCCAGCACCACCAGTGCGCTCTGCGCCTGCGGGATTTGCGCCAGGCGGAACTGGTCACCTTCGAGGCGGCTGACCCGGATGATGTCACCCGGTTTGAGCACGTCGGCGGGTTTGCCCGGACGCGGCCCCATGCTGTTGGCGCTGAGGTAGGGGCGTGCCCAGTTCATGTTCTCCCAGGCGATGATCCCCGTCTGCTCGCGGCGCAGGCGAATCTCGACATTGTCGCTGTTCACTGCCGAAACCAGCGCCGGCTCCAGTCCGCCCATGCTGCGGTAGCCTTCGAGCATGGCCAGGCCCTGCTCCAGTGTGATCTCGGGGTTGCGCGACTCAGGGCCACGGTAACCGTGGCGGCGGTCATACTCCTGCAGGCCGTCACGCAGGGCGCTGTTGGCCATTTCCTGCAGTCGACTGTCGACGGTGGTGTAGACGTTGAAGCCTTGGGTGTAGGCCTCGTTGCCGTAGCGCTCGACCATCTCAAGGCGGGCCATCTCGGCAATATAGGGTGCTTCCATTTCAGGGTTGGCGCCGTGATTGCGTGCGGTAATTGGCGTCGCAACGGCTTCTCGATAACTCGCTTCGTCGATATAGCCAAGCGTCAGCATGCGGTCGAGAATCCAGTCTCGACGCACCTTGGTGCGTTCCGGGTTGGCAATCGGGTTGTAGCGCGAAGGCGCCTTTGGCAGGCCGGCGATCATGGCCAGATCCGCCAGGGGTAACTCATTAATGGATTTGCCGTAATACACCTGCGCGGCGGCTTCGATCCCGTAGGCGCGGTTGCCAAGGTAGATCTTGTTCACATATAACTCGAAAATCTCCTGCTTGCTGAGATTGCGCTCGATTTGCAGAGCCAGCAGGATTTCGTTCAGCTTGCGCGAGAACACGCGCTTGCTCGACAGGAAGTAATTCTTGGCGACCTGCATGGTGATTGTGCTGCCGCCGGTCTGGATGTGACCGGTCTGCGCAAGCTCTGCGGCAGCGCGCAGCAGGCCCATTGGGTCGACGCCATGGTGATTCAGGAAGTTGTCATCTTCTGCAGCAAGCAGGGCGTGGACGAAGGCCGGTGGAATCTGCTCGTAACTGATCGGGAAACGGCGCATTTCGCCGAACTCTGCAATCAGTCGATTATCTGTGCTATATACCCGCAACGGAGTCTGCAGTTCGACGTCTCGAAGGGTCTCGACGTCAGGCAGCGAGGGGCTCAGATAGAGCGCGACGCCGCTGAGCACCATGGCTGGAGCGCATACTAGCGCAAGAACTGACCAGAATAGAAACTTCAGCAATCGCATAAGGGATGCGGAATTCCCTGATTAATTAGAACGTTAGCAGGATTGCTAAACGAGAACGGGATAACAGTCTGCATTATAAGCGTATTTTTTTTGTTTTAGCCATTTGCGCTTGTACAAGTCCTGTTATTTAATGTAGGAAAACATAAACCGTCCGTAAGTGTCGGATGCTGATAGGAAATTGGCTGTGCTAGGGCTCTTCAAGAAAAAAGCGAATACGCTGCTGGGCATCGACATCAGCTCCACCACCGTGAAGCTGCTCGAACTCAGCCGCTCCGGTGGCCGCTACAAGGTCGAGGCCTACGCGGTCGAACCTCTCCCTCCCGCTTCGGTAGTGGAGAAGAACATTGTCGAACTCGAAGGCGTCGGACAGGCGCTGGAGAAGGTTCTGGCGCGATCGAAATCGTCGCTCAGGCAGGCCGCAGTGGCGGTAGCCGGATCCGCGGTGATCACCAAGGTGATCGAGATGGATGCCGGGCTTGATCCTGACGAGATGGAAGAACAGATCAAGATCGAAGCCGATCAGTACATCCCCTACCCGCTGGACGAGGTTGCCATAGACTTCGAAGTCCAGGGCGTTTCCCCCCGAAATCCCGCCAGAGAAGAAGTGTTGCTCGCTGCCTGTCGCCGTGAAAACGTCGATATCCGCGAAGCCGCACTGGCACTTGCCGGTCTGACCGCCAAGATTGTCGAGGTCGAGGCTTACGCGATGGAGCGTGCCTGCGAGCTTGTTATCGGGCAGTTGGATGCGGGCAACGATGACCTGACCATCGCGGTGATCGACATCGGTGCAACCATGATGACCCTGAGTGTGCTCAGTGGTGGTCGCACCATTTATACCCGCGAGCAGCTGTTTGGCGGCAAGCAACTGACGGATGAGATTCAGCGCCGTTACGGCTTGTCCCAGGACGAGGCCGGGCTGGCCAAGAAGCAGGGCGGTCTTCCCGACGATTACGAAGTCGAGGTGCTGGGTCCCTTCAAGGATGCAGTGGTGCAGCAGGTATCTCGATCGCTGCAGTTCTTCTTTGCCGGCGGGCAATACAACGACGTCGACTACATCTTGCTCGCCGGTGGTACCGCTTCGATTCCAGGGCTGGATCAGTTGGTACAGCAGAAAATTGGTACCACCACTCTGGTTGCCAACCCCTTTGCAAACATGACCCTGTCAAACAAGGTTGATGCGGTTGCCCTGAGCAATGACGCGCCCGCCCTGATGATTGCGTGTGGTCTGGCAATGAGGAGTTTTGACTGATGGCTCGCATTAACCTGTTGCCTTGGCGCGAGCAGCTGAGGGAAGAGCGAAAAAAGGAATTTCTGACCATTCTGGCACTGGTTGTCCTGTTTGCAGGGGCGCTGGTGTTTTTGGCTGACCGCTACGTCAATGGGCAGATCGAGAATCAGAACGCACGCAATGCCTTTATCAAGAGCGAAATTGCCCAGCTTGAGCGGCGTATCAAGGAAATCGAACAGTTGCAGGCGCGGCGCGCCCAGTTGCTGGATCGGATGAAGATTATTCAGGATCTGCAGGGCAAGCGGCCCATCATTGTTCGTGTCTTTGATGAGTTGGCGCGTACGCTGCCCGATGGAGTCTATTTCACTGACGTGGGCATGAAGGGCAGTGCGATTTCCATCAAGGGTGGGGCAGAGTCCAACAGCCGAGTGTCCAATCTGATGCGTCAGCTGGATGCGTCTGACTGGCTGACCGCTCCGAATCTGACTGCCGTCAAGGCGGTTACCTCGGGTGCTCTGGATCAGGCCAACGTGTTTGAGTTGACCGTAAAACAAACCGAGCCCAGAGCCGGTGCCGCTGAGGGAGAGCAGCAGCAATGAGTTTCGCTCAATCCATGGAAAGTCTGAAGAAGATCGATTTAAACGATCTTGACTTCAATAATATTGGCTCCTGGCCGGGAGCGCTCAAGGTCATCGTCTGCGTGCTGGTGTTTATCGCGCTGCTGGCGGCGGGCTACCAGTTCCACCTGAAGGATCTGAGAGTAGGGCTGGAGCGTGTCCAGGCTCAGGAAGTGGCTCTGCGCAAGGAGTTCGAGGACAAGTCGTTCCGCGCCGCGAACCTTGAAGCCTATAAGGAGCAACTGGCCGAAATCGAGGAGCGCTTCAGCGGTCTCCTCAAGCAGCTGCCCAAGGACAGCGAAGTCCCCGGTTTGCTCGAAGATATTACCCAGATGGGGCTGAACAGCGGCCTGGAGTTCGAGTCGATTACCCTGCGTCCCGAGCAGGCCAAGCAGTTCTATGTTGAACTGCCGATCAATATCGTGGTTCGTGGCAGCTACCATGATCTGGCGACCTTCGTCAGCGGTGTAGCCGGCCTGCCGCGGATCGTGACGCTCGGTGACTTCACTATCAAACCGGTCAGCGGGAACAACCCTGATTTGCTGGCGATGAATATCGTCGCGAAAACCTACCGCTACAATGATGCCGGAGGTCAGCAATGAACTTGACCTGGCGAATGACCGGATTGACCGTTGTTGCTGCGCTGTCTCTTAGCGGGTGTGGTGGTAACGACTTCTCGGACCTGCAGCGTTTTATGGATGACGTGCGGGCCCGGCCTGCCGGTAAGATTGAACCCCTGCCGCGATTTGAGCCATACGAAGCCTTCACTTACAGTGCGGCCTCTTTGCGCAGCCCGTTCCAGCCGCCGATCAAGATTGACTTGTCGCAGCGGCAGAAGGGATCTCAGGACATCAAGCCTGACGAAAATCGGGTCAAGCAGTTCCTGGAAGGATTCAATATCGAGAGTTTCCGCATGGTCGGTACCATCAGCAATGCTGACGGTATGCAGGCGCTGATATTTGGTGCAGATAGCGTGCACCGGGTTAAGGTCGGCGACTACCTCGGGCGTAATCATGGACGTATCACTGGGATCGAAGAAAATCGCGTTGATGTAGTGGAAATCGTGCCGGACGGAGAAGGCGGGTGGTTGGAGCGACCGCGCACCCTCAGCCTTGCTGAGCGCGGGTAGGACAACCAGGGAGAGAAAACATGAACTGCAAACAGTCACGCGTGGAACGCAAGCAAATGTCTCTGACCAGAATTATTCCGCTCGCAGCAGTGATGGCACTGTTGAGCCCGCTGGCCCTCGCGGCCGATCTGCAAAAAATGGATGTCGCTTCCCTGCCCGGTGATCGGGTGGAGCTGAAGCTGAGCTTTGATGAGCCGGTCACCGGTTCGCCAAAGGGCTACACCATCGACCAGCCGGCGCGTATCGCGCTGGACCTGCCTGGCGTCAAGAACAAGCTCGGCGAGCGCAGCCGCGAGCTTGGGCTCGGCAATGCCCGCAGTGTGACGGTTGTCGAGGCTGGCGACCGAACCCGCTTGATTATCAATCTGACCAGTCTGGCGCCGTATACCACACGCGCCGAAGGCAATGACTTGTATGTGATGGTCGGGTCAGCGGCGACCGCCGCTGCGTCGACCTCCAGCGCTTCCGCTCCGGTCGTGACCAATAGTAACTGGCGCTCCGGTGATGAGCCTGCGCTGTCCAGTGCAACCGTCAGTGGTCGGGCTATCAGCAGCCTGGATTTCCAGCGCGGTGAGGATGGTTCGGGCAACGTCATCATTGATCTGAGTGATCCGAGCATCAAGGTGGATGTCGAGGAGCAGGGTGGGCGCGTCAAGCTGAACTTCCCGAATACCCGTCTTCCTGATGAACTGCGCGTGCAGTTGGACGTCAAGGACTTCGCCACCCCGGTTAACTTCGTTAACGCCAGCGGCAGTGGTAACAATGCCTCCATCGTCATCGAGCCGACGGGCTATTACGAGCATCTCGTCTATCAGGCGGACAATCGCCTGACGGTCAGCTTCAAGCCGCTGACCCGCGCTGAAGTCGAGCAGCGCCGCGCTGATGCCTTTACCTACACCGGCGAAAAGCTGTCGCTCAACTTCCAGGATATTGAAGTCCGCTCTGTGTTGCAGTTGATTGCGGATTTCACCGACCTCAACCTGGTTGCCAGTGACACCGTTCAAGGCAGCATTACCCTTCGCCTGCAAAATGTGCCGTGGGATCAGGCGCTGGACCTGGTGCTGAAGACGAAAGGGCTGGATAAGCGTCAGGTCGGTAACGTCTTGCTGGTGGCACCGGCTGACGAGATTGCCGCGCGTGAACGCCAAGAGCTCGAGGCGCAGAAGCAGATCGCCGAGCTGGCCCCGCTGCGTCGTGAGCTGATTCAGGTCAATTACGCCAAGGCTTCGGATATCGCCAAGCTGTTCGCCTCCGTGACGGCCGCTGATGCGGACTCTCAGCGAGGCTCGCTCACCGTGGACGAGCGCACCAACAGCATCATCGCGCTGGAGACTCAGGAGAAGCTGGATGAGTTGCGTCGTATTGTTACCCAGCTGGATATTCCAGTTCGCCAGGTGATGATCGAAGCGCGCATCGTTGAGGCTAATGTCGGCTTCGACAAGGCGCTGGGCGTTAACTGGAGTGGCGAGCTGAGTCTGGGCAACAGCGACAAGTATCGTCTGTACGGTGACAACGGTCTGGCCTCAACAGCGAATGCACCTTTTGTTGATCTGGGTGTGAAGGCGGCCACCTCCGGTATTGGTATTGGCTTCGTTACCGATAATACGGTTTTGGATCTGCAGCTCTCCGCGATGGAGAGCACAGGTAACGGTGAAGTTATTTCCCAGCCGAAGGTGGTTACATCGGACAAGGAAACCGCCAAGATTCTGAAAGGTTCGGAGATTCCTTACCAGGAAGCTAGCTCCAGCGGCGCGACTACTACGCGCTTTGCTGATGCGGTGCTTTCTCTTGAGGTGACCCCGCAGATCACGCCGGACAACCAGGTGATCATGGAAGTGATCGTCACCAAGGATGAGCCCGACTTCTCCAATCAGGTGAATGGTGTGCCGACCATCCGCAAGAACGAAGTCAACGCGAATATCCTGGTAGCCGATGGTGAGACCATTGTGATTGGTGGTGTGTTCCAGAGCGAAACCTCCACCTCTCAGGAGAAGGTGCCTTTCCTTGGTGATCTGCCGCTGCTGGGCAAGATGTTCCGTCGCGATATCACTGCTGAGAGCAAGACCGAGCTGCTGATTTTCCTGACGCCGCGTATCATCAATAACGGTGCAATCACGCTGGCCAGGTAATCTTCTTGCGTAATGTCTTTCTAATTGGCCCGATGGGTGCTGGAAAAAGCACCATCGGGCGTCTTCTTGCCAAAGAGCTGAAATACCCCTTCAAGGATTCCGACCGGGAGATCGAAGAGCGCACAGGCGCGGATATCCCGTGGATATTCGATGTTGAAGGCGAGGAGGGTTTTCGTCAGCGGGAAGAAGCGATGATCGCCGAGTTGGTGCACGAAGACGGTATCGTCTTGGCGACGGGGGGCGGTGTCGTGATGCGTCCGGCCAACCGCGCGGCGCTGAAGGCTGGTGGGTTGGTTGTTTACCTGCGCACGAGCGTTGAACAGCAGCTGCAGCGCACAGCCAAGGACCGCCAGCGACCCTTGTTGCAGACGGCTGATCCCGAGGCAGTGTTGCGCGACCTGATGGCCAGGCGTGACCCGCTTTACCGGGAGATTGCCGACCTGATCATCGAGACCGATCAGCGTGGTCCCAAGGTGGTTGTAAACGCTATTTTGGCGCGCCTGCAAGAGGCCTGATGGCCGGCCGGGTTGCGCGGCTCTTCCGTATCGCCGTTTCCCGCTACTGTTGTATGCTGTGCCCGCTGAAATGGGAGAGCCTTGATGCAGTGTCTCAATGTCGATCTAGCTGATCGCAGTTATCCAATCTATATCGGTGCTGGCTTGATGGCTCAGCCCGAGTTGCTGACCCGCCATATTTCCGGTCGTCAAGTCTGTATCGTGACTGATGACACCGTTGCCCCTCTGTATCTCGATGCCTTGCGGTCACTGCTTGCCGACTACAAGGTCTCCTCTGTGGTGTTGCCAACTGGCGAAGCCTACAAAAATTGGGCGACGCTGCAGCAGATTTTTGACGTGTTGCTGGCTGAGCGGCATGATCGTCGGACAACGCTTATTGCGCTTGGCGGTGGTGTGATCGGTGATATGACCGGATTTGCGGCCGCGTCTTACCAGCGCGGCGTTGATTTTATTCAGGTGCCGACTACGCTGCTGTCGCAGGTGGACTCGTCTGTTGGTGGCAAGACCGGCATCAATCATCCTGCCGGCAAGAACATGATAGGTGCCTTTTACCAGCCCAAGGCGGTGCTGATCGATACGGACAGTCTGAAGACCTTGCCGGATAGAGAGGTGAGCGCCGGGCTTGCCGAGATCATCAAGTATGGGTTGATTCGGGATGACGCTTTCCTTCAGTGGCTTGAGCAGAATATGACAGGCTTGCGTGCGCTGGATGCCGATCTGGTGACTCAGGCGATCATGCGCTCCTGTGCTATCAAGGCCGAGGTTGTTGCTGCTGACGAGCGCGAAGGCGGTGTGCGCGCGATTCTCAATCTGGGTCATACCTTCGGCCACGCCATTGAGGCACACCAGGGCTACGGCAGCTGGCTGCACGGAGAGGCCGTGGGCGCCGGAATGGTCATGGCGCTTGACCTGTCGGAGCGGCTTGGCTGGATCTCGGATGTTGATCGAAAGCGTGGCGAATCCGTCATCGCCGCAGCTGGATTGCCGGTTCGTGCGCCTGCCGGTATGCGGGCGTCCGACTTTGAGCGCCTGATGGCAGTGGATAAAAAGGTTCTCGACGGTCAGCTGCGCCTGGTGCTGCTGCGCCGGATTGGCGACGCTGAAGTGACGGCCGATTATGATGTCTTGGCGCTTCGTGAATGCCTGCAGGACAGTGAACAATGAGTAATGGTTTTGATGAGGTTTTCAGTGCGGTGAGTCAGCCGGACGAGTTGCTGGAGCATTACCAGCTCAGTCACGATCCCTTTGCCGCGCGGGCTCCAGGCTTCAAGTTCTTTACGCCGAAAAGAAAGCCGGTTCTTGCCGAGTTGCACCATCTCGCTCGTTATGGCCACAAGGTGCTGGTGGTAGCGGGGCCGCAGGGTGCCGGCAAGACGTTGTTGCGCCAGGCGCTGGTTGCCAGCAGTAACAAGGATACCGTTCAGTGTGTTGTATTGTCTGCGCGTGAGCACGCGTCTGAGGCGGCCCTGCTGGCCCAGCTTTGTCAGGCGCTCAATACCGAACAGCGCGATGTGGCCAGTCTGCTGCAGAAGGCGCAGCAAAGCGAGCTGGTAGGCATTCAGCTCTATCTGGTCATTGATGATGCCGAACTGCTTGAGTCGTCGGCCATCCGCATGTTGTGTGAAATCGCTGAAGCCGGCAGCTTTGCACCGCGGGTATTCCTGTTTGCCGATAGCGAATCGGTGGGGCGTTTTGCTTCTGCCGCTGCGGGTGAGGAGGCTGGCAATGTTCATGTTGTCAGTCTGGCCGCGCTGGATGTCAACGAAACCCGCGACTATCTCGCCCAGCGCCTGGGAGGCGCCGGTCAGGGAATCGAGCTGCTCAGCGACGAGCAGATTGAGGAGATTCACCGGCTCAGCGGCGGCTGGCCCGGCGGGATCAATCTGGCAGGACGTCAGGTTATGCTTCGGGCGATGCAGCAGGCGCCACTGGCAGCGCGCACTTCAAGCTCAGGCGGTATACCCTTCAAGGCGCTGGCAGCGCTTGGCCTGATTGGGCTGGGTGTTGCCGTGGCCTGGTACATGGGGGATCGAGCCCCAGTTGAGCCGGAGCGTACTGTGCTGCAGTTGCCGGAGCCGGTCATTGAGGCGCAAATTGAGGCACCTGAGCCGATTGCACCGCCGGTACCGGCCTCAGCTTCTGCTCAGAACGACGGTGGCAATCAAATGGCGCCATCAACCGCTGGCCTGGTTGATGCGCCGGTGCTGGTAGAGGGCGATGAGTCTGTCCCGGTTCGTGCGCCCGAATTGGAGGTTGCGCAATCCGCCTCCTCGACACAGCCTGTTCCAGCTCCAGCTCCAGCTCCAGCTCCAGCTCCAGCTCCAGCTCCAGCCCCGACGCCAGCGCCTGCTCCCGTTACGGCGCCGGTTGTTGCGTCCGCTCCGTCATCGGTTACGCATGACGCGCAGTGGTACCGTCAGCGCGCGGGTTCCGAGTACGTGGTTCAGTTGCTGGGTACGCGCTCAGAGGCGGCGGCCCGCAGTTTTATCGGTAAGCACGCCGGCGTCTCTGATCTGGGCTATTTCGAGACGACGCATCAGGGTGCTGCCTGGTTTGTGGTCACGCAGGGCATTTATCCTTCCCGCCAGGCTGCCCAGGCCGGAATTGCCGAGCTGCCTGCTGTTCTGCGCGACAGCAAGCCCTGGCCGCGCAGCATTGGGGACATTCAGGGCGGTTTGCGCTGAGCCCGAGCCCGTCGGTGCAAGGCTGACGGGTGCGCCGCGCCCTGTGGCAGTATCGGTAAAGCGCCTTCGGGCGCTTGGCAGGGGCGGCAAAAGTTTCCTATTTACGACATTTGGATACGCCCAAGCGGCATTTTTTGCCCAAAAAAAATTGTGGGCGCTGATGCCGCTGTGTACAATTACTCCCCTTTTGTCCGGCGCAGGGCCAGATTTCTCTGTGATCTGGAGTCTAACGCGCCCGAATTTACTAGCTTTTTGAGAGAGTGCCTATGAAAGCAGGTCTATACCAGCCTGA
>CEUY01125444.1_pt1 | contig 11903 bp, 15 predicted proteins | sample 361481 | NCBI WGS metagenome assembly CEUY01 (sample SAMEA2622737, study PRJEB7988) | marine metagenome | isolation source: saline water (ENVO:00002010), including
TGCAACGGAGTAGGGCTTACTCCTCTGGCGGTAGTCGAGGAAAACGGTGTGGTCTATCTGGCAGACGTGATTTACAGTCTGGTATCGAGTACGTCGTCAGAGCCCTGAGAAACCTGATACCCCATGAATGAACCGGATAGCCCCCCGAAAGACGCTCCGGAGTCAGAATTGAATTCACCGCGTCCCACCGAATTGGAGCGGCTGGTCGGAATCCTGACCCGGGAGATCCGCAAAGACCGGAGACGCCGTCGCTGGTTTCGAGTGTGGACGTTTGTTGGCTTACTGGCGCTAGCCGGCAGCAGTATGGGCTGGTTCCTGATCGCTCCTAAGGATCAGCCCCTGCACTACACGGCCGTCATCGAGATCTCCGGCCTGATTGGCCTTGATCAGGAAAATATGGCGCAGGACCTGGAATCGAGCTTTGAAGAGGCATTCAACGCAGAGGGGGCGGCAGGCGTTGTCGCCCTGATAAACAGCCCAGGCGGTAGCCCTGTTCAGTCAGGGCAGGTCTACCGAACCCTTCGTGGATTGAAGCAAGCGCATCCTGAGCTCCCATTGATCGCAGTGATTTCGGATATTGGTGCATCCGGAGCCTACTACATTGCTGCCGCCGCAGATGAGATCTATGTTGATCCGGCCAGCATTGTAGGCTCGATTGGCGTTGTCTCCGGTGGCTTCGGGTTCGTTGAGACACTCAGCAAACTTGGTGTGGAGCGACGTCTGGTCACGGCGGGTGACCGCAAAGCGATGCTCGATCCATTTTCCCCAACGGACCCCCAAGAAGAAAAAATGCTCCAAGGCATTCTTGATGACATCCATGCTCAATTCATTGCTGCCGTCCAGCAGGGCCGAGGTAGCCGGCTGAAAGAAGATCCTGATTTATTTTCCGGGCGCGTTTGGAGCGGCAGGGAGGCCGTTAACCTTGGACTGGCAGACGGCACTGCATCCCTGACGGAAGTGGCTGATGAAATTCTGGAGGCGCCGATCATTATTGACTTCTCGGTCCAACAAGACTGGCAGTCCGCTGTCTTCGAACAACTCGGTGTCAATATCGTGAACGCACTCGGTCTTTCAGCCATGCAGATTCGCTGATGTACCAGAACCCAGGACATCAATACCTTCGACATTGAGCATCTCCACAAGAGAGATGAGAGGCAGGCCGATCAGTGCTGTTGGATCGGGCCCGCTGAGCTCGTTCAATAGTGCAATACCCAGACTCTCGGCCCGGAGACTGCCACAACACCCATACGGCTCATCCAGATCCAAGTATTGCTCAATCTGTGCCAATGAGAGCTCTCGGTAGCGCACACGGTACGAGATGACATCCTGCTGGAGCGCTCCCGTCGCGGCGTTTATGAGAGCGAGACCTGTATAAAGGCTCAGCTCTCGACCGGACGACAAGGTGAGCTGTCGAATCGCGTCTGCCCGGTCGCGGGGCTTGCCCAGAATCTCATTTCCGAGCACGGCAACCTGATCAGAGCCGATAACCAGGCCGCTGGGCAGTGTCGCCGCTACCGCACTCGCCTTTTCTGTGGATAACCGACGCGCCAGGTCCTGTCCTGCTTCATCTGGATGGGTCGTCTCATCAACCCCTGGAGCAACAACGCCAAATTTGATACCAAGTCTTTCGAGCAATTCCTTGCGAAAGGGTGAGGTTGAGGCGAGAGTCAGGGTCGGGTTGGGCTGAATTTTTGACATGAAAACACCAAAACCACTACAATTAGCGGGCTGCGATTGAAGCGTTCAGCTTCTACTCATCCCTTCCATTGATTAAAAGGTTCGGCTATTTTAGGCCGATTAAGCACTTTTTCGAACTCGCGAGTACAAACATGGCCGTACAGCAGAACAGAAAGACGCCTTCGAAGCGCGGAATGCGCCGATCACACGACGGCCTCGATAAAGCTACCTTATCCACCGACCCCGTGACAGGCGAACTGCATCGGCGACACCACGTGACGGCCGACGGCTACTATCGGGGCCGCAAAGTTATTCAGGAACGGGAAACGGAAGCCTAGTCAATCTCTGCTGACCCCCTAAGGGGGTTTTCGCCTGGAAAGCGTGGCTCCTTTCAAAGACCGATTCACACTCTCCATCGACATGATGGGAGGTGACCACGGTCTGGATGTGACCGCGGCCGGCGTCGCGCTCGCGCTCGATCGGCATCCTGACCTTTCTTGTATTCTCGTCGGGGATGAAAACCGAATTCTCGGCGCGCTTGATCCATCTGTGGATTCGCAACGAATTCAAGTTGTGCGCACTACGGAATCCGTGGATATGCACGAGTCACCCGCGTCCGCACTTCGATTCAAGAAGGATTCTTCAATGCGTGTTGCTCTGAACTTGCTCGGTTCAGGCGATGCTGACGCTTGTGTCAGCGCCGGCAATACCGGCGCACTCGTCGCCACAGCCCGCTTTGTCCTAAAAACGCTCTCCAACATCGATCGTCCGGCGATCATCTCTACGCTGCCGCGGACCCGTGGCCATGTGCATATGCTGGATCTTGGCGCCAATATCGACAGTCCCGCGGAGATTCTCATGCAGTTCGCCGTGATGGGTGAAAGCATGGTCCGGACAATCGAGGGTATCCAACGGCCATCCGTGGGACTGCTGAACGTCGGTAGTGAAGAGATCAAGGGCAGCGAGGTGATTAAATCTGCCAATCAACTGTTAAAGTCGAGTACCCTTAATTACGTTGGCTACGTCGAGGGGGATGATATCTTCAACGGCAGCGTTCAATTAATTGTGACTGATGGTTTTGCGGGAAACGTCGCGCTAAAAACCAGCGAGGGCCTGGCGCAAATGCTGACTGAAGTTATTCGGGAGGAATTCGAACGCAATCTGCTGACTCAACTGTCTGCCTTGATCGCTGCACCAGTCCTGAGGTCGTTTAAAAACCGCTTTGATCACCGAACCTACAATGGCGCGGTGCTGTTAGGGCTGAACGGAACCGTGGTCAAGAGTCACGGAAACGTCGACGGGGTTGCTTTTTCCCACGCCATTGACACGGCACGACTTGCTGCAAGGAAGGACCTGGTGGGGCACATCCGGCATGATCTGGAAGCCTCCCGGGCACCTCTGACACAGGCGGATCTTTCGTGACGCCTTCAGCCCGCATCACCGGTTCCGGGTCTTATCTCCCCGCCAGGATACTGAGCAACAAAGACCTAGAGCGGATTGTCGATACCACGGAGGACTGGATTTTCTCGAGAAGCGGTATACGTCAAAGACATATCGCCGCTGAGGATGAATTCACCTCGGACCTGGCCCTCGCCGCATCCCGAGAGGCGCTTCAAAGCGCAGGGCGCTCTGCCTCGGAGGTGGACCTGATTGTGGTTGCGACAACAACCGCCGATCAGGTGTTTCCAAGCACCGCCTGCTTGCTGCAGGAGCGATTGGGGATCCGCGGCTGTCCCGCATTTGATGTTCAAGCAGTTTGTGCCGGCTTTCTTTATGCGCTCGACGTGGTGTATCGATATGTTGCAACGGGGGCGAGTCAGTGTGCCCTCGTCGTGGGGGCAGAGACTTTCTCCCGCATACTGAATTGGGAGGATCGGACAACGTGCGTTCTCTTCGGTGACGGCGCCGGTGCCATGGTGGTCGAAGCGTCTGACTCGCCGGGGATTCTCTCCAGCCACATTCACGCAGATGGCGCTTATAAGGATCTGCTCTGTGTGCCCGTGGGTGTATCGACCGCCTATCAGGAAATTCTTAACGGACGAGCGTATACGGAAATGCAGGGTAAAGAGGTCTTCCGGTGGGCGGTCTCAGCGCTGGGAGACGCGGTAATCGAGGTGCTCACAGAAAACGGGATCGACAAAACGGAGATTGACTGGCTTGTGCCGCACCAGGCCAATATCCGAATCATTAATGCCATCGCCAAACGATTGGACCTCAGTATGGATCAGGTCGTTGTCACAATTGACCAACACGGCAACACGTCCGCAGCTTCCGTCCCGCTGGCGTTCGATGCGGCCGTCAAAGATGGGCGAATCCGGTCGGGTGACAAAGTGATTTTTGAAGCCTTCGGTGGCGGGTTCACCTGGGGCAGTATGCTGGTGCAGATTTAAACTTCAAGGAAGCCGCTCATGTCTCCATCCCATCCCCCGTCTCAGGTCTGTCTGGTCACAGGCGCCAGTCGGGGCATCGGCAACGCAACTGCACTGGAACTTGCAGGAAGAGGGTATACGGTTATCGGCACCGGTACATCCACCGCGGGAGCAGAACGCGTCACCCGTCAACTCAAGGCGTCCGGCGCCCAGGGACGAGGGGCGGTTCTGGATATTACAGATCCAGAGCAAAGTCAATCGGTCATAACCGAGGTCGTCACCGAGTTCGGTCCAATTTCTGTTTTGGTTAACAATGCCGGAGTGACAGAAGACAACCTACTAATGCGAATGAAGCCGTCCCAGTGGGAAAGAACCTTAGACACTAACCTCGGGTCCGTTTTTAACATGACAAAACTTTGTCTCAAAGGTATGACCAAAGCGAGGTACGGCAGGATCATCAACCTATCTTCGGTGGTGGGAGCGACGGGGAACGCGGGTCAAACCAACTATGCCGCCAGCAAGGCGGGCTTGATTGGCTTTACCAAATCACTTGCACTCGAGATTGCGTCAAGAGGTATCACGGTCAACGCGGTGGCCCCGGGTTTCATTGACACCGATATGACTTCCGAACTCGCCGAAGACCAGCGCAGTCGACTGTTGGAAGCGATTCCCCTTGCCCGGTTAGGGCAGCCCGAAGACATTGCCAAAGCCGTTGCGTTTCTTGTCTCCGATGATGCCTCCTACATCACCGGCCAGGTCCTGCATGTGAATGGTGGAATGCACATGTCCTCTTGAGGAATATCCCCTATCCCACTGTTTTTTAAGGGATTATTATGTTAAAGGTAAACCTCCTAGCGCGCGTTCTGGTCGAACGCAAGGCCCTGTTTAATTGGACTTAAAGGACCTAATACGTTTTAATCCCGCTTCCAGCAAGCGGGCTTATAATTCGCCCACAAGTCGGCAACCGTAACAGCACCCGGCGACCGTATTTCCATTTCGAGGAGGCTAGAGAGCTCATGAGCAGTGTTGAAGATCGCGTCAAGAAAATTGTTGTTGAACAACTTGGCGTCAGTGAAGATCAGGTAACTCCCGACGCGTCTTTCGTTGATGATCTGGGCGCTGATTCCCTGGACACCGTTGAACTGGTGATGGCGCTTGAAGAAGAGTTCGATGCGGAAATCCCCGACGATGAAGCAGAAAAGATCACGACGGTAAAACAAGCGGTCGAGTTTATTCAGGCCAATACCAGCGGCTGACACCCCTGACGGCTTCGGTAGAAAAGCGTAAACAAAGCCGCCCGGCGCCCGGCGCCCGGCGGCTTTGTTTTTGGTACTTTTCGTACACAGTAAGGAGTAGCGGTCAAGATGCATGATCTCAGACAGGTGGTTGTCACCGGTGTTGGGTGTATTTCACCTCTCGGCCACGATGTCGAAACGACTTGGGAGGGCCTGTTAGGGGGGCGTAGCGGTATTTCGTTGATTTCCCGTTTTGATCCAGAGGGTCTTACCTGCCAGATAGCCGGGCAAGCAGATCACTTCGACCCCGAGAGCCGACTCGCTGCCAAGGAGGCGCGGCGGATGGACCGGTTTATCCAACTGGGCCTTTGCGCGGGATTGGAAGCATTCGATGATAGCGGACTCGATCTTGACCGCACCGATCGCACCCGCGTCGGCGTACTCATCGGCGCAGGAATCGGCGGTCTCGAAACGATTGAGACCACGACCCAATTAATGGCCGAGAAGGGGGCGCGGAAGGTGTCGCCGTTTTATATTCCGAGTAGCATCATTAATATGGTATCCGGCAACCTCTCCATCATGCTGGGCTTACAGGGTCCAAATCTTGCCGTTGTGACCGCCTGTACTACCGGCACCCATGCGATCGGAGAGGCGGCTCGAATGATTGCTCTGGGAGACGCGGAGGCCATGATCGCTGGCGGCACGGAAGCCGCAATTACGCCGACGTCCATGGCGGGGTTTTCTGCCGCCAAAGCCCTCAGCCGTCGCAATGAATTTCCGCAGCATGCGAGTCGGCCATGGGATCAGGGCAGGGATGGCTTCGTGATGGGGGAGGGAGCTGGAACCCTGGTTCTGGAGTCGGCGGCACACGCAAAGGCTCGAGGGGCGCGAATTTATGCGGAGTTGGCGGGGTATGGCGTAAGCGGGGATGCCCACCACATGACCCAGCCCGCACCGGGAGGTGAAGGCGCGGCGCGCTGCATGCAAAACGCGCTTCGAAGCGCAGGCATGAATCCTGCCCAGATTGGATACGTCAACGCACACGGCACTTCTACTCCTTTGGGTGACTTGGCTGAAACTCTGGCGGTCAAGTCGGTATTTGCGGATCACGCCAAGCAGCTCCTGGTCAGTTCGAACAAATCCATGATCGGCCATCTCTTAGGGGCAGCAGGAGGTGTCGAGGCCGTTGCGACAGTTTTGAGCCTTCACCATCAGGTCATCCCACCCACCATCAATCTGGATGAACCCGATCCTGATTGCGATCTAGATTATGTTCCCCACGAGGCGCGAAATATTGCTGTCAAGGCTGCGGTGTCGAACTCATTCGGCTTTGGTGGCACGAATGGTACGCTAGTGTTCTCCGTGCATTAAGCATCGCGCACACTAGTCCGGACAGCATGCCGCTCCCGAAGAACGTTGCTCATGGACGCCGGTGGTACCTGCGGAGTCTGATCAGTCTCACCATTGCAGTCAGCGTCAGTTGTCTCGGGGTCTCATTGGTCTTTCTTTACCAAACAATACGCGCCCCGGTGAACCCAACCGAGCAGTTCCTGGTGGTCACGCCCGGAACCGGGACGAAAGACCTGGCGGAGCAGCTTGTCTCTGAGGGGTTCGCCAAATCGGACTGGTCCGTGATCGCCTGGGCGGTCCTAAGCGGGACATCGGGGACATTCAAATCCGGGGAGTACCTTATCCCCGAAAACACCTCACCCTCGAAGATTCTCGGAAAAATCAGCAGGGGAGATGTTCATCAGCGCAAACTGACTATTGTCGAAGGGCTGCGGTTTTCCCAGCTTCGCGATCGGCTCAGAAAAGAAAAAGCGCTCACCAGTACGGCAGTGCAGATGCCCGAAGCAAGCTTGGCGGATCATCTCTCTTTGAGTACTCCGAGCCTAGAGGGCGCCTTCTTTCCGGCGACCTATTTTTTTCTCCTGGGAGACAGTGACACCAGCATTCTCGAGCGGGCAGCGAGAAAAATGGAAAAGGAACTGCTGCAGGCTTGGGACGCGCGGGCGCCTAACCTGCTCCTGAAAGACCCGTACGAAGCATTAATCATGGCATCGATTATCCAGAAGGAGGCGATGCTTGAATCCGAAATGCCTCGTATCAGCGGCGTGTTTCACAACCGTTTGCGCCTGAAAATGCGGCTCCAAACAGACCCCACGGTGATCTTTGGTCTAGGGCCTGACTTCAAGGGGCCCCTAAAAAGAAGTCATCTGAAAAAAGATAGCCCGTACAATACCTACACGCGCGGCGGATTGCCGCCTGGTCCGATCGCGTTGCCCGGGCGGGCGGCTCTTAACGCAGCGCTCAACCCTTTAACAACTGAGGATCTGTATTTCATGGCAAAGGGTGACGGCTCACACAAGTTCTCAAAGACGCTGGAGGAGCACAATCGTGCGGTCAAAAAGTACCGCCGGTGATCGGAAGGCAAGGACATTATGAGGGGCAAGTTCATCACTTTCGAGGGAGGGGACGGAGCGGGGAAAAGCACTCAAATCCGACTTCTTGCAGAAGCTCTGGAGCAAACCGGAGAGACGCCGATCGTGACACGTGAGCCCGGCGGCACCGCCCTTGCGGAGGAAATCAGGGGCTGGGTGCTACACCACTCCAGCACGGTAGATCCGGAGACCGAGGTTCTGCTCATGTTCGCCGCTCGATCACACCACACTTCCGAAATTATCGAGCCTGCGCTGGAATCAGGTCACTGGGTCCTTTGTGACCGCTATACGGACGCCAGTTATGCTTATCAGGGCGGGGGAAGGGGGGTGTCCAATCATGTTATTGCTTCTCTGGAGGCGATTGCCGCAAGGGGTTTAAAACCGGATCTCACCTTGCTGCTTGATCTTGCTGTCGATGCGGGTATTCGCCGCACTGGGAGCCGGGGAGATCGTGATGACCGTTTCGAATCCGAGGAGGTCGCGTTCAAGGAACGGGTGCGCTCGGCATATCACCAAGTCGCCGCCAAAGATCCCGATCGGGTAGTCACATTGGATGCAAGCCGGCCGATTGATGAGATCTACGAAAAACTGAAAAACCTGATTAAGGAACGATTTGGAGTCCCCATTGACTGAATCGGCAGATCTTCCCTGGCTCACCACCGGCAGGACAAAACTGCTGCAGGGCGGTCACAAGCATCATTGCCTGCTGATCACGGGACCACCAGCGATCGGAAAGTATCTGCTGGCCCTCGACCTGGCTAATCGCTTGCTCTGCGAAAACCCGGCCGAAGGGGGTGCTTGCGGCTCTTGCTGGGCTTGCCATTTGGTTTCCGGCAGCATACATCCAGACCTCCATATATTGATGCCAGAGACGTACGATGAATCCGATGATTCCACCTTGCTCAATCACGCTCATCGGTATCTGGATACGGGTCAATCCAGCCAGAAGCGCAAACCCAGTAGCCAAATCAGCGTCGACAACGCACGCCTGCTGTCAGACGCACTTTTGGGAACCAGCCGGATCGGCGGACGGAAGGTTGCTCTGGTGCTGGCAGCGGATACTTTGAATCGGAATGCGGCGAATGCAATGTTGAAGGTGCTTGAGGAGCCCGTTGGTACGACCCACTTTATTCTGGTCTCGAGCTATCCTTATCGACTGCCCTCAACGATTCACAGCCGGTGTGTCCGGGTCGAGTGCCAAGGGCCCTCCAGCAAAGACATATCAACCTGGCTCAGGGCACGGCATCCTGTTCAAGAAAAACAGCTGTCAGCGTTACTCCTCTCCGGGCTCGGACCAATTGAACTTGACGAGGTTCTCCAAAACGAGGAGCTGAAACCCATCAACGCCCTGATTACCTACTGCATGGGCGACGACGATGAAATACCGCATGGGCTTGGCCTGGCTGCGCGCTGTGCAAACATTGGTCTGGAGCGAGCCCTAACCATTCTGCAATCAATGGCGCTTGCGACCGTGCGGGAGTCCGCCAAGGGCCAGACGCCGGCGGCCGGTAGGGGCCTCTTTCAGGACGTTAAGTTTTCCCTTCGCGCTTTCCACAAACTCGGGTTAGCAAGAGAACGCGTTCGTTCTGCAGTTGACGATCAGCTTGCTCTCGAGGATATTTGCGCTTGGATGTGTGGCGGACATTCTCAACCTTGAGTCCCTTCAGCCGCCTGAAACCCTAAGATGCCCGAAACTGACCGCAGCAAGAAGACACGGCCCCGAGTCCTTTCGGTCTCGATTAATGATTTGCGAACGTTACGGGCGGCTTTTATGCCATTTTTGAGAAACGCAGGGCTATTCGTTCCCACTCACAACGAATATGGCATGGGCGATGAGGTGTTTCTCGTTGTAAAGCTCCTTGGCGAAGAGCAATACGCGCTTGCCGCCACCGTTGTCTGGATAACCCCGACTGGCGCCCAAAGCAGTAGGACCAAAGGCGTTGGGGTCCAGTTCAAAGGCCCGGACGGCGCAAAATTGAAAGATCGCATCGAAGAGCTCGTCGCCGGCACAGCCCAGAAATCAACAGCAACGCACACCCTTTAACGGGTCTTTCCAGCAGCTTACCCAATAGACAACGATGCTGGTCGACTCACATTGCCATATCGATTTCCCGGATTTTTCCGAGGACCGCACGGGAGTCCTCGAACGGGCCGTGTTGGCCGATGTCGGGCATATACTGTGTGTTTCGGTCAATCTCTCCGATTTTCCCGAAGTTCTGGGACTTGCCAGACAATCAGCACGGATTTCTGCAAGTGTCGGTGTGCACCCGAATACTTGCCTAGAGGCCAGAGCTGAACCCTCGGCCGAGTTGCTCGAAACCCTTGCGGACGATCCCGACGTGGTTGCTCTAGGGGAGACCGGGCTCGACTTTTATCGGCACGATTGCGCCGAAGATACCCAAAAGGAGCGCTTCGCGCGGCACATACAAGCCGCCAAAAAAAGCAAAAAGCCCCTCATTGTCCACACGCGTAATGCGGCGGACGAAACCCTCGACCTCATGCGCAGTGAGGGAGCATCAGAACCTGGCGGCGTCATGCATTGCTTCTCAGAAGATTGGTCCACCGCGAAGCGCGCCCTGGATCAAGACTTCTATATCTCATTTTCCGGGATCGTGACGTTTAAGAACGCTCAGGATCTTCGCGACGTCGCAAAGAAGGTTCCGCTCAATAAGATTCTGATTGAGACCGATGCGCCATACCTGGCACCCGTGCCGTACCGCGGGAAGAGGAATGAGCCGGCTTTCGTCAGACACACGGCTGAATGCCTGGCGGAACTACGCGGATTGGATCTTCAGACGCTCGCCGAACAGACGACAGCAAATTTCTTTCAGCTTTTCAGTGGGGCAAAAAGCTAGAAGTTCGGGCGGCCTTGGCGGGGCGATATCCCTTTACTTCGCATAATGTATATTATGTTAAGTTGGTGATACTCCCGAAACCCTATGATTATCGCCGGTTTGACCCTACCCCCTTGCTCAGCGACAATTCCACGATGAGCGGGCGCTACAAGCCCGCCACTCGGCTCCAGCCGAGAGCCGTCATCAACAACAACTACCGAGGACCTTGTAGAAGCCATGTCACAGAAGGAAATTGAAGCAGCCGGCGCCGCAGCCGAAGCAACACCGGCCCCCGCGCCCGCCAAGGCAGGTGGGTCGTCTAAAACCAGCTCCCGTAAACCTGCGACGATCGGATCCTCGATTGTCATTCACGGGGATGTCACCGGCGAGGAGGATCTCGTCGTCGACGGCGCGATTGAAGGCACGGTGAATTTTAAAGACAACAATCTCGTTGTCAGCGAAAATGGCCGTGTCACCGCCAATATCAATGCCCGGATTATTCGCGTTGACGGCCAGGTAAAGGGGGAGCTCTACGGTAGCGAACAGGTCATTATCAGCCCGTCCGGAAAGGTAAAGGGCGATATCCGGGCCCCGCGGGTTGTGCTTGAGGACGGTTGCAGCTTCAAAGGCTCCGTTGACATGGACACCGAGAACGCCACCGTCGGGGATCGTGCGACGACGCCGCGTCTGCGCCCTGCGACGGCCCGTCCGGTACGCCCAGGCCGGGAGACGCCTGAAACTGGCTCACTTCGAAACTAAAAAACCGCGGCGAAAGCCGCGGTGCTCCCGTGATTCACCGGGGCAGCTATTCGAGGCTGCCCTTTTTTATTGACCATTCGATCTGCCGGGCTACCCGTCTTCCCTTCTACATCCTGGCGATGATCGATCCTCACGCGTTGGCGCTATTCCGACGGTGAGTTAATCCAGATGCTCCTCCCAGACGCCCCCGTTTGGCGCGCCCGGCCACGCTGCCCCACAGGTTTCACAGAACGCGGACCGTTCCGTGTGGACCCGGTTAGATCATTCAAACGCGTCGCCGGCGGCTTGAAGACGCCGATGGGCCCAGTGATCAGCTCGGGATGCTCATAAAGCATCTCATCCGACAGCGGGACGAAAACCATCTTTCTCATGCCGAACTACCTTTCTCCGTTCAGATGGACACAGTTTAGGCCTCAGAAAGGGTATTCAGTCGGAGAACCTGTGGTAAAACAATGGCAAGTTCGTGTTTCTTTCACTGAGCCGGCGACACTCTCCTGCTATATTCATTCCGTCCCGCGCACAAGAGCCGAGCAAGAAAAATATGGCTACTGTAATTGCAATCGTAGAAGACGATAACGATCAACGCGA